>Ga0310696_10011536_pt1 | contig 10080 bp, 7 predicted proteins | sample AusTroGonzalo_MG_4_FD_203885 | JGI IMG/M metagenome (GOLD analysis project Ga0310696, IMG submission 203885) | Bovine rumen microbial communities from tropical cattle in Woodstock, Queensland, Australia - Gonzalo_02 (v2) (version 2) | ecosystem: Host-associated > Mammals > Digestive system >... | reverse complement strand
CGTCGTCGTGAACTGGCGCGAACTCTATCCCTGGTTCTGCTGGCTCGCGCTCGGCTCCATCCTCCTCGGTCTCCTCTTCCGCCAGACGCTCTGCCTCCGCCTGCCGTGACCGCCTGCCAGAGGTTTGCATTCCAGGTAACAACCTCAAACGTTGAGTTTTAAGCAAAATCTTCAAGGTACACTAAAAACAAGGTACTTTTTAGTGTACCTTGCGTGTATGCGCGGGAAACGTTCTCTCGAAGCCGTTTCGCCGTTGACCGATTTCACAAGATATTGAAGCTGCGGGAGTTGTTGCCGTCTTGCAGGCAGGATTCCCAGAGAGAGGCGAGATGGGGGTTGTTTCGCATACTCATTTGTGTTCAAGGCAAAAACTTCAAGGTACACTAAAAACAAGGTACTTTTTAGTGTACCTTGCGTGTATGCGCGGGAAACGTTTTTTTCGAGGCTGTCTCGTGCTCAGCATGGTTTTGGGGCCGTTTTGGGGCCGTTTGGGCCGTTCCCCGGTTGACCCTCTCCGCGCGCTTTCCCCGGGCGCGTCACACACTCGTATACATGCGCTTATGTATACGTGCGAGCCTGTATGCCGCGTGCGTCCTGACGCTCCTATTAAAATAGCGACCTTTTTGATTTCCCGCTTGACAATCGCGGGGGGAGTCGCTATATTATTTAAACGACATACAGAACAGAACCCGGCATTTTCGCGCGGTCCGTCCGGATCGCGACACGGCTTGCCGCACCATACCTGGAGTTAAGACAGCATGAGCAAACAACTGGTTATCGTGGAGTCTCCCGCAAAAGCGCGTACCATCGGACGCATTCTCCCTCCCGAATACATCATCAAGGCCTCCATGGGGCACATCCGCGACCTCCCCGAGAATTCCTTCGGCGTGGATATCGAGCACGATTTCGCTCCCCAGTACGAGGAGAGCAAGGCGCGCGGCCACAACCTCGGCGAACTCAAGACCGCCGCGAAGAACGCCCAGGACATCTATCTGGCGTCGGACCCTGACCGCGAAGGGGAAGCCATCGCCTGGCATCTGCAGGAAGTCCTCCGCAGGATCAACAAGAACGCCAAGTTCCACCGCGTGTCCTTCCACGAGATCACCCGCGGCGCGATCACCCGCGCGTTCGAAGCCCCCGGCACGATCGATATGAACCGCGTGGATGCGCAGCAGGCGCGTCGCGTGCTGGACCGCATCGTCGGCTATCAGATCAGCCCGCTGCTCTGGTCCCGCATCGAACGCGGCATCAGCGCCGGCCGCGTGCAGTCCGTGGCGCTCCGTCTGGTCTGCGAGCGCGAACGCGAGATCCTCGCGTTCATCCCGAAGGAATACTGGGTGTTCGAAGCGCTGTTCAATCCGGACGCCATCCCCGGCCGTTCGTTCCGCGCCAAGCTCGCGAAGATCGACGGTCAGACCATCGACGTGCCCGACGAGAAGCAGGCCATGGAGCTTCGCGCCCTGATCGACTCCGCCACGGCCTGGCGTATCGCCGACCTCGAGACTTCGCCCCGTCGCAAATTCGCGCCCCCGCCGTTCATCACCAGCACCCTGCAGCAGGCGGCCAGCTCCGCCATGGGGTTCACGGCGAACCAGACCATGCAGACGGCCCAGCAGCTCTATGAAGGCATTACGCTCGCGAACGGCCCCGTCGGTCTCATCACCTACATGAGAACCGACGCCGTGAACATCGCCGCCGAAGCTCAGGCGGCCTGCCGCGACTACATCGCGAAGACGTTCGGCGCGGATTATGTCCCGCCGAAGCCCAACTTCTACAAGACCAAAGCCAACGCCCAGGCCGCGCACGAAGCGATCCGTCCGACCGACGTCAACCTGACCCCGGACATGCTCCGTCCCTACCTGAATCCGGCCCAGCTGAAGCTCTACACGCTCATCTGGCGGCGTTTCGTGGCGTGCCAGATGAATCCCGCCCTGCTCGAGACCACGACCGTCGTCGTCGAAAATCCGGCTCCCGCCGCTCACGTGTTCTCGTTCCGCGCCTCCGCGACCGTGACCCGCTTCCCGGGCTTCCTCGCGGTTTACAACATCAAGGACGAGACCCACACGCCCGAGGACGACCAGGACGAATCCTCCCCCGATCCCGAACTGCTCGGCCTGCTCCGTCCCGGCGCTTCCTGCGCGCTTTCCGGCTGCAAGCCCGAACAGAAATTCACCGAGCCCGCTCCGCGCTATTCCGAAGCCACGCTCATCAAGGAACTCGAATCCAACGGCATCGGCCGTCCGTCCACCTACGCGACGATCGTCAACACCATTCAGGTCCGCAAGTACGTGACGCGCGAGAAGGGCAAGCTCATCCCGACCGACCTCGGGTTCCGCGTGAACGACTATCTCGTGCAGTCCCTCCCCGAGCTCTTCCAGGTCGGTTTCACCGCCGATATGGAAAAGAAGCTCGACAACGTCGAGGACGGCGAGGTCGAATGGACCGCCATGCTCCGCGACTTCTACGGCGTCTTCTCCGGCTGGCTCCGTCAGGCCAAGTTCGCCGACGCTCCGGCCGACGACAAGGCCGCCGCGCTGATCCGCATCCTCTCCGACTTCCAGGACTGGGAAAAGCCCGTGCCGCAGCCCGGCGTGAAGCGCCCGTTCAACGAGAAGACGTTCTTCAACTCCGTCGTCGCCAAGAAGAAATCCGGCGTCCCGGTCACCGTGAAGCAGTGGAACGCCCTGCTCTCCATCGCGGCCAAGTACCGTTCCCGCCTCCCCGGCATCGAAGAAGCCGTGCAGAGATACGGGTTCGAACAGGAGCTCAACGACGCGGCCGACAAGCTCAATGCCAGACTGGAAGCCATCAAGGAACGCCGCGCCGAACAGGATGCCGCCGTGCAGAATCCCGACGCCGATCCCCGCCTCGACGCGGTCTTCCAGGCCGCCGAAAAGGTCAAGTGGAACAAGCCCGAGCGCATTCGCGGCCGCGTATACGACGACGCTTCGTTCGTCGAGTCCCTCCGCAAGCAGTACGCCACCGGAAAGACCCTCAGCGCCAAGCAGATCGCCGCGCTGCTCCGCGTGATCCGCAAGTATCCGGGACAGTTCCCCGAGAACGGTCTCGCCGCTGCCGCACCGGTCCCGCCGCCGAATCCCGCCGCCAAGGCCCAGATCGACGCCCTGCTCAACGCTTTCCGTTCCTTCGAGAGCTGGAACGAGCCGACCGTCCGCCGCGGACGCACCTTCAGCGACCGTGACTTCATCGCCTCGCTCGCGAAACAGCACGCCGCCGGAAAGGTCCTCAGCGAGAAGCAGATCGCCGCGCTCGAGCGCATGGCCGGCAAGTACAACCTGAAACCGGTATGAGTCTTTCCCGCCGTTCCCGGAGCATTCTCATCTTCTGGGCGGCGGTCGCCCTGATTGCCGCGCTGGAGGCGGTCCTGACTGCCGCCTGGCTCGTCCGCGCCTCCGCGTCCGAACTCTATACCTCCGTGCGGGACATCCCCGCGCGCGAAATCGGCATGGTGCTCGGTGCCCCCGAGTTTTCCCAGGGGCGTCCGAGTCCGTATCTGCAGGGCCGGATCCGGGCCGCCGCGGAGCTGTATCACGCGGGGAAAGTCCGCAAACTCGTCGTTTCCGGGGCTTCCAAGCCCGAAAAGTTCTACGACGAGATCGCCTCCATGACGCGCATGCTCGTCGAGCTCGGCGTGCCGGAGGACGCGATCGTCGGCGACGGCAAAGGGCTTCGCACGCTCGATTCCCTCCTGCGGATGCGGGACGTCTTCGGGTACGACGATTTCATCACGGTATCCCAGCGCGATCACTGCGAACGCGCCCTTTTCCTGGCCGACCGGTACGGCGTCCGCACCATCGCCTACGCCGCCGGGCTGCCCCCCGGGGCCACGCTCGAACAGCAGCTTTTCTCGATGATCCGCGAACCCCTGGCGCGCGTGAAAGCGGTCCTGGACGTCGCGGTCCACCGTTCCGCCAAATATCCCGTTCAGCGCTGACCGCGAGGAGGTTTCCATGACGCCTGTTACCGACACGATCCTGATTCTTGCCGCAGGGGGGTCCTCCACCCGGTTCGGGGGCGGCTCCAAGCTCTTCGCCGACCTCGACGGCCTCCCGGTCTTCCTGCACGCGGTCCGCAACGCCGTTTCGGTCCTTGCGCCCGGCTCCATCCTGCTGTCCGTCCCGGCGGCTTCCGAAGAGGAATTCCGTTCGCTCGCCGCCCGGTTCCTGCCGGAGATACCGCTTCATTTCGCGCACGGCGGAGCCACGCGGACGCTGTCCGTCCTGAACGCCCTCGAAGCCGCCGCCAAGCTCGGCGAGACCCGGTTCCAACTGGCCGCGATCCACGACGCCGGCCGCCCGATGCTGACCCCCGAGCTTCTGCTCGCATGCCTTGACGCCGCCCGGATCCACGGCGGGGCCATGGCTTGCCGCAAGGTCGCCGAGACGGTCAAACGCATCACGCCCGACGGCTTCCTCGGCGAGACCGTCCCGCGCGACGGCCTGAGGACCGCGGAGACCCCGCAGGTCTTCCGTTTCCCCGACCTGCTCGAAGCCTATCGCAAAGCCGCCGCGTCCGGCGAAGTCTTCACCGATGACGCGCAGGTCATGGAGCGTTTCTCCCCGGTCCCCGTCTTTCCGGTCGAACACGATTTCCCGAATCCGAAGATCACCTACCGGCCCGATCTCGAACTCTGCCGCACGCTCGTGAAGCTTCGCGGCGAAGGAGCCGGCAAGTGAACGACTCCGCCCCGTCATCCACGGCAGAGCCCCCGGCCCCCGCGCCGGACTCCGCTCCCGCCGAGCCCCCGGCCCCCGCGCCGGATTGCAAACGCAAGGCCCTCGCCCTCAAGTTTCATCTGGTCCTCCTGGCGATCGTCGTCGTCACCGTCCTCCTGCGCATCCTGATGTCCCTGCAGGTCGTTGCAACCGATCCTTTCGCCTACGCCCCGCCGGATGTCACGGACATGGCCACCTACCACGCGCTTTCCCGTGCGATCCTGAACGGCCAATGGCCGGAGGAATTCGTGTACCAGCCGTTTTACTACGCGGTGTTTCTCCCGTCCGTGAAGCTGCTGACCTGCTCCGAATACCTCGGCCCGGCGATCGCGCAATCCCTCTGCGTCGGCGTGATCGTCTGGTGCGCCGGACTCTCGGCCGCGATGCTCTCCACGCTGTTCGCCGGGCTGGTCGCGGCGTTCCTGTGCGCGTTTTCCACGATGTTGTTTTTCTATGTCCCCTTCGCGCTCATTGAGATCCAGCAGGCGATGTGGTTTTCGTTCCTGTTTTACTTCACGCTCAGGGGCATGCAGACCGGACGGCTGCGCTTTTTCGCGCTGGCGGGCCTCACTCTGTCGTTCGCGATTCTGTCGCGCGGCAACGCCTGGTGTTTCCTGCCCGCCGTCGCCTTCGCGTTCGTCGTCTCCCTGCGGCAGAAACGCTTTCCGACGCGCGGAAAGGCCGTTCTGGCGGCGGTTCTGTGTCTGGCCGCGGTCATCCTCCCCCAGGTACCTTTCGCCGTCCACAACACCCTCGCGACGCATTCCCTGTCCGGTCCCTCGACCGCCGGCCCCGCTGTCCTCACGCTCGGCAACAATCCCGAATCGCCCCCCGGTGGTCTCCCCGTCCCCTATCCGCCGACCTACGACGAATGGATGGAACACGTCTCCGAACGCTCCATCCCGCTTCGAATATGGGACTGGTTCCGGGCCGAACCCCTCGCGTTTGCCGTTCTTCAGGCCGAGAAGTTCTTCCTCTTCTTCGACTTCCACGAGATCCCGAACAACATCCAGCTGGGGTACAACGCCCGCGAGAGTATCGTCTTCCGCATGTTCGGTCTGATCCCGACCGGCCTGATCGTCGCCCTGGCGCTGGCGGGTTTCTTCCTGAATTTTACCCGCCTGAAAGAACGTCCCGGCGAGCTCCTGTTGTATCTTTTCATCTTCCTCTACGCCTTGGCCACCATGGCGTTTTACGTGCTCGCGCGATTCCGGGTCCCGGCGATCCCGCTCTTCGCGATCGCGGCCGGGGTGTTCCTCTCCGACCTTGTGGTGACGGCGCTTGCGTGGCGGAAGAATGTACGCCATCTGCTGCTGCACTGCGTCCCCGCCCTTCTCGCCGCGTCGTTTTTCGTGTGGCTGTTCTATCCGATGTACCGCGAGTATTACGAAGCGCCCCTGATGCGCGCGGCGCGTCCCGACGGCGTCCGGCTGAAGACCGCCGCGTCGTTCCAGGAGTTCGACAACGGCCCCGAGTATCTCTCCCCGTGGATGGCTGCGAAACTCGACGCCGCGACGACCGTTTCCAAATCGTTCTCCTCCAGAGATATCGACCCGCATGATTATTCGGAGGCCTACATCATGGCGGTCTTCTGCACGGAGTCCCCGGGCGAATTCTCCGCCGTCTGCAACGGTAAACTCTTCCGTCTGACCGCCGCCCCTGACGAATTGCATCCGCTGCCGTATCTCCCGGTCCGGATCGGGCCGCTCCCCGTGCCGGATGACCTGACGTTCACGCTTTCGTTCCCGGGTCTTCCCCCGGATCGCTACGGCCTCGCGGTCGATTTCCACCGCGATTACGGGCGCACGGTCTACCATGCGAAGGCGTTTCCGGCGGAGGCCGTGATGCGGTTGGAACTTGTCCCCGCGGCCGGTCCCCGGCCGGTCCCGGAGTGATTCTTTGAGGTGCGGACCCCTCGTCGAGCTTGCTTTTTTACGAAAAAGGCGTATATTATTGTGTTTAAGTTTTTTGGAAGGATAGACCCTCTATGGCGCTGATTGCGATTATCGATTATGACATGGGCAACCTCCGCAACGTGGAGCGAGCCCTGCTTTATGCCGGCGCGGACGCGAAGATCGTCCGTTCCCCCGCCGAGGCCGCCGGAGCCTCCGGCGTGGTCCTGCCCGGCGTCGGCAATTTCCACGACGCGATGCGGAATCTCGATCGCGCGGGTTTCACCGGGTTCCTGCGCGACTGGACGGCCGCCGACAGGCCGTTCCTCGGGATCTGCCTGGGCCTCCAGATGCTCTTCGAATCCAGCGAGGAGGCCCCGGGCGTGCCCGGTCTCGGCATCCTGAAGGGCGAATGCCGCAAGTTCGTCTCCGAGACCGAGAAAGTCCCGCACATGGGCTGGAACACGGTCACGTTCTCCTCCTCCCATCCTTGTTTCGCGTCCTTCACGAAGCCCGAATGGTTCTATTTCGTGCATTCTTTCTACGTCGTCCCGGCGGATGATTCCGTGACAGCCGGCCGGACGGATTATATCTGCGAATTCTCCTGCGCTGTGTCCCGCGGCAATCTGGCCGCCACGCAGTTCCACCCGGAGAAAAGTCAGGAAAACGGGCTGACGATCCTGCGCGGATTCTCGGCCCTCTGCAAAGGAGTTTCCCGATCATGAAATTGTTTCCCGCGATCGACCTGCTGCACGGCAACTGCGTCCGCCTCTTCCAGGGCGACTACGCGCAGGAGACCGTCTACGAAGCCACACCCGCCGACCAGGCGTCCGTCTGGGAGCGCGCCGGAGCCCCGCTGATCCACCTCGTCGACCTTGACGGGGCGAAGACCGGCGCGGTGACCAATTCCGACGCCATCCGAAGCATTTGCGCCCGCGTCTCCATCCCCTGCGAACTCGGCGGCGGCATCCGCACCGTCGACGACGCCAAACGCGCCTTCGACCTCGGCGTTTCCCGCGTGATCCTCGGCACCGCCGTCTGCGACAATCCGAACAGCGCGGAGGACTTCATCAACGCCTTCGGCCCGGAGAAGATCGTGGCCGGCATCGACGCACGCGGCGGCAAAGTCGCCACCCGCGGCTGGCTCGAGACCTCCGAAGTCGAAGCCTCCGCCCTCGCCAGGACCCTCTTCCTCTTCGGCGTCGAACGCTTCATCTTCACCGACATCGCCACCGACGGCGCGCTGAAGGGCCCGAATCTCCCGTTCATGCGCGGCCTCTGCGAACAGCTCCCCGACTGCAGGATCATCGCGTCCGGCGGCGTGAGTTCTCCCGCCGACGTGAAGGCGCTCGCGTCTCTCGGCCGTCCCAACCTCGAGGGCGTCATCATCGGCAAGGCCCTGTACGACGGCCGCGCCTCCTACGCCGAACTTCTGGCCGCCGCCGGGGACCCCGCCTGACCATGGAAACCGTGCACGTCAGCCTCGGGGACCGTTCCTACGACATCTCGGTCGCGAAGGGGCTTTTCGCCTCCGGCAAGGCCGTGGAACTTCTCGTGCCGTTCGCACGCGGCGTGAAGGTCCTGATCGTTTCCGACTCCAACGTCTTCCCGCTCTGCGGCGAAATCCTCCGCCGCGCCCTGCTGGACGCCGGAGCCGCCGACGTCGCCGTCTCCGTCTTCCCGGCCGGCGAGACCAGCAAACACCTCGGCGTGATCGGCGACATCTGCCGCGACGCCGCGCGCGCCGGGCTCGACCGGGGCTCCCTGATCGCCGGACTCGGCGGCGGCGTGACCGGCGACATGGCCGCGTTCGCCGCGTCCATCTACATGCGCGGCATCCGCTGCGTCCAGGTCCCGACCTCCCTGCTCGCGATGATCGATTCCGGCGTCGGCGGCAAGACCGGCGTGGACCTGCCCGAGGGCAAGAACCTCGTCGGCACGTTCTACCAGCCGAAAGCCGTCCTTATGGACGCCGCGTTCCTCGCCACGCTCCCGCCCCGCGAGATGTCGAACGGTTTCGCCGAGCTCATCAAGCACGCCGTTCTCTTTGACCGCGGGCTCTTCGACGAACTCAAATCCGCTGGCGATGCGCTGTTCCGCGACCTCGACCGGCTTGCCGCATTGGTGGCGCGTTCCTGCGCGCTGAAGGCCGCCGTCGTCTCCCGCGACGAACGCGAGAAAGGCGAACGCATGCTCCTGAATCTCGGCCACACGTTCGGCCACGCCATCGAAAAGGTGCAGGATTACCGCGGCCTCGAACACGGCGAAGCCGTCGCCGTCGGGACCGCCGCGGCCGCGCAACTCTCTGTCCGGCTGGGCATTCTGGATCCCGCTTCCGCCGATGAGATCGCCGCGCTGCTCCGCATGTTCCGGCTCCCGGTCGCGGTCTCCGGCTGCGCCCCCGACGACCTGCTGGCCGCCATGGCATCCGACAAGAAAGCCGTTTCCGGCGTGCCCCGCATCGTGATCCCGCTCGAAATCGGCCGCGCCGAAGTCCGCACGGACGTGCCGCGCTCCGAACTCCGCGCCGTCTGGGAGACCGTCTGTGAATGACCATGACGGCTGCATCGTTCTGAACATGCTGAACGGCATCGGCGGCTCCCGCGCCAATGCCCTCATCGAATTCTGCGGCTCAGTCTCCGCCATCTTCGAATCCGACGCGGCCTCGCTCTCCCGCATCCGCGGCATCAGCGAAAACCTCGCCGACCGCATCCTCTCCTGGCACGACCACGTCGAACTCGACCGCGAACTCGAGATCGCGCGCAACGGCGGCGTGACCATCCTCTGCCGCACCGACGACGAATACCCCGCCGCCCTCCGCGAACTCCGCGACGCCCCGCTCTGCATCTACATCCGCGGCGTGCTTCCGCCCGATCTTTCCACACGCTCGCTCTCCATCGTCGGCACGCGCAACGCCTCGAACTACGGCGCGCGGATGGCGCGTCACCTCTCCGAAGCGGCCGCGTTCGGCGGCTGGACCACGATCAGCGGCCTCGCGATCGGGATCGACACCATCGTCCACCAGGCCACGGTCGACGCGGGCGGCAGGACCGTCGCGGTGCTCGGCGGCGGCCTCGCGAAACTCCATCCCGCCGAAAATCTCGACCTCGCCCGCGCGATCATCCGCACCGGCGGCGCCGTGATCTCCGAATTCCCCATGACCACCGTCCCCACCCGGCACACGTTCCCGATGCGGAACCGCATCATCGCCGGGCTTTCCTGCGGCACGCTCGTGGTCGAGGCCGGCGTGAACAGCGGTTCGCTCATCACGGCGGCGCAGGCGCTCGAACAGGGCCGCCACGTCTTCGCGGTCCCCGGCGAGGCGGACAATCCCTCGGCGGCCGGCTGCAACACGCTCATCAAGCAGGGCGCGAAGCTCGTCATGAATTTCGACGACGTGCTCGACGAATTCGATTTCCTCCCCGGCTTCCATCCCGCCGAACTCCACGAGA
>Ga0310696_10011535_pt1 | contig 10081 bp, 13 predicted proteins | sample AusTroGonzalo_MG_4_FD_203885 | JGI IMG/M metagenome (GOLD analysis project Ga0310696, IMG submission 203885) | Bovine rumen microbial communities from tropical cattle in Woodstock, Queensland, Australia - Gonzalo_02 (v2) (version 2) | ecosystem: Host-associated > Mammals > Digestive system >... | reverse complement strand
CGTCCGCGGGACGGGGGACTCAGTCGAGAAGACCTTTGAAGAGACACTCGACCCGCTGGACGAATTCAAGACGGCGCTGAACGAGCTCAAGATCGCGGGCATGGAGCTGGTGGAAGCCGCCGCGCCGTTGATCAAGAGCCTTGCACAGACGCTGAAGACCGTGTTTGCGAACGTCCGCGCATGGTGGGACAGCCTGTCGCCGCTGGCGAAGGAGACGATCGTCAAGATCGCGGCCATCGTCGCGGCGGTCGGCCCGGTGCTGGTGATCGTCGGGAAACTGGTGACCGTGATCGGGATGCTGATGAGTCCGATCGGGCTTGTCATCGCGGCGATAGGCGCGCTGGTGGCCGCGATTGTCTACCTGACAAAGAATTCTGAAAAATTCAGAGCGTTCTGGATCCGAATGTGGGAGGGCTTCAAGTCCATCGCCAAGGGAATTTGGGACGCACTGACCTGGCCGTTCAGGAAGGCGGCGGAGGAGATACAGCGGGTCAAGGACAGGATCGGCGCAGCCATTGAGAAGATCCGCAACTTCTTCAAATTCAAATGGGAGCTGCCGAAAATCCCGCTGCCGCACTTCAGTATTACGGGCAAATTCAGCCTGAACCCGCCGCAGGTGCCGCACCTGTCGATCGACTGGTACAAGAAGGCCATGGCGGACGGCATGATCCTGTCCAGCCCGACGGTGCTGCCCGCTGCGAACGGCTCGCTGCGCGGCTTTGGCGACGCCGGCCCGGAGGCCGTGGTGGGCGTCAGCGCGCTCAGGAGCATGATCGGCAACGCGGTGAGCGCGGCCATTCCGCGGAACAGCTTCGCGAAGAACCTGACCGTAATCATGGAGATGAACGGCAGCGAATTCGCCAGGACGACGGTGCCGTATATCGACGCCGAGGTGAAGCGCGTGGGCGTGAAGCTGGTGAAGGCGTAAGAGGGGGCGAAGTATGAAACTGGTCATCGACGGCGTCGAATACGACGTGAAATGCACTATTCGCCGCCAGGCGGATGTGCGGGACACGGACATCTCGGGGGAGATGATGGACGGCAGTTATTTCCATGACGTCGAGGGAACGTATTACGATTACGAGATTTCATTCGACTACCCCCTATACAACCAGGACAAATACGCGGAGATCTACGAGGTGCTGACGCAGCCGGTGGACGGTCATGCGTTCATCCTGCCATACAACAACAGCATGGTCGCGCTGACGGCAAAAGTCGGGCTGGTCGAGGATGAGAAGATCGAGATGCAAGGGGGGCGGACCTACTGGCGCGCCCTGCGGTTTGCACTGACCGCCAACGCGCCGACGAAGCAGCTGAGCCTTTCGCAGGTGCTGCTGCGCGGCCGCGCGCCGCTGCCGGACGTGGCGAAGCCGTCGGTGGGGGACAGCTATACGTGGAACGGCACGAATTGGATGCCGTTCCATGACTATGCAAAGTACGTCCTCGACATGCTGCTGGAATCCGGCTTCGATTTCACGAATGAGAACTACGTCCCGATGATGAAGTTGTGGTTCAGTCTCAACGGCGCAGCGCCTCTGACCGACTTCAGCGATCTGTGCGAGGAGTGGTTCAGTATCACCCGTACCGGCTGGACCGGCGGCACGCAATTCTATCATGCCAGCCAGTCGAGCGCGTCCACCGGAACGAAGGTCGGCGACAACTCCGACATGTCCGTCACGCCGTCCACGAACACCACGAAAAGTCAGGACGATTATCAGGATGTCCCACTGTTCCACTGTTTGGACTGTAACTGGGTATTGGACGCCAAAGGCAAACCGCACATCACCGCCATTGACGGGGTGTGCGGCAACTTCGAGAGGGACAACCCCGACAAGCTGGTGGGCGTCCTCCAGATGACCGGCTGGCACATGTACGTCAACGACACCACGAGTGGAACCTTCACCCACATGTACACGGATGTAGTTGAAGCGGATGGCTATGCTCCGCTGAAGGAAGCTGTGGATCTCGACGGAACGTGCAGGTCGTGGGTCGTTCACGCGAAGTACGCCGCCGGAGACGATTACTGCTGCTACTCCGGTGTGCATCCGTGGACGTACAGCGCCAGCCACAACAGTGCCATCACCAACTTCCACAACAAGTGGGGCAGCCAGTACGGTGGCAAGACTTCCGCGGACGATGCCTTCCTGAAGCTGATGTTCTACCTGAAGTACGCGAGCCTCACAGCAGATGGAATCCTGCAAGGCTGCCTGTCGTACAACTACCAGTACGCCGTGGCCGTTCAGGAGACCGGTGTCCAGCGCGTCATCCTCACGTCCGCGCAGGCTGCCAACATCAAGGTTGGCTCCTGTGTCATGGTTGGCAACCCGACCGCCTTTAGCTCCGGCACGACCTTGAATACCGGGCGCGATCAGGCGGGCATGAGGGCGAAGGTGGATCGGAAGAAGGTCGTCAGCAAGGAAACCGTGGAAGGCGGCAACGTTGCGATCAATATCGACAACGGCGGCACCACCTTCGACACCACCGCGAACACCATCACCACCACCGGCGACGCCCCGACCTATATTTCGACCTCGTCGTGGTACACCGGCAGCACTGACGACGTGAAGGGCGCGGACGGCAGCCCGTCCACGCCGGGCAACGGCACGGAGCCGGTCAAGCTGCAGGGCATCGAGTACGGCATGGGCGCTTACGAGGTCGTCTCCGATTGCATCCTGAAATACTATCAGGACGACAACGACGCCTATCATCTGACCGTCTACGTCTGCCGGGACGCCTCCAAGTACGCGACCTCCATCACCGCCGACTATGAGCTGGTCGATTACGAGGTCGATTGCCCCGGCACCAATAGCTGGCAGTACATTTCGGAACACGGCTTCGACGAGGATCATCCCGAGGTCTGGTTCCCGCATCTGATCGGCTGCACGTCCTCACAGAGAACGAAGGATGCCATTTACATCCTCGCGAGTTCCACGAGCACCTACGAGTGGCTGTCGCTCGGCGCCCTGAACGTCGACGTCGGCCGCGGCGGTCTCTCGCTCGTCCGCGCGCACAGCGGCCTGTCGGGCGCGTACTGGGACATCCTCGCCCGGCTTTCTGCAACCGGAAACAGGGGTGAATTGACCTTCGGGCATTAAGGGGGTGGCGCTATGTATGTGACCATCGACCAGACGGACTACAGCGTCATCCGCAACCTGTCCTTCGCGCCGCAGACGGATTTCACGGGCAGCACCATACCGATCAACGAATTTAGCGTGGAGATCGACACCGACGACGCCATCGCCTACGGGCAGTACGCCGAATTGTACGACGATCTGGACAACCTGTGGGCGAAATACTGGATCGTGTACGCGGAGCGCCTCAGCGCGGGCGTGATGCTGATACGGGCGCAGTCGGACATCGGGACGCTGGACGGCGTGACGCTGCCGGCGGTGATGTACAGCGGCGCGGCCATCGGGGACGTGCTGGACGACACGATGGTGCGCAACGCGGGCGCGGGGCTGGTGGCGACGGTCGATTATTCGCTGGACAGCAGCTTCAGCGGCCTGACGATTACGGGCTTCTGCCCGGAGCAGACCGCGCGCGAGCGCCTGCAGTGGGTCTGCTTCGTCGCCGGGGCGTATGTCAAGACGTTTTTCAACGACGAGATCGAGATATTGCCCATCGACAACACGACGACGCTGGTGCCGATTGACAAGACGTTTTCCAAGCCAACGGTCAATTACAGCGACTTTGTGACGGGCGTCAAGGTCATCGGCTACAGCTTCACGCAGGGCACGCCGGCGACCACGGACGAGTACGTCACGGACGGGACGAACTACTACATCGTCACGAAGCAGGAGTACCTGCTGGCGAACAGCCAAGTGCCGGCCAGCGCGGCGGACAATGTGGTGACCATCGATGGCGTGTACCTGATCAACAGCGGCAACGCATCGGGCATCCTGTCGCACATGGCGGCGCTGTATTTCAAGCGCACCGAGGTGGAGGCCGACCTGATCGACAACGCCGAATACATCCCAGGTGACAAGCTTACGGTGTATGCGGACAGGGATCTGCTGATGTCGGGCTACGCGAAATCCTGCGTGTTTTCCTTCGGGAAACAGGCGCGGGCGACGGTCACGCTGACGGCAGCTGAGGGGATGACCGGGGCAAAGCTGACGATCCTGTACAAGTACGACGGCGTTACGCTGAACCAGGCAGAGTATTATCTGCCGGTCGGCTATGAATACTCGATCACCAATCCCTATCTGGACTGGACGATGAACGGACACCGGTACATATTCCGGCCCACGACGGCGGCGGTGACCGGCACGCTGACGAGCAGCGGCGCGACGGAGACGGTCAATTACGCCGTGGCGCTGGATTTGGATTTGGCGACCGGCGTGCTGGACGTGATCAGCGTGGACAGCGTGACGGTGGACAGCAGCGGGGATTACGCGGTAGGCGTAATAGCCTAATAGAAAGGGGAAGGAGCCATGAGAGCCATCGAAACCAAGTGGATCGAAAGCGATAAGTATTATCGCGAGTTTGCGGGCAAATCGACCGAGAGCAAGCCGACGACGGGCATCGTCAGCGGCAGCCTGTTCCTGGAGAGCGACACGGGCGACCTGTACGTGTTCGACGAGACGGACGTCGCGTGGACGAAGATCGGAGGTTAGCATGGGCAGCATCAAGGCACTGGCCATCGCGAAGGCGGTTGGCGGCGGTGGCGGCGGCGAGGCGACGCTGATCACGAAGACCATCGACGCCAACGGGGTCTACAACGCAAGCAGCGACAACGCGGACGGCTACAAAAAGGTGACCGTCCAGCTTCCGGACGGGGATGAGGTGAGCTACTGATGAGTCAGGTACTGGTTACGGAGAGTTATCTGTCGGGCATCGCGGACGCGATCAGGGGCAGGAACGGCACGCAGAACACCTATACGCCCTCGCAGATGGCGGCGGCGGTGACGGCGATCCCGAACACCTACGCCGCCGGCGACGAGGGCAAGGTCGTCGACAACGGCGCGCTGGTGGCGCAGGACAGCCTGAGCGTGTCGGAAAACGGCACGTATGACACGACGAAGAAGAACAGCGTGACGGTGAACGTCAGTGGGGGTGGTAACGTGTATACGCATTCGGTTACCTTAAGCAAGGGGACAGATTCTTTGGCGAAAACCATACTCGTAACGTCTGATAATACATCATTCACGTTGGAAACGTTACTTGCATGGCTCACCAGTAAAGGTTTTACAAACAGCACGAGTGGTCTGTACCCGGCGATTGGCCATAATGGGGCAACTTCGACAGCGAATAATCATTTAAAGGGCCTGTATGCTGACGGAAACTATATCCGTATAGTGGCAGTTGGCGGCGGCACAAGTGCTGAAACCTTCACAGTGAGTGATTTGGTCGCACAGGTGTAATCTTTTGGGGAGGGCCATAATATGAGCAAAAACATATCCATACAAGAGGGCGGCGTCGCGAAGCAACTATCTGTCGACAAGTTGCAGACTGACCTTGTTGGCGGTGGTTCTCAGCTATGGGTGCCGGAGGATGAGGTGCATCTGACCACAAAGCACATCTCTGAAAATGGCACCTACAGGGCCAGCGACGACGGATATTATGGCTATTCCGAAGTTACGGTTAACGGTGTTGGCGTCGCAAGGGGAAAGGACAGCAACGGAAACGCCGCCGTCGCCTACACAGACCCGTCAACCGGCGATCTGGTGATGGAAACCGTGCCGTCGAGCATTCGCGTCATCACGATTCCGACAGACAAGAGTGGGGTCTATCAGGACGGTGACACGATCACGAAGACCGGCATGGTCGTCAAAGCCTATCTGGAATCCGGCGCGGAATACGATGTTACTGGTTATCCAAACGGCGTGATTCCGAACGAGGAGCTTGCCATAAGCCCGATGACGGCAGTGTATAATCCTGATCTCGATCCGGGTGATCATATGGAAGCAACAGACGAAAGCATACAAAACGTGCAACCGCCGCAACCTATCCCATATGGCAGTAGCGTAAAAGGCCGCTGGGAAGAGTATAAGGAAATTCCTGTCAGCGGTGGAACGATTCGTATGCTTACCTGGGAGGAAATAACATATAGTGCACCTTGTGTGACTGGTTGGTTCGCAGACACAAGAGGGACGCACTTTCTGTACGCTTCCGCATCCCCGTTTACGCTGACGGTTACAACGAAAAGCTTTGATGGCCTTGAGGAACATAGCAGCACCGTGACACGCTCAATCGATGTCTTGAGCCATTATAACGATAGACCGATTTATTATGGCAGCTCGACAGGGGGCAAATATACGGACCTGAGCATTGATGCCGGGGCGGGTGCAAAATACGGCGATTCTGACGACAAAAAAGTGGCTTACATCATGCTCTACGGAGAAACAGAGAGTGTCCCCGGAGGTTCGCCACAGACGATCAAGGTGTCATGGCCTGTTCCTCATGGCGGCTATGAACTCGAAACCAATTTCGAGATCACCGTTCAAGAAGCGTAGGAGGCATAGGAGGCATAGCACAATGAGTGAGTATAATAGCCTGGACAAATGCCGCCGCTGCGCCGAGTGCGGCGCGGATCACTACTTCGACGAGAACGGGAATCTGGTGTACCTGTGCGAAAAGTGCCGGTATAGCGGGAGTGATTCGGCATGATATGCGATGTTTCCAAACATCAGGGCATGATCGACTGGCCGAAACTTGCGCCGCAGCTTGATTTCGTAATCGTCAAAGCGTCCGGGCTGTACGGAAATGGCGCAGACCCTTACTACGCCCGCAACGTCGCCGGGACGGTAGCGCATGGAGTGCCATTTCATGCTTATCATTTTCTCTACAGCCAGACGGAGATCGAGGCGCGAAGGGACGCTCGGCTGTTCTATGAGACGGTAGAATCGGCGGGGCACATGCCGCTGTTCTGGGTGTTGGACTGTGAGGCTGGATGGGGCATCGAATACGAAAGGGCGCGGCCTATCGCTGAGGCGTTTGAAGCCGAATTGCGGCGGCTGGCGGGTGATAACATCCGCGTGGCGGTGTACATCGGGCATAACCGCTATAAGGAATACGCGCTGGATTACAGCCGGTATGCCTATGTGTGGATTCCACGCTATGGCAAGCAACCCGATTACCCTTGCGACATGTGGCAGTACACCGACGAGGGGAAACTGGACGGCATAAACGGCAATGTGGACTTGGACAGGCTCAGCGGCACGAAGCCGCTGGAATACTTCACGACTGAACCGAAAAAGGAAGGTGATAATGTGGCGACCAATTACAAGAAATACATACTTTCAACCGGAACGCACTACATATCCAATTCTGGCGGTGACGAGAACGGCGGCATCAAGGGAGGGCAGGCCGGGGATCAGACCGGGAAGGAATGGTGCCTGAAAAAATGGTTCAATCGACCGTGGTCTGCGATTCTCAGGTGGCCTGACCAGAACGTCGGAACGCTGATCGCGCAACTTGGCATCGACGCGGCGCTCAACAACAAAATCGGCTATGATCAGAGGCAGCGCAACACCTACTGGGAGGAACTAAAGAAGGTTGGTTATCTCCCGAAAAATGTCAAAAAGGCAGTCGAAGAAGACTGCACCGCGGGCGTCAACGCGAACGTGCACGCGGCGGGCTACCTGCTCGACATCCCGTCCATCAAGGACATACCCGAGACGGGCGTGCGCAGCTCCAACATGAAAAAACTGTACAAAGCTGCCGGGTTCAAGGTGCTGACAGACAGCAAGTATCTGACGAGTGGAGACTACCTGCTGCCAGGCGACATCCTGCTGTACGTCAACCATCACGGCGCGACCAACATCACGGTCGGCAAGAAGGTGAAGGACGACTACACCTACCACGACGTGATCGCTGACCCAAGCGCCTACAAGCCGACGCCGACACCCGCGCCCCAGCCGACGAACCTTGGCGATCGCGTGTTGAAGTACGGCGACGAGGGCGAGGACGTCCGGATGCTGCAAAAGGACTTGATGCAGCTGGGCTATGCCCTGCCCAAGTACGGCGCGGACGGTGACTTCGGCAGCGAAACCGAGACGGCTGTGCGCCACTTCCAGCAGGAACACCAACTTCCGGAAGACGGCGTGATGGACGATGAGGACTACACCGCGCTGTTTGCCGCGCTGGAGGGCGAGAGGACCGTGGAGATCACGGGCGGCTCTGTCAACGTCCGCACCGGCCCCGGGACGGAAAACACCAAGGTGCTCGGCGTCGTCCACAAAGGCGACGTGCTGCCCTATCAGGGCCAGACGCAGTCCGTCGACGGGCGCGACTGGTATCTGGTGGAATACGAGAATCAGAATGGGTGGGTGTCCAGCAAGTACGCCCGGCTGGTATGAGCACGCAGGCCGTGCAGATCGCGGTGGCGCGGGCTGATCTGATTATCTGCCAGATCGCCGCGCTGCCGTGGGGCAAGATTGGCCTGTCGCTGCTGATCGCGGTGATCATAATGAAAGTGGGGCGAAGCCTATGGCGGACATAACCTTCGGTCAGCTTGCGGGGCTTGCGGCGCTGGTGCTGGTGCTGGTGGGCGCGTATAACACCATCATGACCGCAGTCAAGAACGCCCGCGAAGAAAAAAAGAGGAAGGACGCGCCGGTGAACACGTTGGAAGAGCAAGTGAAGAAGCACGAGGAACGTCTGAAACGCGACCACGAACGGCTGAACGATCTGGAGGCCAGCAACAGGATCATCCTGCGGGCGCACATGGCGATGCTGTCCCATGAGATCAACGGAAACTCGGACGACAAGCTGAAGGACAGCTTCGACGAGATTCAAAAGTACCTGATTTCAAAATAGGAGGAATGATCATGGATTGGAAATCTAAACTCACATCCCGCAAATTCTGGGCGGCCGTCGTCAATTTCATCACCCAGCTGCTGATCGCCTTCGGTGCCGCCGAGGGCACCACGGTGCAGGTCGCCGCCGTCATCATGGCGGGCGCGGGCGTGATCGCCTACATCCTGGGCGAGGGCCTGATCGACGCCGCCAGCGCGGCGAGCGACGTGTATGTGACCGGGGAGAGCGAGAAGGAACCACCCGACGAGGACGGGGAGGGCGAGTAAATGGGCGAGAATGACCGCCAGCAGCAGGAATATGCCTTTGTGATGGAGGGCATCACGACGCGCATGCAGATCGCGCTCGAAAAAATGGCCGAGAGCAACCGCATGATGTCCGACACGAATAAGAGGTTGTGTGGCGCGCTGCGGGCCATGTGCTGGACGATGATCATCGTGGTGATCATCGTGGTGATGGGCTTAATCACCGATCACCAGCTTTGCACTAGAGACGGAAACAAGACCGGGACCAGCGAGGTGGTGACGGATGCGGGCGCGGGAACTGCTGAAACGGTACCGTAACCCGGACCGCGTGCGCCTGATCGACGAGAATGTCCATTCGGACGTCGGGCGCACGGCGCTGAAGCTGGTGTTCATCGACGGGCTGTCCCTTCTGAAAGCGTCCGAGGCTGTCGGGATGGTCTATAGCACTTTCACAGACAATTACTATCACAAATGGCTGCCGGAGCTGTTCGAAAACTTCGGCGAGGAATGAAGACACCGCGTGAGCTTTTGCCCGCGCGGCCTTTTTTATTTTTGGCCGTGAGAAACCCGTATAAAGGGCATATAGATCCCGAATGGAATCGGTAACGACTTTCTGGTCATTTTGCGTGACAATATATCCATGGAGCAGCGGCCGCGACTCCAAAGAATATGAAAAGGAGTTGATCTTGTGGAGTACGCATCCAAGGCCGTAGGAACGGCGGGTCTGTCCCTCGGCATCATCGGCACGGCGCTCGGCGCGCTCGCGGGCGCGGGCGGGCTGGCCGGTCTGCTGGGCGTGCGTCCCAACGGCGGCGATTCGGGCGACAGGCCCGTGACGCGCTATGAGATGGGCCTGATCACTGAGAACACCCAGCTCAAGTCACAGCAGTACACCGACGCGCGCGCGGCGGGTCTGCAGCAGCAGATCTCCAATCAGGCGGTCTGGAACGCCACGCAGGAGGGCGTCCTGCGCTGCCAGGCGCAGCAGATCGCGCAGCTGAACAGCCTGACGCAGCTGACGATCCCCAACGGCAACGTCTCGCCCGGCTGGGGTCCGGTCGAAGTCGTCCCCATCGCGC
>Ga0310696_10011534_pt1 | contig 10082 bp, 9 predicted proteins | sample AusTroGonzalo_MG_4_FD_203885 | JGI IMG/M metagenome (GOLD analysis project Ga0310696, IMG submission 203885) | Bovine rumen microbial communities from tropical cattle in Woodstock, Queensland, Australia - Gonzalo_02 (v2) (version 2) | ecosystem: Host-associated > Mammals > Digestive system >... | reverse complement strand
GATGCCGTTCAGCTGGTCGCTGTTGAGCATGAGTTGACTGGAATCGAATGCGAAATCGCGGAAGACGAACAGCAAAATCGCAAAGAAAACTGTGGCCATAGCCACAAAGAATGCAGGTTTCTTGTTGAGAAAGTTCATATAAGGAAATATAAAAATACCGCAGCAGATGCCCACTACGGTTCGTTAAATTGTTTGCTTTTGAACGAATTTGCTTTTGAAATTATTCAAGCGTGTTTTCGTCGGTCTTAGCCGTCTTGACGAGGCTGTAGATGCCGAATGCCGAAATGATGCACACTGCGGCGATGACGACGTACTTAATCAGTTTTCCCATAAGGTTTCTCCTTGGCTTTTTTTATAAAGATATTTGATTTTTGCAAAGCGGTCAAGCGATTTTTTAGTTATTGGTCTTTAGTCATTGGTTATTAGACTGAATGACCTACTCTTTCGTGATGATCATGCAAATCACGGGGAGTTTTTTGTCAACTTCGTTTTCACTCGGGATGATTTCGCTTTCGACGACCTTGCAGTTGAGTTCTTTCACAAAGAATTCAAGCTGGCTGCGTTCAAAACCGAGCCAAATGTGACCGTGGGTCGTGCGGAACGATTCTTCCTTGTGCTGCGCGAGGTCCAAAAGCGCAAGTCTTCCGCCCGGTTTCAAGATGCGGGTCGCTTCCTTGAGGGCGAGGCGCGGGTCGGTCGCGTGGTGCAACACCTGGCTCATGAGGACGAGATCTGCATAATTGGAAGGAAGTCCCGTCTGCGTCATGTCGGCGACTTTGGGCGTCACGTTTTCGATGCCTTTCTGGCGCAAAATCTGCTGGAGTCCACTGATGATTTTCGGATCGTAGTCAAGGGCGGTCACGTTCTTGCATCGGCTCGCGAGCATGAGCGAAAGGTCTCCGCCTTCGCCGCATCCGATGTCCACGGCATTTTCATATGGCACCATGAGCTTGCTGAAAAGGCTGATTTGAGCCTTGAGGCTTCCGCCGGCCTGGTCTAGCTTATGGATTTGTCCCTTGGTCTTGTCGGTGCGTTCTTCGAGCGCTTGTGCGGCGCGACATTTGAGAATATCCTTGTCTTGCAGTTCGTCGTAGGCTTCGCGGATAATCTGCAATAGGCGGCTACTCATGTAAAGTTCTTCGCTCAGGCGGTAATAGGCCTTGATGCCGTCGCGGCGGTCCTTCACGAGTCCGCATTGCGATAGTTTGGCCAGGTGACGGCTTGCGTTACTCTGGTGGATATCCAGAATATCCTTGATTTCGTTGACCGTAAATTCGGACTGGTCCAGTAGGAGCAGTATCTTGAGGCGCATTTCGTCGGAAATGGCTCCAAAAAGTTCCATGTTCGGGATGATCGGTTCTCGGTTCTGGTTTAAATTCGAATTTGTCACGTGGTCTACCAAAAGCTATTTTATGTTTGTTTCTGAGATGCCTTTTTATAGGCTCCCTGTGAATATAAATTTTTAATAGAGATTGCGTTTGTCAATTTGTATGAAGATGCGTTTTATAGGCTCTTTTCGGGTGATTGTGGCGGTGCTGTGTTCGGCAACGCTTGCCTTTAGTATGCCCGGTGTATTTCGGAACACGTCTGACGCATCTCGGAACATGCCTCACGTATCAGGAGTCGCATCGGGCGAACGTCCCGTAGAAAATCTCGCATCACACCATTACGAAGTTTCAGTCCGCTTGGATGTTCCGCTCTCGCTTGGAATTGTCATGACTTCGGTGCTGGGCGCTTATCAGTACTATGGAATGTCGCGTGTTTCAACAAACGAATTGAAGCTAAAATCGGAGCTTTTGCCATGGGATCACGCGTTTGCTGGGCATTACAGCGGTTGGGCGACGACGGTAAGCCATTATTCGGGCGCCTTGGCGGTAGCGCCTCTCGCCATGGCTGGTTATTCCTGGTACAAAGGCGATGCCGATGGTTATGACTTTGGCTCCTTTACGCTCATGTTTGTGGAAGCGTTTGCCTTGCAGAACGCCTTGAACCAGCTTGTCCGTTCAACGCAGCTCTGGCCGCGCCCTTACATTTACGCTGAACGTGGTGAAGGTCGCAAAAAGGCTGATTCCGCTCGCGGGGAGGCGTACGGCTCGTTTTATTCGGGACATGCGTCGGCGGCGTTTACGGTTGCCGTTTTTACGGGCGAATGGTTTTCGGAAATTTATCCAAACTCTAAGTACAAAAGTTTCGTCTGGGCTTCGTCCTTGGCTCTTGCTAGCGCTGTGGGCGCTTTGCGTGTGGTCGCGGGGAAACATTACCCTACCGATGTTGTAGTTGGATCTCTTGTCGGCGCAGGAGTGAGCTTGGGTATCCTTAAATTGCATGAAGTTTGTAAAAAGAAAATTTCTTTTTGGGCAATTCCGGGCAATGTAGGCGCAATTTTGTACTTTTGACATTTTTTTATAGCATTTTTTCTAAAAATCCGTATATATATTGTCTATGACTTACTCAGTAAGTCGTTTTATAGAAGAGGTTTTTGATGCTGGATGTGGTGTGGCGTCATTTGTGCGCCGTTGCTGTTTTGACCGTGTCTGTGGTCAGTTTTAATTATGCCGCTGAATTTAAGGATTATAGAGATGGACGTGTGTATCGTGGAATTCCATCAGGATCGCTAAACTGGTTTAAGCAAAGCCTCAAGTACAGCAAAACCGCTTTTTTTACGGATGAAGATGGAATACCCTTTTATCGTAGCGATAGCTGGAAGGTCTCTTGTCCAGAAGGAACTCGTCTGCCCGATGAAACGGATTGGGACGAACTTGTTGAGGACAAATTGTCTGGCTCAGACAAAATGCAGAGCATGAAAGATTTTTTGGGCCATTCCGCTCTTGGTTTTTACAAGTTTGAATTTGACGAAGTTGTAAATAAGAGAAAGGGCTATGCCTATTTTGCCGTGCGCGGCCCGGGCAATCGTGCGATAAGGTTTGAAACCAAGCATGGAACGACGAAATTTGTGGACATAGAAGAAGCTGACGCCGTGCAGATTCGTTGCGTGTTTGGCCGTGACCAGTTTGCCGAAAAGAATATATCTACAAAGGATATGATTTTTACGGACAAGCGCGATAACAAAAAGTACAAGGTGGATGTCCGTGGCGGCAAAATTTGGATGATGAAAAATCTTGCGTTCAGTGTGACTTCTGAAAAACAGTGCTATGTAGAAGACAAGTCCTACTGTGAAAAGTTTGGCCGTTATTACACGTACGAAGATGCTCTCAAGGCATGCCCTCCGGGCTGGCATTTGCCTGATGACGGAGAATGGCGTGATTTCCAGAAAGACCGCGCAACGCTGGATTGGAACAATCTCGGGCAGGGCGGCTGTCAGGATTGGGACAATTTCTGTGATGGAATGAATACGGGCCACTATTGGTCTAAATCATCCATTCAGCCAAATACCGCCCGCTCTTGGGAATTCAACCGTGCGGACAAGGATATTGAACGTACTGATGCAAGCGTCTATAAAGGACTTTACGTCCGTTGTGTCGCGGATTAATCGGCGATTGCAAAAAAAGCGTACAGTATAGAAAATACTGTCGCCGAGACAAAACTCCCCGAAAGGTAAACGAATAGCCCGAAAACGATTACCGTTAATGAAAGAAGAAAAATTTTGCTTGGGCTAAAAGGAAAATGAATGTTGAACATGCGTGACCTTTAATGTTTGTCTTTAACTGCTTATAAAATAGATAAAGATTGTGTCATTAAATGTCACTGTTTGGTTTTACAGTTCATCCTCGCTTTCGGATACGTCTCCGAAATGGCTCCCGTACTCATCGAAATTGATTTCTTCGGCGATGTCGTCGTTGTCGTCGTCTTCGTTATCAAGCCCTAGCCCAAGTCGTGCGCAAATGCGGTCAAGGAGGATGAGGTCTACATCTTCAGTGTCGCCGCCTTCACGTTCATAAGCCTCGATGATGAGTTCCTGTTCGTCTGGTTTATATTTATCGACAACTTCAGTGATTTTCATTTTTTCTCCTTTGCGAATAATCAAAATTATCCGCGTCTCTGCTTGTAATATCGTCAATCCGTGTCATAAAGTCAATGGTTTTTACTAAATTTTTTATCATGAACAAGAAATTGTCTTTTATTGCGCTTGCATTGTTGGTTGGAATGTCTCAAGCTTGGGCTGTCGATCCCCGTATTGAACAGGGTGCCCGTTTTGAGGCCAAGGGTCAGTATGATAAGGCTCTTGGTGAATATCGCGCCATGTTGGCTGAAAATAAGAAGAATACCGAAGCCTATATGGCGGCAGGCAAGGTCCGCATGAAGATGAAGGACTATAAGGGAGCTGTGGCTAACTTCCGTCTCGCTTATGGTTATGATCCGAATTTGACTGAAGCATACGAAGGTGCCGCAAAGGCTTACGAAGCTATGGGCCAGCAGGCTAAGGCCGATGCCGAACGCGCCAAAATCAAGGGCGCCAAGGCGGCACCCTCGGCAACGACTGCGCCGAAGGCCGAGGCTAAGGCGGAACCCGCAAAGACGGCTCAGCCGGCACAAACATCTCCTGTTGCAAAAGCAGAACCGGCAAAGACCGCAGCCCCTGCAAAGGTTGAAACTCCGAAGGCCGCACAACCGGCGCCTGCAACGCCTGTCGCATCTGAAGATCCGTTTGAAAAGGGCAGGGCTCTGCTTGCTGAAGGCCGCTATGCTGAAGCCGCTCCGCTTTGGAGAGCTGTTCTTTCCAAGAAACCAGGCGATGCCGGTGCGTACTTCTATGCGGGCTTAACCCGTTATGAGATGGGAGAATACGACAAGGCCGAATTCAACTTGAAGAAGGGACTTTCGTACAAGGAACGCGGTAACGATGCGAACTACTATTTGGCGAAGATTCACCAGAAGGGTAAGCATCTTGATCAAGAAAAGAAGTACCTCTCCGCTTACTTGAAAAAAGCTGCTCCGGATGCCAAGTTCCGCAAGGCTGCCGAAGATCGCATGGCTGAAATCAATGCGGTCGCTAGTGCGGCTGCCGAAGAAAAGGCTTTGCAAGAAGCCGAAGCTAAAGCATTGAAGGATGCAAAAAAGGCGGGGAACGACAAGGCGAGGTCTGTTGAGTCCGTTGCCGCATTGCAGAAAGACGATGTCGCTCCGACAGCAACAAATTCCATTGCGAATGCCAATGCGCTTTACGCCGATGGTTATAACGAAGCCGCTCTCCAGATGTACAAGGCTTTGCTCGAAAACGAAATCACGCCGGATGAACGCTACTTTGCGATGCTTCAGATGGGCAACATCTACCGCGAAATGCGTGACTTTCATAGCGCTGTAACGCGCTATCGTGATGTTGTTCGTGAATTCCCGGATTCCGACTGGGCGACCGAAGCCGAACGCGCTCTCGAAGACGCTGTATGGCTTGAAAAACACGCTAGCGAACTTCCGCGTAACAAGCGTTAAGTGGTCGTTAGTCAATGGTCATTAGTTATTAGTTGCTAGTGGCGGCTTTCGTACAATGTCATGCCGGGCTTGTCCCGGCATTAACTTTTAGGACGTCATGCCCGCCGACGAGCGGGCATCTCCTTTTTTAAGCATTATGTTCTGCTAATTAAAGTCAACTGACGAGCTTTTGATCGCTCTTGACTTTATCCAGGAATTTCTTGAAAAGCTTGTTGTAAATCTCGTGATTTTCGGGATTTGGCGTGTACGTGTTTGTGATTTCGATGTGGCTGTGGATGTCTTCGAATTTCATTTGTCCAAGTCCAATGGCGGCTACGGCGGCGGCACCGAGTGCTCCCACGTATTGCGGGTGCTTGACCGTTTCTATCGTATGTCCGGTGACGTCGGCGAGAATCTGGTTCATGATATTTATCCTCGCAAGACCGCCTGCAAAACGAATCGTGTCCGAAATCTTGCATTTTTTTGCTTGGCATTCCAAGAGCCAGCGGAAGTGGAAACAAATGCCTTCGATGATGGCTCGGAGTAAATCTCCGCGCGTTGTTTCGAGGCTGATACCCGAAAGCGAACTTCGGATATCGCCATTTTCAAACGGCGTTTTGCAACCGTTCATGAAAGGCGTAAATAAAAGTCCGTGTGCGCCAGGTTCCGCTTTTGAAACAAGCGAGGCGCATTCTTCGTAACTGTATTGTGAGTTGTCTAGCTTGCCGATAAGTTCACGGGCCCAGGCAAAGCACTTGCCCGCAGTCTCAAGTTCGCCGTAAAGGTATTTTTGTTTTGGATTAGGTCCTTTGACGGCGATCATCATGATGTCTGCAAACTGGATAATGCGGTCGACGACTGTGCAGACTGATCCTGATGTTCCGCAATAAATGCTGGTGAGATTGTTTTGCGTATTGCCACAACCTACCGCTACCATGGCGACGTCGCCGCCACCGGCAATGACTGGCGTTCCTTTTTCCAAGCCCATCTGTTCGGCTGCGGTTTCCGTAATCCGTCCGACGATGTCGGTACTTTGTACAATCTCCGGCAAATGTTCTTCCCTGATGCCGTAGGCGTTTGCCATCGTATGGCTCCAACCGGAATGTCCTTTACGACAATCGTTGAGCGCTGTGCAAAATGCGGAGTCTTCGGTGCGTACGAAACGGCCTGTGGTCTTGTACAGGAGGAAGTCTCCGACATCTAGGAATTTATTGATTCGTGCAAAGTTTTCGGGTTCGTTTTTCTGGACCCACTTGTATTTCCAGATGGGACTGTAACCACCGACGGGAACCATGCTTGTATGGCGCATGGCCTTGATGAGCTTGAAAATGTTCAAACCATGGAAACGTAACCCGTGGTTGAAGTATTCTTTAAATTCCTGGTCGGCGCGCCTGTCTAGGAATGTCATGGGGGGGCGAACGGTATTGCCGTCTTTATCGACGAGCACTGTAGCGTTCATCTGGGAACAGAAGCTAATCCCCTGGATTTGATTGCTTGTAATGCCGTAGTTTTTGAGAAGTTCCTTTGTGCTACGGCAGATGGAATCCCACCACTGTTCGGTACTTTGCTCAACACCCTTGCCTCCTAAGGTCGAGGTGCTGTGTGTGCTGACTACGGTTGCTCCAACGAATTCAATGGTGTCTGAAATTTTTGTAAGAACTGATTTTATAAAGGAATTGCCGATGTCGTATGTTACTAAGTACATTTATCTACCTCTATAAAACAGTCCACTTTTTTCTTTATTAAAATTATAAAAAAATTACACAGGCGTTGTCACCTGTGTAGTAAGCTTTTTGAAAGCTTTTGATGCTGTCATGCCCGTCTTTGAACGGGCATCTCCATCTTGTGCTGCTATAAAAGGTGTTATACGACCTGAACAAGGAGTCCCTTGAGGTATTGTCCTTCGGGGAAGGCCGTGTTCACGGGGTGGTCGGCTGGCTGTCCAAAACGCTCGATAATTTGCACACGGCGGTGGGCGTCGGCTGCGGCATCGGCAATGATTTTCTGGAACAAGTCCATTTCCATAAGACCGGAGCAGCTGAACGTGGCAAGCATGCCGCCTTCGGCAAGAAGCTTCATTGCAAGCAAATTAATGTCCTTGTATCCGCGGGCGCCTTTTTGCAAGTTGTCCTTGCTTTCTACGAATTTTGGCGGGTCGAGCACGATAAAGTCAAATGTTTCGGCCTTGTCGCGGCATTTGCGCAAGTACTGGAACACATCGGCTTCTACATGTGCTGCATGGGCTGTGCTTAATTTGTTTCTCATGATGCCTTCTTTGGCAAGCTTGAGGGCGTCCTTGGAAACATCGACCTGGTAGACTTTTTCACAGCCTCCACGGAGAGCGTAAAGACCAAAGCCGCCCGTGTAACAGAAGCAGTTGAGCATCTTCTTACCGCGGGCGAGTTCTCCCACGCGGCGTCTAGCATCGCGCTGGTCAAGATAGTAGCCCGTCTTATGTCCATTCTTCACGTCAATTGGGAACAGGATTCCGTTCTCGTTGATGATAACGTGTTCGTCAGGAACTTCGCCAAATACGACGCCCGTGCGAAGCGGGAGTCCTTCCTTTTTGCGGACTTCGGAATCGCAGCGTTCGTAAATGCCTCGGCAACCAGTCTTTTCGGCTAGTAGTTCATAAATGATTTGGCGGTTGACTTCGGCGCCTGCTGCAAGAATTTCGACAGAGTAAATGTCTGCGTATTTGTCGATAATGCAGCCTGGAATGCCATCGTTTTCGGCATTCACGAGGCGGAATGCGTTTTCTTTGTCATGAATGTCAAAGCCACGGCTCATGCGGGAGGCAATGGCTCGGTCTAGAATGTCACTAAAGAATTCCCGGTCAATCTTGACGTTCTTTCCTTCGGTTCCGAATGTCCAGAAACGTCCGCGAATCTGGGATTTCGGGGAGTAGGCGGCAAGGCCCAAAAAATCGCTGTGGTAGCTATAAACTTCGACAACGTCACCAAGTGCGGGGTCGCCGACTACTTCATCGATGGCGCCGCTAAAAATCCACGGGTGGTAACGGAGGGCGGACTTGTCGCGCCCGGCTTTCAATGTAATTGCTTTCATGGGTGAAAATTTAGAATTTTTTGTTATATTTCTTTTTAGGCGCGTTGGGGGCATATGTGACGAAGCGCAAATTCTTGTTTTTAATCGAGGGGGAAAAGTGATTGTAAATTTCTTTTTTGAAATTTTAATTACTAGATTAAAAAACATGGTAGGAAAGAAACAAGTTAAGATTGTTAGGGTTGGACTATGGGGAGTAGCCCTAGTTTTTGCCGTATTCTTGTCTGCTTGTGGTGATTCCGATTCCTCTCATAAAAAAAATGCCGCGAATGTGATTCCCGAAAAATCCCTCTTTAACGGAATTGTTCAAAATATTGTGGGGGAGGCCCGCCTTAAGCTTGTTGATGGAGATGCAATGGCGTTAAAGGTGGGGCAGACGGTGAATGAAAAATCGTCAATTGTGGCAGAAACGGGTTCTTCTGTTGCGATTTTTGCTGCCGATGGTTCTGTGCTCAAGACCGAAGGCCGTTCGTCAATCGCTCTAGAAGTATCAAAGGCCGATGAGCTGAAACGAAAAATTTCTGCATCGCTCCACTATGGAAAAATGTTGTTTGATGTGCAGAAACAGGCTGTCAAGGATGAATTTGAAATTCGCACAGAAAATGTCTCGTCCATCGTCCGTGGTACGGCTGGCTTTATAGAAAATGTTGATGGTTTGGAAATTTCTTCGCTAAAAGAAGGTCGTCTTGATGTTACTGTGAAATCGGATTCTATGCAGCTAGTCAAAAATGGTCAGACGTTGATTGCCAATGTGAACGGTGTGAAAATACTATCGCTTGCAAGTTCTGGTACTCGGTTCTTGGCTCACGCCATTGATTCTATGGCAACTGAGGCTGCCGCTGAACTTGGTGTACATGCGTCGAAGTTGAATCTAGATAAGTTTGGGACGATGCTTTTGGAATATGATGACGCGTATAAGAAAAGAGCGGAAGGCTTTATCAAGCAAACGCAAGTGGAATTCAAGCCGAAGGTGCTAAACGAGTATATCGGTAAGCCGAGCGTTACACTTGAGGCTTTGTTTGTCCCTGGAACTTTTGTTTCCGTGCTTGGAATTGTGGATACAATTCCTGAAAATGGACTCTATAAACGCACTATTGAATGGGCTGACTCCACGGCGTTTGGTCCGAAACATTTTGTTGTGAATTGTAGCAATGGTGAAGTGGAATACATTTGCCATACATGGCATACAAATTTTGTTTCGGCAAAAATGGCCGAAGTTTTGACGAAGGCCGATGAACGCAAGTCTAACGTTCCGAAAGATACGGTCCAGCCTAAAAAGCTTAAGCCTTCGATTGTTATTGAAGGCTCTGGTCGTGAACGCATCCATGTGTTGCCCGAAGAACGCGATATCCCGGCAACGCTTCGTTTTAGCGTGGCGGGATTGATGGGCGCTGATTTGTCGCAAATCAAAACAATTACGGTCAAGCGCAAGGGTGCTATCGTTAAAACTTTTAGCGAAGATGAATTGACGACAAATTCATTTAGGCTTCCAATCCGACTCAAGCAGAATAGGGTTGCTCACTTTGAAATAGTCGCAACATTTGTGAATGGCAAGAAGATTAAGGCCAAAAAGGTCTACGAAACTTACTGCTATTTTGAAAATTACGAGGATGGCAAAAAAAGCAATCGAATCAACGACATGACGGCGGAAG
>Ga0310696_10011532_pt1 | contig 10082 bp, 15 predicted proteins | sample AusTroGonzalo_MG_4_FD_203885 | JGI IMG/M metagenome (GOLD analysis project Ga0310696, IMG submission 203885) | Bovine rumen microbial communities from tropical cattle in Woodstock, Queensland, Australia - Gonzalo_02 (v2) (version 2) | ecosystem: Host-associated > Mammals > Digestive system >... | reverse complement strand
GATATTCATTACGGAGTTTTGCGAAATAGCCCTCGTTCAGTGCATCGTGCTGGAACTGCTCGGGGATGGTTTCAAGTTCCAAAAGTCCTGCCTGTCCGAGAAAGAGGGCTTCCAACTGAAACAGGTCATCGGCACGCTGCTCTATTACCGACATCGGCAGTGACTTCGCCCACCTTTCCATCATGTCACCATTGACGCCCAATCCAAAGGTTCGGGCAATGGTCACGAAATAGGCGGTTTCCCAACAGCCAAACTCTTTTGCCCTGCGGCTGACTTCATTGCATTGCCATTCCATCCGTTCCGTCTGTATGGCACTCAGCCATGAGCGGGTAGTCAGGCGTGTGCAGTGTTCCTTCACGTTCTGATGGCATAGTGCCTGCCCTTGGTCGGATGCAAGCATCAAGTATCGCTTAGCCACATTCTGTGGCACCTCCATCGGCATGACGTTGACAGAGTCGCCTTTGCTGTTCTGTATGTCTGCATCGGCATTGCCCACCACTGCGAGTATAACATTGTCATAGGCATTGTCCTTGTCCATTCCGTGCTGATACCAGTCGGATGCGTTTTCTGCCACTACGACATTGCCCACCCAAAGGACACCATTGAGTTTGAGTTTTGCATTGAAGAAATCGGGGTCTCTGCCTTGGCGGTTGTATAGTCCTGAATCGATTACCTCCACATCCTTTCCGTCCGTTGTCCGTCCGTTCTCTGCCATCATCTTGTGCCTCCAAACGAATTGCAGTAGCCGTGTCCGGGCTGTCTTTATCCTATTGATTGCCTTTATTCTTACCATTGTCTTCGTTGTTTGGTGGTGGGGTGGTTGGCCCCACCGTTACCTTATTACTTGTTACTGTCTCATGCCTTGGTTATACGACCTGTTTCCTTGTAGGGGTGAGTGTCGAAGTCCCAATTGACCTCATCATCATCAAAGTCGGTGTGGATGCCTCCACCCATTACAAGTCCGCAACTATCCATAACCTTCTGCCGTGCTTCTTCCCTGTTCTCGGCTTCTACCGTGAAAACTCCCGTGAACACGAAACGGGTTGGTACTTGATATTTCATCTTCTTTTTGTTTTTAGTGGTGGGAATGGCGATGCACTCCCACCTTGGTTAATACTTATGCGTGATAGAAATCTGCGTCCACGACCTCTGAGGCCAGTCCGCCAATGTCGGGATAGTGGCTGAAATATGGCTCATTGATGCCTACCCACTCAACGTAGTAGCCGCCTTTGCAGTTGGTGTCAATAAATGACTGCACAAGTTCCGTGTCCATATCATTCAGCCCGCTGAAATCTCCGTTCTCAATCGCTGCAATCGCCCATGTAGGGATGGTGAATCTGTCAATGTACTGCATAATACCTTTCTCTTTGTGTGGTTAAAATTCAACGATTAGTAATCTGTTCTCCGCTACACTGCCGTTGTAAGGGCAGACCTGCTTCACCCAAAGGTGCTTGCTTCCCCATCCCCAAAGGAGGTGTTTTTTATACTGCTCCTTGAATGGAGTGAAATCCAAAGCCAGTTCCAACTCTCTGCGGGTCTTGGCAAGGGTCAACAGATTGAGGAAACGGACTATTACATCGTTCGTCTCGCTGTCCCATTGGTTGATAATGTTTTCAATCTTGATGGTCATTGTATTTCATTTTTATTGTTAGACTAATAGGGAATGTTACTTCACCTGTTGGCAATAGATGGTATTCCTGTAGTAATCGCCTAAATTGTTTTCCACAACTTGGTCAAGAACTATCGGGCTGTTAATAGCCTCTATCCATCTTTCTCCGCAGTGCCGGCAACGGAACTCCCGTCTTGTGAGGATTTTTCTCTCTTCAATGGGGATTTCTTCTACGTCAGCGTGGACTATTGCAAGTGTTCCTTTGCATTGGTAATAAACTTGAACTGCTTTCATATCAATTGGTATTTGATGATGTAATAGTATTCTCCGTTCTCTCTGTCACGCACAAGGACGGGCTTGCAATCCAAAAGGCGGCAAACGTCCTCGTGTTCCGTTCCCATGAAGTCAACGTGCATCCGCTCGCTGTCGGTGGTGACAAAGAGGCTTGTCTCGTCCTCGTTGCCACCCCAATAGCGACTGTCGCCATTGCCTTTCTCGGTTACTACTTCGGCTATCTCTCCCTCCTTGTCGGCATTGCTACCTTTGCGGTAGGGGATAAGGGTGACTGCCAGCCCCTTCAAATAGTCCTTTGTACTCATTTTCTTCTTGCTTGTTTATGTGAATATTTCTGTTGATTATAGTTTGCCCTGCTCCCTGTAACTCATATATGCTCCGTCGGTCACGATAACATGGTCGAGGAAGTGGATGCGCATGAGCCTGCATGCCTCCTTGATTGCTCTTGTGAGTTCATCGTCTGCCCTGCTTGGGGAAAGACTTCCTGACGGATGGTTGTGGCACGCTGCGAGGATGGTGGCATTGCAGAGTACTGCCTCACGCATCATTACCCGTATGTCGGCACTGGTCTCAGTTATGCCGCCTTGGCTAATCTTTACAGACTTCACAAGGCGATAGTTCTGATTCATCAGCAAGATGTGGAACTCTTCCGTTGCAAGGTCTTGCATCTTGGGTAGCATGTAGTTGTAGATACGGGTGGCGGTGCTCATGTCGGGATGCAGTTCGGGTGTTGCCATCTGTCTGCGTCTGCCCAACTCTACGGCTGCGAGTATCTTGCACGCTGTCTGTGTACCCACTCCCTCAGTGTCGAGGATTTCATCGAAACGAGCCTTGCCCAATGTGTTGAGGTTGCGGTTGAACTTGCCCAATACATTGTTGGCAATATCCACTGCGCTGTACTGCTGCGTACCGCTGCCAATGAGGATGGCAAGGAGTTCTCCGTCGGTCAGTGACTCTGCGCCTAAACGCTGTAATCTCTCGGTGGGGCGGTCTTCGGGTGCCCACTGCTTAATGGTCAGTCTTAATGCTGCTGTGTTCATAATCAATTGTATTGATAATTTGATGTTCTGCGATAACTTTTTGTCTTGGCGAGAAAGAGCGTCATTCTCACGTCTGCACCTGCCTTTTGCATCTGCTCAATGAATGCGTTGGCGGTAGCACAGGTCGTACAGATGTCGTCAATCAGCAACACACGCTTGCCGTTGAAGTAGTCGGTGTCTATCTGTACGTTGCTCTCTTGGCCGTGCTTCTTGCTGATATGCACTTTCTCACGCTTGCCGATAACCTGGATATGCTCAAAGCCGTTAATAGCATTACACATGGCGCACACGTCTGCGGAAAACCTCTTGTAACGGCGCTTGTTGGTTTGCTCACAACTGGCGGGAATGCACACGATGACGGTGTTTGTCAAGTCCATTGCCGAAAGGGTCTTGCCCACAATCTGCGCTGCCCACTTGGTTGCATACCTGCGTCCTGCCTTGAAGTCGAGCAAATGGCGCATGGTGTCCTGCGTCTCGAAGTCTGCACGGCGCATGTAACGCTGCGGAGTGTACTGCATAATGGCGTATTTGAACATATCTGAAAAGGGGATTAGAGGATGATACGTGTAAGGAATAGCATCGTCCAGAATAAGGCTCTCAGAAGCCAAAGGATGATGTTCACTACTGCCTTGAAGCAATACCACAGGATGCGGACTGCCCAAAGGATGATGCGGTATGCGATGACTGCGATAACCGCTGCTGTTTTCATTGTACTGTTGTATGTCATAATCTTTATTTTTTTTATGTGGATCCAGGAGCTGTGAAGTGAAGTTCCTAATGAACTAATTCCGTTTCCTTGAATCCACCGTTTTTTTTGCGTCCTCCTGTCGCCGTTTGTTCGTTCCTGCGGCTCTCTCAAAGGTAGCAGAATTGGATTCGCAAAGTTTTTTCGGCGAAATACTACCCCCTTCAGCGGGCGTGGAGATTTCCCCGAAACCCCTTGGGGCCTGAAACTTTGCCATTCCAATTTGCGTTTTACCTTTGCCGCTGGAACGATCAAACATCAGGCGACAGAAAAACAAAATGCGGTGGTTCGGGAAATGGATTACGTACCATTGGCTACTCCTTTGTTCGTGTTCGTGGCAGCGAACCAGACAAATTGGCTTGACAGGGGAATGTGTTCGTAAAAGGACACAAGGCAGGAGCGGACGAGATAAAGAAATGGGCTGTCACCACCTGCAATACTGAATACCCTCAGCGGTTTCCAGTTTGTAAGTGGTGACAGCCGTTTTCGCTCGTCCGCCATCAGTCGGGCTTGTTTCATAGCCAAAGCGTATCTTGCATACCGACAAGGCTATAAAACTTGTCCGACGGTATAAATCCCTTTTACGACGTTCGGATGTGCTTATCAGTATTATAAAATATGTATAGATGGCAACGGTCATCTTTCGCTCTTTCGGCTAACGGTTCAGAACATGTGTATGTGAACTTGTGAAAGCCTACCAACAGAAGAAGGGGACAACCACAGATAAGTGTGCAGCGTCGGCTGAATCGGACGTGTTCATTCAGGCGGTGGCACTCTTAGATGCGGTTATTCCCCAAATAGCGCGAAGATGTGACCTGCTTGTCTGGTTACTGCTTCGGGCGGCAACAATCGCTTTCACAACCAGACATTGGGCTAATCAGACAAAGGCGTAATTCGGGAAAGCCACCTCATGAGGCTGCAAGATAAGAAATGTGGTGCACATGTTCCTGAAAACATCGTGCCAATCTCTGATTGATCCACAATGTTTCCACGAATATATGCGCCTTGTTTCCTTGCAGGCATACAGTCGTGAGTGGCTATCTTTGGCATAGCCGACATCTCGGCCATCCCAAGGATAGCCTCTCGCGGCGAAGTTAATCCTTTCCCGATAAAGCCATTGGGATATTCGTTTATGTGACAATAATTTCGTACCTTTGCACCCGCAAATCCAAATGAATCCGTATGACAAAGAACAAACATCAGGGGCACTACTGCAAGGTGTGTGGCGAATACAAGTCCAATGAAAGCTTCACAGGCAAGGGACACAAGAACCACATCTGTAAGAAATGTGCCAAGTTGTCTAAGGAAGACAGGGAAAGGATGATGAATGGTGATTTTGAGGAAGATGCTGACCTCTTCGAAGATATTGAGCTGCCATTTGATGAAGACGATGGTGAATACCAATCATCAGATGCCGTCTATTACGATGGTTACCTTGGATTTGTTGGCCTTGACAGGCTTTCACCACAACCATATGAGGCAAAGCGATACAACAAACTAAAAGATGCGGAAAGAACCCTCTTTCGTGGTATAGTCCAGAATCTCATCATTGAGTTTTGGGAAAACAAAAGGCTAATTCCTGATGGTGGTGAGGTGAACCAGATAATGAATACAGCTATCAAGCATTTCAAAGAAGAAGTTTCATTCACTGTCAAAAATGACAAAGACCTTCGTAGGATTGTGCAGTTGATGGTCGTACCGACTATCAACAAACAACTGAGACGTGAGAATAAAAAGAAAGAGGAAGGGTAACCGTTGACACTTGTATCAACAATTACCCTTCCTCAGTTTTTTTGCAGTTTTTCTACTAAAAGTTTGTTTCGTTCAACAATTATTTGTACCTTTGTTGCCGCAAATGAGGTCGATAAAGAGTTATTGATGTTTACGCAAATCGCGGAGAATTTCAAACTTCTGTATGTAACTTATTCGTAACCTCTCCAATTTCTTGGCTCTAAATACATTTGAAAGCCAATAAGTTATAAAAAATCACCGATTTACGTTTCTAAGACCATAGCTTTTGTTGAACAAGACCATAGCTTTTGTAGTACAAAACCATAGCTTTTGTAGTACAAAACCATAGCTTTTGTTGAACAAAACCAGTACTTTTCTACTACAAACCCGCACACTTACTACCATTAGACTGGCTGGCTGGCTCCAAAAAGGCCGCAACGGACGCCTTGAACACCCTTTTTCGGGGTATTATCCAACCGCGAAAAACGCCAGTTTTGAGCGAAATAGGGGTAAACAAGTGTTAAGTTTGTGTAATTTTAAGTCACTTTCTGCACAAAAGAGGGTAGTTTGTGCAGGACTATGAAGCGCGATTCCTGCAAAAACCAGCCAGTTTGGGCAGGTTTTTGCGCTAGATGGTCAACTTTTAGGAACACTTTTTTCTGCACTTTTTCTTTACATTTCGCAATGCAACCACCTAAACATTTTCTAAGGAACTGTGATTTAATTAAGTAGTCAAATGGTTTTCACTTTTTGTTTTTTAGAAATACAGGAAAAAAACAAGAAATACTGAGAAAAACAAGACGAATGGTTTTTATCTGTTTTTGTTGTATTTATCTGTTTTACTAAAAACATCGTTTTCAATTGTCAACTTTATTTAGTGTCAGTTCCTTATAATTGTTTTTTCTTGTTTTCTTTTGTTTTGCTGGAGACCGCAAAGCGGTATGAATAATCCAAGTTAGGTCTCTCTTGCCATCTCTCTCCCCGATAGTTGTATTCTCTCTGTGCACCTCTGTGCTCTCTGCCTTCTCTGTGTTGAAAAGAAACATGCGAAAGTTGAATCATAATTGTCTTCTGGGACTATTCCCATCCCCAATATAACGCTTTCTATACAAATTGTACAGTATTTGTGCCCAAAATCGTGTTAAATTCCTCCCCAAATGCGGTTTTTTTGTATTATTTTATGTACCTTTGCAGCCGAAACGTTTCAATAATTGCAATTATGAATATTAATACAGGTGACAGCGTACTGATTTCGCCCGAGGTGACACACAAGAGCGACTGGACTAAGGGAACGGTGATTGAAGTGGAGGCAAACCCCTTCGTGGGTACGGTGATTTCCGCCGAGACTCCAAGCGGAGAGATTTACTTCGACAAGGAATATCTGTTCAAACCAGCCTATTGAAGCCTATGTACGCACTCAGCTTTGACATGGCCATTGCCGACCTCGAGGAGCACTACGGCAAGCCCTACCATGGCGCGTACTTCGAGATAAAGCGCACGTTGGTGAAGCATGGCTTCTACTGGGTGCAGGGCAGCACCTACATGACCAACGCCGACAATCTGCTCAACCTCTTCAATGCCGTAAACGCATTGAAGGAGATTGACTGGTTCCGTCTCTCCGTGCGCGACATCCGAGGCTACCGCGTAGAGGAATGGTCGGACTTCACTGAGGCCGTGAAGAAGGGTTGACACTATTTTTCCCCCAACATATGACGAATACAAATCCCTCATGCCCCGCTACCTCCACATACCCCACACTCCCGACACCGCCCGGACCCTGACTCTGAGCGGTCGTAACTGTCTGGTAGTGAGCTGCATGACTACCCCCCCCTAAAAGCGGCTACAGGCGCACGGAAGGGCGCCGAGGCGAAATGTGTCCACAAGGCACGCGGAAGTCCCACAGCGGGGCTGCTGCGTGCCTTGTGGCGCGTCTGTGCGTCCCCACCGACGACGTGGACGTGGACAAGGAGTACCAGCTTATTCCCATCGACAGTTTATAAACACTTTTTTTTTAATTAACCCTTTTTATTAACAAATTAAATTTTTAAGTTATGTTCAAAAAAAGATTTCTATCAATGCTCGTGCTGTTCGCAGCAGTAGCCACGGGCGCGTGGGCCCAGGGCTCAGGAACAAAAATCTACTCGGTGGATTTTTCCGATTACACCTCTTACCCGTTTTATAATGCAAGTGAGTCGGCCACGGTAGAGAATGGACTGCTGGTCCTTACAAACACCAAAGTGTACGAGCAAAAGTATCAAGTACAACCCGAAGTAGGGCGTCCGACTTCGATTACATCAGGAAAGTGCTACAGAATAACGATTGAGTATAAATCTACTGTGGGCGGTCCTGTCAACGTTTTATTAGGTCCACAAGACTGGAGTAACCAAGTCGGAGCATGGTGGACGCCTATCACGGTTTCGGACAATTTCCAAACCTTGGAGACTACGATTTTGAAGTGTCCCTATAGTGCCACTGATAACCATATTCTGTTTCAGTTCGGCGACTTAGTAGGAACGGTTTATATTAAGAAGGTCGAAGTCTGGGAGTTTGATTATGTTGATGTCACCAGCGTGACGCTCCCCTCATCTACAGCCTCGATGACAGTGGGCGAGAAGGTGGCGCTGACCGCTACCGTCGCCCCCGAAGACGCTACGGAAAAGTTAGTGAAGTGGATCGTGGAAGGAACCAATGCTAACGCCGTGAAGCTCTATACGGATGAGGCTTGCACCACTGAGGTAGGCTCAGATGCCACTAGCATCCTCACCGTCTATGCCAAGGGTATGTCGGCAGGAGAGGCCACCGTCACCGTCACCAGCAATGCCGACGCGACGAAGATAGCCACCTGCACCGTCACCGTCAGCCCCGTTGTCTATAGTGTCGCCCTGAATACGAGCACCGAGGATGCCGGCAACTGGCAGGGCAAGGCCGGCACGGGCGAGTATCAGGAGCTGCCCCTCACCGGCGTGGAAGCAGGCACGGCAGTCTCCGTCAAGTACGACGGCACGAAGAAGGTGAAGAGCGTCAAGGCCAAGAAGGCATCAGGCCCTGTGCGTAAGGACTGAGTGTAGTGATTCAGGGGACGGGTCTTGCTCAGGCAAGCGGCTTTGACGATTACTCTGATCCGTCAGAGAGGCCCCGCGCACGACGAATCCCCGCCCGAAAGAACAACAGATTTAACAAAACAATTAAAACATTAAAAGAACAATGAAACATCGATTTCTATATATCATGGCACTGCTGCTGACGCTGGCGACGGGCGCATGGGCACAAGACCCTGACCCCATCGACCTCACGCCCAGTGCCGACGGTACGGTGTGGACACTCAGCACGATGCCCGAATACGACGTCGAGCTGGAAGTGACGTACTACACCGACGAGGAAGTGGCCGAAATGGCCGAAATGGCCGAAATGGCAAAAGGCTACTACCTGGTAGGCAACATGAACAGCTGGACGCCCACCCCCCAGTATAAACTGAGCGAGAACCCCGGCAACGCAGCCGAACAGATGATCACCCTCTGCCTCGAAGCAGGCGCAGAGTTCAAGATCATCTATAGCGAGAACGGCACCGCCGCCCAGACCTGGTTCCCCGGCGATGGCGGCAACTACACCGTGCAGGACGCCGTCCTCTACACCGTCTACTTCCGCTCCGACTATCAGGGCGGCAGCGACTGGCACTACGGCTGCATCTACCTCTCCGAAGGCGTTTACTTCACCGCCGACGGCGAGGCATGGACCCTCGCCCAGATGCCCCCCTGCGACGTGGAGCTCGACGTAGAGTACTTCGCCGACGCCACCCTCGCCACCCTGCCCGCAGCCGCTGAAGGCGTAGTGGAGGGCACCGACGCCGACCTGCTCACCCCGGACACCAGCAACGACGGCACACTCGTCTACGCCATCGGCCAGAGCAGCACCGAGGCACCGGCCAGCGGCTGGAGCGAGACCATCCCCACCACCGAGGGCCTCGAAGCCGGCACCTACTACGTGTGGTATAAAGTCGTGGGCGACGCCGAGCACAGCGACTCCGAGCCCCAGAGCATCGAGGTCACCGTAGCCGAAGCCCCCGCCCGCCTCGCCGTCACCATCGACGACGCCGGCAAGGACACCGACAACTGGCAGGCCACGCCCGCCGAGCAGCAGGCCGGACAGACCGTCACCCTGAAGTACAACGGCAAGAAGAAGGTGAAGAGCATCACGATAGAGGCTGCGCAGTAACCCCTCGCGAGAATAGATTTAAACACGCTCCGAGCTTGCTCGCCTGAGCACCTATGAAAGAAAGCAACGAGCGAAGAATTACCACGAATTGAACACGAATGGTCACGAATTAAAATTATATGAACAATTCATGGGCAATTAAATGGTAATTACATGTTAAAGTAAAAACAAACAAAATGAATATGCAAAAGAAAATATTTTCACTGCTCATAGTAGCAGTATCGGGCGCGTGGGCTGATAACTACTACCTCGTTGGCACGATGAACGACTGGGGAGCCAGCAAACAGTTCCTGCTCACACCCAACCCCGGTAACGCTGCCGAATACATGATCACCCTCAACCTCAAGGCAGGCACCCAGCTCAAGGTCATCGGCGTCGACGCACAGAACAACGCCACCTGGTACCCCAGCGGCGACAACTACTACGTCAACACCGCAGGCCAGTACACCGT
>Ga0310696_10011531_pt1 | contig 10082 bp, 4 predicted proteins | sample AusTroGonzalo_MG_4_FD_203885 | JGI IMG/M metagenome (GOLD analysis project Ga0310696, IMG submission 203885) | Bovine rumen microbial communities from tropical cattle in Woodstock, Queensland, Australia - Gonzalo_02 (v2) (version 2) | ecosystem: Host-associated > Mammals > Digestive system >... | reverse complement strand
CTTTTCTCCGTCCGGGTGGACGGCGAGCCGGACGAAAGCGTCCCTCTCGCGGAACGCCTGCGGCCGCGCACGCTTGACGAGGTCGTAGGCCAGGGGCATCTTGTAGGCGAGGGGAAGATATTGCGCGGCATGATCGAGCGCGATGTCGTCCCCTCGATGATCTTCTGGGGCCCGCCGGGCGTCGGCAAGACCACGCTTGCGAACGTGATCGCCCGGACGACGAATGCGCGCTTCATCACTTTCTCTGCGGTGACGAGCGGCATCAAGGAAATCAAGGAGGTAATGCACCAGGCGGACGAGGATCGTGCCTTCGGGCGCAAGACGATTGTCTTCGTCGACGAGATCCACCGCTTCAACAAGGCGCAGCAGGACGCGTTTCTCCCGTTTGTCGAGCGTGGCAGCATCATCCTCATCGGTGCGACGACCGAGAATCCGTCCTTCGAGGTCAACGGCGCGCTACTCTCGCGCTGCAAGGTGTTCGTCCTGAAGGGGCTCGGCGAGGACGATCTCGTCGCGCTTCTCAGGCGCGCCGTCACCGACGCTCGCGGCTTCGGTTCGTCGAAGGTCCGCATATCCGACGACCAGCTCCGCGCACTCGCCGTCTTCGCTAACGGCGACGCGCGCGCGGCGCTTTCGTCGCTTGAGATGGTCGTGCTGAACTGCGGCGGGGAGGGCGGCGAGCTTGTCGTCGACGACGGCGTGCTGGAGCAGTGCACGTCCCGCAAGTCGCTTCTCTACGACAAGGACGGCGAGGAGCACTACAACATCATATCGGCGCTTCACAAGTCGATGCGAAACTCCGATCCGGACGCGGCGGTCTACTGGCTTGCGCGGATGCTGGAAGGGGGAGAGGATCCGCTCTATGTCGCACGGCGCGTCACTCGCTTCGCGGCGGAGGACGTGGGGCTCGCAGATCCGCGAGCGCTGGAAATCGCGGTTGCCGCGCAGCATGCCTGCCATTTCATCGGCATGCCCGAGTGTTCCGTCCATCTGGCAGAGGCGGTCATCTACCTCTCCATAGCGCCAAAGTCCAATTCCTCCTACATCGCCTACGAAAAGGCGAAGAAGGACGCGCTCTCTCGTACTGCGGAGCCGGTCCCGCTCGCGATCCGCAACGCCCCTACAAGGCTTATGAAGGAGCTTGGCTACGGGAAGGGCTACCGCCTCGCGCACTACGAGGAGAACAAGATAGCAGACCTCCAGTGTCTTCCCGACTCGCTGAAGGACGCAGAGTACTATGTCCCCACGAGCGAGGGGGGCGAGGCGCGCATCAAGACTCGCCTTGAGCAGATCAAGGCCTGGAAAGCGGAACTCAGGCGGAAGAGGGCGTCTCAATAGCTATGACCGCCGCTTTTGCCAACTGCTTTCTTTAGCGGAGGTGTGGGGAATTTGGCAGAATAACAACGACGAAAGGAGTCCTAACATGGGAAGCAAATGCAGGCATTGCGGCAGTTCGAGCTACGGCCATAGCTGCATCTACAGTCCGAACAAGATCCACGAGCACCGCGACGACGAGAAGCACTGCGAGTGGTGCGGCAGCACCAGCTACGGGCACAGCTGCATCTATTCCCCCAACAAGATACATCGGCACGGCCCCGGCGGGAACAAGTGCATCTGGTGCGGGTCGACGGCGAATGGCGCCAGCTGCATTTATTCGCCGACGCATCGCCACGAGAAGTGACAGCGATGAAGTTCAAGATCGTAAGCGGAGGGCAGACGGGCGTGGATTGCGCCGGACTTGAGGCGGCGATTGCGCTTGGGCTGCGTCGCGGCGGATTTGCCGCGGAGCGCATCCCCTCGCTTTACACACCCTCCGAAATCTGGTATACTCCCAAGTAACGAAAGAATCCTTGTTAGCCCTCGTTATGTAGCTAGTGTTGCCTTGGCTACTGGCTGGCGGGTGGAATGAATGCGGCAGGCAACGTCCATGGAACGGAAGCTGATATGAAAAAACTATTCGTGTTTCTTTCGACGGTCGCGATTGTGTCGGGCATGTTCGCAGAAACGGTAAATCTTGCGAATGTAACCGAAGGGAAAACTCTTGCTGACGGAGATATCGCAACAGGCCGGCTTGGCAGTACATGCAAGCTTTCGATTGCCGATGGTGCCACGGTGACGCTCTCGGGCGTGAAAATACAGGGCGATCCGGCCGCGGATTGCCTTTGGGCGGGCATCAACTGCCTTGGCGACGCCACGATCGTCCTGGATAGCGCGAACGATGTGACGGGCTACGACGGGAATTATCCGGGGATTCATGTCCCAAAAGGCAAGACGCTGACCATTCGCGGCAAAGGGCAGCTGACTGCAAGGTCCAACGGACGCGGCGCGGGGATCGGCGGCGGGTTCGAACTCGACTGCGGCGACATTCGCATCGAGGGCGGCACAATCACCGCATTCGGCGGAGACTGCTCGGCCGGCATCGGCAGCGGACAGAGCGCCGCGTGCGGGAATGTAACAATCGACGGCGGCAAGGTGACGGCCGCCGGCGGCTACCGCGCTGCTGGTATCGGCAGCGGCTGGAAGGGCAGTTGCGGCAATGTCGCCGTCGGCGCCGGGATTGTCAGCGTTCTCGGCAAGCGCGGAGAGGAGTGCCTCAACCCGATCGGGAGCGGCAAGGACGGGACATGCGGCGCGTTTACGACGGATGACAGCCTTTTCGTTACATGGGGCGGCGAGTCCTACCTCGTGAAACCGCCCAGGAGCGTCGTCAATCTCAACAATGTCAAAGGCGATACGTTGCTTCGGGATTGCGATGTCGTCGTAGGCGAGCTCTCCGGCTACTACAAGATTTCAATCGTGGACGGTGCGACGGTAAAGCTCTCTGGCGCCAATGTCAGCAAATACGCCAATAGGACGCATGCGTACAAATGGGCGGGGTTGACTTGCCTTGGCGATGCGACAATAATTATCGAAGGCGATAATTACGTCTCCGGGTTCGGCTACGGGCATCCCGGCATTTACGTCCCCAAGGGCAAGACGCTGACCATCGACGGGGATGGCAGGTTGCACGCCCAGGGTTACTTCTGTGCGGCCGGCATCGGCGGGGGCGAGGCCATGGACTGCGGAAATATCGTCATCAACGGCGGGAAAATCACCGCCGTCGGCATTAATGACGGGGCGGGCATCGGCGGCGGAGGCCATGGGTACGGTTCTTTCCCGTGGTTGAGCTGGACTTCCTGCGGCGACATCACGATCAACGGCGGCGAAATCACAGCCAAAGGCGGTAGCTGGGGCGCGGGCATCGGCGGCGGAGTCATCTGCCGGTGCGGCGACATCAGAATCAATGGCGGCAAGATCGATGCAACGGGTTCTACGGATGATATGTTTGACGTTTTCGTCCGTTGGAGAGACATGATTTATGACAAGAACGACTTCGGAATAGGGTCGCCCGGCATCGGCGCCGGCGGATTCTCTTCCTGCGGCGACATCAGGATCGACGGCGGCGAAGTGACCGCGAGGGGCGGCCGGTGGGCGGCGGGCATCGGCACCGGAAACGCCTGCCTCAACCCCGTCAGCAGCATTTCCCGTTCCGACGCACGGTGCGGGAAAATCTCCATAAACGGCGGTTCCGTGACGGCTACGGGCGGCGAGAGGGCCGCCGGCATCGGCTCCGGATGCGACGGATCGTGCGGCGAAATCAAGATCGGAAAGGACGTGGTGCGTCTTCTGGCGACGCGCGGCGAAGACTGCACTGAAGCCGTCGGCGCGGGCAAGGGCGGCTCGTGTGGCAATGTCGAATTGGAGTCGGGACAGGCGACGGCCAACAACAGGATCTTCTTCAAGGGGCTGCTCGACCTCACTATGCTCAGGAACTACGAAGACGTGTCCATCCCGGATGGCACGGTTCTCACCGGCTCCCTGAATGGCTACATTGCAAGGGTCTCGATTCAGAATGGCGCGCACGTGTGGCTGAAGGACGCGACGATCACTTGCATCAACGACTGCAACTGGCCCGGCATGACGTGCCTCGGCAACGCGCGTATAACGCTTGAGAGCAACAATACGGTGCGAGCCAGCTACGAAGAACAGCCCGGCATTTTCGTTCCTGCGGGAAGCACCCTCACGATCGACGGAACAGGTTCGCTTGCCGCGTCAGCCGCCGGTTCGAACGGATACGGCGGGGCAGGCAGGGGTGCCGGAATCGGTGCCGGCTACAATACGCCTTGCGGCAACATCGTAATCAACAGTGGCTCTGTTACCGCCGTCGGGGGAGTCAAGGCGGCAGGTATCGGTGGCGCCGACCACGAAATGTGCGGCTCCATAACCGTTAATTCAGGCGTCTCGTTTGTTTCTGCCACGGCGGGCTCGGGTGCGCCTAATCCAATCGGCGCCGGCTACGGCAGTTCGGCCGGCGCAGTCACAATAGCGTCCGGACTGTCCAGCGTCATCGACGGTCAGACACAGACAATAGGGAATCTAGTCTGCAATCTTGCGAAAGTAGCAGATGACACGACCCTAGACAACGGTATGGTCGTGAAAGGGACGCTCGGCGGGAACTACGAGCTTTCGATAGCAGACGGCGCAACAATCACGCTCAAGGACGCCATTGTCGACGGTGTGGACGATTCGGACTACAAGTGGGCTGGCCTTACCTGCCTTGGCGATGCCACGATCGTGCTGGAAGGCAAAAGCAGCATAGCCGGATTTTATGAGAGTTATCCCGGTATTTTCGTTCCGCCTGGCAAGACGCTGACTATAAAGGGCAGCGGATCCCTGACGGTGCTCGGCCACGGATACGCACCCGGCATCGGCGGCGGCTACAAACTCGACGGCGGCAATATCGTCATTGAAAGCGGAGAGGTAACCGCCGTCGGTATGGATGAGTATACCAGCGGCGGAATCGGCGGCGGCAGCAACGCGTCGTTCGGCGACATTACGGTTCTGGGCGGAAGCATAACGGTGAAATGCAGCGGTCGGGCCGGAATCGGAAGCGGTTATCGGGGTTCGTGCGGCAACATCACGATTCTTGGCGGTACAATCAACGCGCAAAGCGGAAGTTCTGCGGCCAGTATCGGCAGCGGCGAAGAGGCTTCGTGCGGAGACATTGCAATCGGCGCCGATGTGACTCGTATCGTCGCAGCGCAAAGTTCTTATTGCAACGCAATCGGCGCGGGTGAAGGTGGCGAATGCGGTGCGGTGACCGTGGCTCCGGAATTGTCCGATACGGGAGAAGGCGAAGATGAAGACGTCCCGCGAATGATCTCGACATGCGATCTTTCGCGCATTGCCGCGGATACCGTGTTCGCAGATGGCGCGGTGCTTACGGGCACGCTTGACGGGTGCTTGTTAGAACAGCGGTGCAAGCTCTCTGTTGCGGACGGTGCAACGGTTACGCTGCAGAACGCACGGATCGAGGGCTACGCCGGCAACAGCTGCAATTGGGCGGGAATCACGTGCGAAGGTAGCGCAACGATCGTTCTCGAAGGCAACAACTTCGTCCGCGGATTCGACGACCATTATCCCGGGATTTTCGTGCCGGCGGGAAGCGGCGACTTCGGGAAGTGCACGCTCACGATTGCGGGCGACGGTTCGCTCGAGGTCTATCCCGGCAAGGACGTCTGGTCGGGCAAGAGCTACGCGGCCGCCATCGGCGCCGGCGACTATACGGACGCCGCAGGCAATATCGTGATTGAAGGCGGCTACATCATCGCGACCGGCGGAGAGGACCGGTCGGTCATAGGAGCCTCCGGGGCTCTCGGCGATACCTGCGGCGATATTACGATAACAGGCGGCAGCGGCGTCCTGACGCGGGTGGACGGGGACCTTGTGGTTGCGGAAACGATCGGCAGGGGCAACTACGGAACGAAGTGCGGAACGATCACGGTGTTCGACGAGGTCATGAAGCCCGACGATGCCTACAGAAAGTTCTCCGCAAGCCCGCTCACGTACCCGAAGAACGTGAGCGACATCACCTGCACGATCACGTTCGACGCGATGGGGGGAACGGTCCCCTATACGTCCAAGGCCGTGCAGAAGGACGCGGAGGCGGGCGTGTTGCCCGTGCCGACGAAGAAGGGGTTCAAGTTCGCCGGATGGTTCACCGATCCGGAGGCCGGGGAAATGAAGAACGCGACAAGCCTCATCACGGCGGACATCGTGCTATACGCGCACTGGACGACCGGCAGCGGATCCTCAGGCACGGACACCGGCGCGATCGCGTTCAATTTTGCGCCCTCCTACACGGCGGATCCGGACGGCACGTTCTCGCTCGACGTCGGAAGCCTCGTCGAATCGGATTCTCCGCCCACGATAACGGTAAAGGGTCTTCCGGCGGGATTGAAATACACTTCGACCACAACGATGATTTCCGGCAAGGCGACAAAGAGCGGCATTTTCTCCGTGACGGTCTCGGCCAAGAGCAAGACGGTGAAGAACGCGGTTTCAACCATATTCTCGCTCACTGTCCCCAACGTCGTTTCGTCTTCGTTCGAGGCGGCCGGACTGGAAGACGTATACGAAGCGCCGGCGGGCATAGCCCCCGATGTTTCCGAAGTGGTTGCCGCGCTGGTAGCCGACGGATGGAAGGTTTCGGTTGCCGGACTTCCTTCCGGCCTCAAATACGACGCGGCCAATGGAGCGTTGACAGGCGTAGCGTCCGCGGAAGGCAACTTTACCGTGACATTCACGGCCACCAGAAACAAGGAGAAGGAAACCGCCACGGCGGTTGTCCACGTCTCGTTCCCGACGCTCATGCTCTCGGTCGTCGCGTGGAGCGACCCCGCCGGCTCGGGCACGGTGACTGGCGGCGGGAAATATCCTGCACAGAAGAAAACAACCCTAAAGGCGACGCCTGCGAAGAATTGCGTGTTTGCCGGGTGGTGCAACGAGGACGGCGAGCCGCTTCTTGGCCAAAGCGATTACCGTTCTTCTTCGTTTACCTACATCACAGGCGTAGAGGATACGAAGATATACGCGGTGTTCGCGACCGCGCAAGAGGATGCGGACAGTCTTTCTGTCTGCCTCACCGACGACAAAACGGAACAGGACGGAACGTATTATCTCGATCTGGGCGAGCTCGTCACGTCGATCACCATTCCGAAGCTTTCCGTGAAGGGGCTTCCATCCGGGCTTAAATACGACGCAAAGACGATGACGATCTCCGGCAAGGCCACGAAGAGCGGCAAGTACAAGGTTTCCGTGACGCCCACGAATTCGTCGGTGAAGAAAGGTGTCGAGCAGACGTTCACGCTGACCGTGCCCAACGCCGACTCGTCGGCTGCGTTGCCCGGACTCCTAACCGACACCGGCGCATACGGCGTTGTGCCGGCAGGCGTCGCGTTCGACCCGTGGCTGGTCGACTGCACGCCTGCAGACGGCTGGAGCGTCAAGGTCTCCGGACTGCCCGCCGGCCTCAAGTTCGATGCAAAGACGTTCACCATAACCGGCGTTCCGACGAAAGCCGGAGTCTATACCGTAACGTTTACCGCGTCGAAGAAAGGCGAGAAGAACCAGATTTCGACGATCACGCTTGAAATAGAGGGGCTGGCCGATTGGGCGGTCGGGACATTCACCGGCGCGGTGTTCGACGAAGGCGACAACGTCGTGGGGCACGTGCAGAGCATTACCGTTTCGTCGGCTGGCAAGATATCGGGCAAAATCATCGACGGCGGTATGACATGGACCGTCGCGGCTTCCTCCTTCGACCAGTATTGCGCCGGGAAGTACACCGCGACAGTCACGCTGAAATCCGGCAGCACCGTGATTACGGACGATGTTGAGTTTTCGGACGGAATCGCAATGGCGTCGGATTGGACGGCATGGCGGAATGTGTGGAAGGATGCCGACCGGAAGGACGAGGCAAAGACGTTGAAGAACTTGAAGATCGGTCCGGCGCGTGAAGGCACGGTGACATTCTCGGCTCCGACCCAGGCGGGATCGGTTACGGCGAAGCTCAGGGACGGCGGCTATTCAGCATCGATGTCTACCACGCTCATACCGTCTGAAAGCGGTTATGCGCTTTTCTGGTACTTCCCGCCCAAATCCGGCAAGTTCGCCGGCGACGGAGGCCAGGAGACCGTGAAGTAGACCTTAGGAGATGGCAACATGATTGGCATGGTTGAACGGCTCTTCGGGCTGGAGCGGAACGCGACCACCGTCAAGACGGAACTCGCAGCCGGCCTCACCACGTTCATGACGATGGCCTACATCCTCGCCGTGAACCCGCAGATACTGTCCGCCGCCGGAATCCCCAGGGGCGGGGTGTTCGTGGCGACCGCGCTGGCGGCGGCTCTCGGCACGCTCCTGATGGCGTTCTTGTCCAACTATCCCTTCGTGCTGGCCCCGGGAATGGGGCTGAACGCATTCCTGGCGTTCACCGTGGTGCTGACAATGGGCTACAGCTGGCAGTTCGCGCTGCTGGCGGTGTTCGTGGAAGGACTGGTGTTCCTTGCGCTTTCGCTCACGTCGGTGCGCGAGGCGATCTTCAACAGCATCCCGCTCTCGCTGAAGAAGGCGGTTGCGGCCGGCATCGGGCTCTTCATCTGCATCATCGCCATGAAGACGGCGGGGATTGTGGTGGGCAACCCGGAAACGCTCGTCTCCATGGTGCACTTCACGGACGTGCCGTTCGCAACGCACGGGATCTGCGCCGTCATTGCGCTGGTCGGGACGATCTTCACCGGCTTGTTCGTGGTGAAGAAGTTCAAGGGCGCAATCCTCTTCGGAATCCTCTTCTCCTGGTCGCTCGGAATGCTCGCGCAGGCGTTGGGCATATACGTGCCGGACGCCGCGAACGGGTTCCATTCGCTCTATCCAAATTTCTCGGTCGCCGGGTTCGCGAAGGACTTCGGCGAGTTCGGATCGACGCTTGGCGCGCTCTTCCGTCCCGAGGGCTGGACGCATACGGTGAAAGGCGAGGTCGTAGGGTCCGGCTGGTCGCTTGCGATGTCGCTGGACTTCCTTGTCGTCATGTTCTCGTTCTTCTTCGTGGACCTCTTCGGCGCGCTCGGCACGCTGATAGGAATCTCGATGAAGGGGGATTTCCTCGACAAGGACGGACGGCTGCCGCGGATATCCGGCGCGCTCTGCGCGGACTCCATCGCGACGGCGGCCGGCGCGGTCCTCGGCACTTCCACCACGACGACGTACGTCGAATCTGCGTCCGGCGTGATGGCTGGCGGCCGGACGGGCCTCACCGGCGCGGCCGCGGCCGCCCTCTTTGCGCTCTCGCTCGTCTTCGCCCCGGTGTTCCTGGCGATCCCCGGCTTCGCGACGGCTCCGGCGCTTATTGTCGTGGGCTACATGATGCTCTCGTCGTGCGCAGACATAGACTGGCAGGACGCAGGCGAGGCGCTTCCGGCGTTTTTCGCCGTTGCGGCAATGCCGTTCACATACTCCATTTCGGACGGCCTGATGCTCGGCGTGATCTCGTATACGGCGATAAACACCCTGTCCGGACACTTCAAGCGCGTCAACTGGATCATGTATGTCCTGACGGCGCTGTTCATAGCCAAGTACGCGCTGATGTGACAGCATGTGATTTGCTATAATATCCGACATGAGGCTGATATTCCCATGCATATGTGCCTGCGCCGCGCTGGCCGCTTTAGCGGACGAGCCGCCAGCGTTCGTGCCGGGCCTTCTGCCGAGGCCCCCCGGGAAGGAAATCCGCGTGCGCGCGCTTGCGCCATCGCGCCGCGCGCCGCTTTTGCGCTCGACCACTGAGGAGCTGCCTGCGTACTGGAACTCGGCGAGCAACGGCTGGGTGACGTCCGTCAAGGACCAGAAAGACCTCGGCAACTGCTGGGCTTTCGCCACGCTTGCGGCGATCGAGACGCAGCTCCTCAAGTCCGGCCGGGGCGAATACGACTTTTCCGAGAAGAATTTGGCCAAGCTCAGCGCAATGGTGGGGTACTACGGCGATGGTGCCTACGCGTATAGTGCGGCCGGATACCTTCTGCGCTGGAGCGGTCCTGTCGCTGAGGCAGACGACCCTTATGTCGGTACGTACGCCGAGTGGGACGCCACCGACAGCCCGGCGCTGCCGAGCGAACTCCATATTCAGGACATCGTGTGGATTCCCGCCCTCGACGGAACCGAGGAGCGACGCGCGGAGCTCAAGCGCGCCATCCTTGACTATGGTG
>Ga0310696_10011529_pt1 | contig 10084 bp, 10 predicted proteins | sample AusTroGonzalo_MG_4_FD_203885 | JGI IMG/M metagenome (GOLD analysis project Ga0310696, IMG submission 203885) | Bovine rumen microbial communities from tropical cattle in Woodstock, Queensland, Australia - Gonzalo_02 (v2) (version 2) | ecosystem: Host-associated > Mammals > Digestive system >... | reverse complement strand
GTCCCGGCTTCATGTATTGCCCCGTGTAGGACGGCGTCCCCGAATAGAGCGCCACCCCGGCCGGCGAGTATATAGTGAACCTTGCCATAACCTATACCGTTGCTATGACATTGCTGTTGTTGAGCCTTACGGCTGTGGAGGGGTCGTTGACCTTGAAGGTCACGGCGAAGATCATCCAGGCGAAGTCGTCGGTCACCTCGCGGGTTTCCACCTCGTCCTTGACGAAACGAACCTTCTGGAAGCCCCTCTCCTGCCAGGAGTCCCAGATCTTGAACTCTCCCGGGATGAGCTTGGAGCGGAACGAGTCGCGGAGCGAGTTGAGGACGGCAACGGCAGACTGCGGGTTGCTCCCCGTGGCGGGGTAGGCCTTGATGTAGAACTTGACCGTGATGCTGAAGGCCTTCCGGCGCATCTGGGCCACATACTCGTCATCCCCGTTCTCGTCGTGCCAATCGTTCTTGTATGGCTCCTTCACCTCGCAATCGTCCGGGAATGGCTGCGTCTGGGCCACCATGCCGTAGGCCGTGGTATCCCATGCCGTCGCATCTGCGGCAGCCTGGATGTAGAACGGCTTGTAGCCGTGTATGACGGGAACATAAGGCATTGCGTTGCAATAATAGCAACGCAAATGGGATTTATTGGAAAATTTATTCCGTTAAATTCCGTCTACATCCGCTCCACGCGGACTACCATCCCGCTCGTCCCCGGAGCGCCGATGACGGACTGAAGCTCCGAGAGGATGCGCTGGGTGTTCTGCGCCGTGTCAAAGGTGTTGGCCGCAACCCTGTTCAGGTAGTCGTTCATCGTGGGGATGGCCGTGCTGACGGACTCCCAGCCGGACTCTTGCAGACCCCGCATCACGGACACATCCGCGCGGATGGCGTTGATGTAGGACGCCAGGAGGTTGGCCGTATCCTCGGTGATGGACTTGATGCCGGAGCCGAGGGAGTTGGAGCCGGAATCCCCGTGGGCGAAGTACGGGTCGAATGCGGAAAGGATCTCCTCATACATCGGGGCGGCATCCTGGATGGCTTGCATGGCATTGGCAACCATCGCCATCGCATCTCCGTACCGCCCGCTGGTGAAGGCAGCCTTCAGGTCGTCCGTGATGGGGTCGAGTGCCGTTTCCATTATCATGGACTGAATCAGCATCTTGGAATACGCCCTCGCGACATCGTCAAGGATGTCCGTATAGTCGAGAGCCGCATTGCCGGCCTCAACCCAGGAGTCGACGATCTTGTCTGCCGCGCTGGATGCGATGTTGCTGAAGACGGACTCGATGATGGAATCCACCTCTTCAAGGGCTTCCTTGTACTTTTCGATGGCATGTCTTACCTCGTCGACTACAGGGCCGGAGAAGAGTCCGGCATCAAGGTCTGCTTTGAGCTTGTCCATAAGGAAATTCCCGTTCTCATCAACATAATCCCTTGTGTAGGTCGTTCCAAAGGACTCGGACATCTCCCGATGGAAATCGGAAATGATTGTTCCGTATTTGTTCAGGATAGCTAGGTATGCCTGTAGCTTTCCGAGGGTATTCGTGCCGAAAATGCCGGACTGTCTGCCCAGCGCGGTATCGTCCAGGGCGTCCTCATATGCCAACGCCGCCTCCCTGATGGACTCGGCAAGCTCTGCCTCCTTCCTCGCCCCCTCGGCCATGTCGCCGAGAATCTGCGTACCGATGGAGATCACGCCGCCAAGGATGGCACCGTATACGCCGCCTTGCGAATATCCCTTCGCAACATCTGCGGCGAACGATCCGAGTTCCTGCATGCTGTTGGCCGCTTCAGTCATGCGGGCGTCATCCATTGCTTCACCAAGTTCGCCGAATGCCTTTGCAAGCTCAAGCACTTCGGATGCGGCGTATTTGGCCGCACGGGCAATGGATTTCTTCTCCTCCTCGCTCAAGTTGTCAAGTCCCTTCTTGATGGCCGCCTGGATCTTGTCGACCAGCTTGTCGAAGGAAAGGCCGGTCTTCTTCACCGAATCCGCGAAACTGACCATCTCCATCTCTGCCTCTGGCAAGACTTTCTTCAATTCCGCGAAGTCCTCCTCGGTGAGTTCGCCGAGTTTCATTCCAAGGCTACCCACGAAACCCTCGACGCCGGAGAACTGGTTCCTCATCTGCAACGCCTCTCGGCTGATGTCGTTCAGTTCCTTCTTGAGGTTGGAGAGTTGTTTCAGGGAAAGCCTGGAGAGGTTGTCCAGGCTGATGCCGCGCATGAAGTATTGGTCTTTCAGGTAGGACTCGGCAAGCTTGTCCATCCGATCCTGCGACTTTGCCCTTTCATATTCGATTTCGGCATCACGCAGACCGGCCAACGCCTGTTTCTCCCTTTCGATGGCTTCCGTATCACCCTTATGTGCCGCCTCGGCTTGCTTGACGGCCTCGATGTATTTCTCCTGGATCTTTCCGAGTGTGGAGTTGAAGTCGGAGTAAACCTTGTTGATGTCGAACTCAAAGCCGGAGCCGCCAAGGTTGAAATCCTCGCCCATCCACTTGCGGAGGGTGGTTTCGTATTTCTCAATGGCTTTCTGCTGTTTCTCGACCTCTTTCTGGCTCTTGATGATCTGGCTCACGGCATCCGTGCCGAGTCGTGCCTCGATGGCGTCAGCGGCCTCGTTTCCCTCCTTTCCAAGGCTTCTCAAGTTCTCCACCAGCTTGCCGATCTGCTCGTCAAGGTTCGCATAGTCGGATGCGTTGCCGCCAAATATCCTTGCAAGCTGCGAGTTCGTCCCATCTCCAAAATACGGCTCAAGTTTTTCGTAAGCAGACTTGTACTTCTCAAGCACGGAGATGTTGGCCTTGATTCTAGCCCTCTCCTCGTTCAGTTCATGCTCGGCCTTCGACTTCCCGCTGGCAAGACCGCGCATGTCCTTATCGTACTTGACGCCCATAATCTGCTCATAGAGCTTTTTCTGGGTGTCGCGGTCGCCGATAAGCTGTTCAAGCCTGTCTGCCTCCTCTTCCGTGATGGAACCATTCCTTGCCTTGTCCCTGATTTTGTCGATCTCCTTGTCGAGATTCTGGATGCCCTTTATGATGTCCGAAACCTTATAGACATTGCCGCCACCTCCTCCGAGTTCGGTCTGCTGGCTTTCGTCGAATGCCTTGAAGGCATCCATCGCCTCCGTCATAGAGGTTGCATACTTATCGGATGCCTCTTTCCATGCGACGCCGAGGGCATCGAGGATGTCCTGGTTGGTTTCTCCGGCGTGGGAGATGGTCTTTCCGGCAAGGTCGTAAACCTTGCCAATCATCTGGATGTCGGTATTTACGGTGTTCAGGCCGCTCTTGAGTCCCAAGGTCGTCCTGACAAAGAGGTTGTCGTTGTCGGCATTGATGCCGCCCCTGACCTTTGTCCATAGAGCCTCCCGTTCCCTTGCGGAGAGCGCCCTTCCCAGCCCGTTTTCAATGCTACCGACCACCTCGCCAAAATAGCTATTGATGGCGTTTGTCGCATCTCCATAGGCCTTTGTGAGATCCTGGGTAGCGGACTCGCGGAACCGTTCCTTGGTGGCCTCCCTGATTTTCGTCGCAAGGGAATCGTACAGGGTAGCAAGATCGCTGACCTCTTGTCCTTCTGCCCGGAGTTGCTGGATGTAAGGGCCGAATCTCTTCTCAATCGCCAGCTTGGCCGCATTGTATTCCTCGGTTCCCTCCTTTGCAAATTTCAGTTTTGCATACAGGGAATCAAGCTCGCCGATTTCGGTTTCGACCGCGCCGTTGAACTTTTGGACGCTATTCGTAGCCGCAATCTGGATCTTGTCTATCTCGTTGAGTGCGGTAGCCGACTTGTATGCGGAATACGCAACAGCGGCTATCGCTGCCGCAAGGATGGCATACGGATTACTGATGATCCACTTGCCTATTGAAACGAGGGATGCCAGGAGCTTGTGGTTGGCCAGCACGAATGTATTGGTCATGATCTCCATGCTGATGAGGGCGGCCGTATATATTCCGTATGCGGCGACCAGCTCCTTGATAACCCGGCCAACCTCCTCGAAATTAGCAATGAGGTTGCTGACCGTGGAAACCGTTTCCTTCAGCACCCCGCTGTTGGCCTGGCCCCAGGCCGCAAGCATATTTTCCCAGCGGCCCTTGAGGATGTTGATCTGGCCGGCGAGTGTCTTTGCCAAAACCTCCTGCATCTGGTAGAACTTGCCGCCTTCCGAGGTCATGTTCTTGAATGCCTGTTCGACCATCTCAAAAGGAATCTCCCGCTTGGTCATCTTGTCGAACACCTCGCCAAGTGACACGGCCCTGTTCTCAAGTTCGGAGAACATCTTTGCGAGTTCGTCCAGGACGGGGACGCCGTTCTGCGAGAATGAACGGAGCTGGATGCCGCGGAGGAAGCCGGATGACTTGACATGGCCGTAGGCCAGAATGATGCGATCCATGGATACGCCGACGCCGGACGCAACATCGCCCAGCATCTTGGTGGTTTCAAGCAGACTCTTCTGCTCGATGTTGAACGCAGCCAGCTGCTTGGCATATTTGGCAAGTTCGGAGAAACGATAGGTGGACTCGGACGAGAATCGGTAGAGGTCTTCGAAGATCTTGTCCGCGCCGTCGATGTCCTGGAGCATACTTCTCAAGGCCATCCTCTGCACCTCAAACTGACCTGTAATCTCAATGAGCGAGGACAGCAGACGCCGGACGCCCATCGCGCCGAAGTATACTCCCGTGAGCTGGGTGATCGTCCGAAGGATGGTCGATGTCCCCGTGAGGGCGGTGTTGGTCGCCTTGACGGCGGTTGTGTTCTTCTCCTGGAGCTGGCGCGTCCTCTCCGTTTCCGTTGCCACCTTCTGCTGCTGGAGGGCGGTCTTTGCCATCTCCGTCTGGAGTTTCTGCTCCTGGGTGGCCCGTTTGGCCGTGGCCTCTGCAACCTTCTCGGCATTGACCGCCTCCTTCGAGGTGGCGGCGTCTAGTTTCGCCTTCAGGTTGAAGATGGCGGTAAGGTCGGTGTTCAGCTGCTTTGCGAGATTGATGTCGGTCTGCACCAAGTCCTTGAATTTCTTGTCGTCAAGGATGATCTCGAAATTGAGTTGGTCTATCGTTCCAGCCATTGCTATCTATTGAATATTTCGTCCATCGTGTACTCAACCTTCTTGCCCTCGGCCTCCATCCTCTCTTTCCGTCTGCGGATGGCCTCCATCTGCTTTTTCACGGCCGGGTCGTCCGGGTTGTATGTGTAGTTGTCCTTCGCCTTCTTGCCCTTCTTCCTGTCCTCGTCACGCAAGTAGAGGGTGTGGGGAAGGTCGGTCTGCATGAGGTCTATCTGGGCGCAAGTCAGGATGCATCGGTAGCCGAAATCCCGTTCCCAGCGGAAGAGCCTCCATCGGGGCCGCCCGTACTCCGGGAAATCCTTGACGAAAGCCGCTTCTCTTCCAAGAGAAGTTCTGCTCGGTACCGCTCTGCTTCCTTTCTCGTCATCGTCACCCAGTCCGTCCTCATATCCAGCGAATACGCCAAAATCCCGTAATGTGCTGAAAGCGGTAGTTTTTTTTTACCGACAGCCACAATGTCGAGAATCTGCTCTTCGCTGTACTTGTGCGCCAGCCAGCGCCAATATAAGCCGTAGAAGAGGCGAATCTTGATGTCGTGGTTGAGAACCATCAAGGCCGCCTCCTTGAACGCGAAATAAGGTTCCTTTGCAAGGTCTTTCAGCACATCCGCGCCGCTCTCAAGGCGGGCAGACGCAAGGTCGCGCTCAATCCAGATTTTAGTTATCCGCTCCATCGTGTACGGCTTGATCCAACGGATGCGGACTGTCCTCTTGGTGCCTTTGATAGGTACTATCGTCACCGCGTCATCCACGATGTCCATGTACTCTTTCCTTTGTTCAAGGGTGGGCTGTTTCATGGGATTCCATCTAATTGAAAAAGGGGCAGGGCTTTTGAGTTCCCCGCCCCAGGTTCGGTTTTAGCCTTTCGGCCCGGACTAGTTGCTGCCGGGAGCGGAGGCCGCCTTCAGCACCGCGAAGTCGCCGACCGGCTCGTTGCCGCTGCCCTTGGTGTAAGGGTTCGGCAGGATGTACCCCGTGAAGGAGAGGTAAGCCGGGTTGGTGTTGTCGTCCTTCTTGGGCTTGGACACGATCATCTTCACATGAGGGAAGAGGATGGCCGTGTTCTTGGACTCGGACTCGGCCAGGACGGTCACCTCGATGACCTCCGGGGTGGCCATGAAGCCCTTGCCGGTGTAGAAGGTTCCCTCGGCGCCCGTGACGCCCTTCGGGGAGGATGCGGTTCCGGCACCGATTTCCATGCCGGAGGTGTAGAAGTACGCCAGGAGTTCCTTGGCAACGGACGGGATGTTGCCCGTCATGCGCCAGTTGCCTCCCTTGTCCACCTGGACATCGATGACCTCCTGATGCTGGTCGATGCGGATGTCCGTGCTGGACGGATCGTCGCACTCCAGGTTGAAGGTGCCTTCGAGGGTGAAGATCTGGTCTGCGTTGGCAAAGCTCAAGCCGTTGGTGATGTCAACGCCGTTGGGGTTGTACGCAAGCAGGGCCAGGGATGCGTTGCCGATATGGAGATCGTCAAGCATTGCGTGGGTAAGAGTAGCCATATCTATGTCGTTGCTTTAATGTATAAACGATAAGTTATTATCCTTGCATGGAATCCGAAGTCGTCGGGAGTGTCGCCCACGATGCGGGGGTGGCCGTCGAGTAGGTTGTCCCCTATCCAGAGCGGAAGCCCCTCCAGCGTCTTCTGCAACACCGACAGCCGCTTGGAGTTCTTCATCTCCCGGACATCCCGGACGAAGATGCTGATGGCAACGCGGGTCAGGCCGAATGCGGCCTTGTCCGTGATGCCGCCAGACACCTTCACCACCAAGAAATCGTCGATGGTGTCGTCCACGGCCTTCGGGCGGTTGTTCCATACCCTGGTGAATCCCAAAGCACGGACGGCCTCCGAAACGGCCTTCTCGATGTCGGTTATGTCGAAATCATTCATTGCGTTATCGGTTTGAAGAATTCGTGGAAGTGATCCCTCACCTCGTCGGCAGAGTAACCCAGGAAGCTCATTTCGTAGTCGACCCTGTACCAGTTGTTCGCCATGTCGGAGAGGATTATCCCCACCCAGGCGCCCATCGGCGTTTCGGCCGCGAGGGCCTGTAGCCTTCCGATTGCGTCGCCGTGTGGAGTCCATTCCCCTTTCGACTGCGAAACGACCTCAAGGATCTTCCCGTTATGGATGAGCGCCCACCCAAGGGTGTCGCTCTCCGTTTCGTGGGCCATCCCCGGCCGGTGCATCTCATGCGCTTCGTGGAGGTACTCCAATCCGGCGTTGAGAAGCCCGTACATACCATCGGTGATGATGGCCTCCTCCCTGTTGATAAACCTGTTGAAAGCCTTGTCGATGGTGGCCTTGTTCCGACTTTCGTACCTCGCCATCAGTTCTTGATGTTGTCACCCCAGATGTTCGTACCCCAGTTGTAGGTAGTCACCTTGAGTACTTTCATCCTGAAGGTGTGGGTGTAGTCGGTAAGCACCAGGATCGTCCCCGTGGGCAGCTCGGTCAGCATCATCGGACAGGAGATCTTATAGTCCGCGACGATGACCTCGCCGGCGGTCTTCAGGCCTCCCGTCGCCGTTCGGTATCCCCAGGGCATCTCCGTCACCGTTTCGGTCACGAACGAGCCGTCGGAGTTCCGGCGCGGGTTGTAGTAGTCATCGTAGACCACCCTGACCATCGAGCCGGGCGCCGGGGTGTCGTCCGTGGGGTCATCCGCGGGGTCGTCGCCGGGCGTCGGCTCGTCGGGATCTCCCGTCTGCGAGTCTTGCGGCTCTCTCTCGGAATCTTGATTGGATTGATTATTCCCACCCGCGAGGGATGGGTTTAATTCCGAGCCGGAGCCGGGGCCGGAGCCAGAACCGCTTCCGGGTTCCTTATCGCCGAGGCCTCCCTTGGCGCCGCCTCTCGTCACCTCCTCCGGGGGTGTGTAGTCCGGGTCGGACACGGGAATGCCGTTCTCATCGGTGATGGGAAGTCCGTCCTCGTCCAGGAACTCCGGCAGGATGACGAAGGTATGGGGCCAGCGGGGATTGTAGGTCATCTCAATAGAGGGGTTTCATACGGATCTTGGGGGTAGGATCGACGAACGGCTCGTCCCACTTGGCGTAAAGGTCTTTGGCCATCTGCATCAAAGCGTCACGGCTGATGACATTCTTGATCGCCACATAGTGAGTCCAGCCGCCGTCTGCCTCTCCCTGCGTACCCGACTTGGTGGAAGAAACGGCAGCGCCGTAGTAGGCATCGGCCAGGATGAGGTCGCGGGTCTTCTCGCTCACCGAGCCGACAAGGGTTTCGTCATCGGTCACCCCGCGGTGGAGCAGGGTGGCGTAGATGAAATCGTCGGAGTAGTCGATGATGGGGTCGGTCTTCGCCCTCAACCATCTAACCAATGTCATGTTGTCTGCGATGCTTGCCATTTCTTCCGTCGGATTACATGCTTGTCAAAGAACTCTAGGCGTTCGGATAGAGATACCAGAAGTACTGCGGCACGGACGGAATGACCAGGGAGGTCATTTCCGTGTTGTAGCTCTGGCATTTCTTCACATAGTCGACGCCAACGGTCAGGAGGAGCTTGCCGCCGTAGAAGGAGCCGTACTGGCCGCCCTCGATGGCAATGGGTTCCACGGTCTTGACCACGCCGATCTCGCCGTCCGGGACGAAGACCCACACATCCTTCGCGAAAGCGTCGACATTCGTCTTGACGAAGGCCTTCTCGGTCTTGTCGATGCTCTCGATGGCCACGATGGAATCGATGGCCTTGATGGGGGCGCCGACGAGGGACTCAAGGCGGGCCTTGAGGATCTCGTAGGGCTGGATGCGGGCGTAGGCCGCCTGGGTGCTGGAGTCGGAGGCCGGGAGCAGGGAGATACCGATGGTGGTGAGAACCTTGGTGTGGTTCAGGCACTCCTTCAGGTAGTCCATGTTCACCTCGAAGTGGCCGCGGATGCCCTTGTTGCGGGCGGCCTTCACCACTTCCTGGAGGTCGTGGATAGGATCGGCGCCGCTGCCTTCGTTGCCGGCGGTGTGGGTGGAGGAAGTCCACCAGCGGGCCGTGCCGTCGAGGGTGGTCTTATTGGCGGCCGGGACATGGTAGTCGATGACCACATTCTTGACACCCTTCGGGTTGTTGGTTGCGTTGATGACGAACTTGCCGGTGGAAACCGCCTGATGGCGCTGGTAGGTCAGCGCGTTGGTGTGGCCGCCGATGAGGTTGTCCACGGTGATGAACAGCTGTTCGTAGGCCATCTCCGCGATGCGGGCGGCAGAGGTGGAACGACGGTCTTCGACGAGGCGCATCTTGCGGAGCTTGTCCTCGTTGAAGTACTCGACCTTCTTCATGCGAGGGATCTTGCCGGTGTAGCTCTTCATGCCGGGGGCGGCATCGGGCAGGGCCGGGGAGTCGAGGTCGTAGTACTGCGCGGTGGCGTTCAGGCCGACCTCCGCGAAGATCTGCTCGAAGGTGAAGTCGATCTGCATGAACGGCTCAAAGGTGAAGCCGTCGAGCTGGAGGCCGTTGTACTTGAGGGCCATCGTGTTGTCCAGGAAGGACTGGATGCTCTCGCCCGGGCCGAGGGCGCGGGAGAGGAGGTCGTAGAACTGAATCTGGTAGGTATCCATGATGTTTTCTCCTATTCGTTAATGGGTTAGACAAGCACCTGGAGGACACCCGGAACGGCGGCGGCCATCAGTTCCTTGACGGCTGCGGCCGGGGTCAGTTCGACGAGGAGGCCGTCGTGGTGGTACTTCACAACTGCACCCGTGGCGGCGAGGGTGAACTCGTTAGCGGAGCCGCCGAGGTCGCCGAAGTAGATGTCGTTGTAGAGGTAGCCGTTCGGCTGGCAAGCGATGGACTTGCCGGAGGCACCGGCGGTACCGGCGGACGGGGTCAGGACGTCGCCAGCGGAGAGGGAACCGAGGTTCGCGCTCTTGGCGATGAGGACGGTGTAGCAACCCGCGTTCGTGCCCTCGGTGATGAGGGTGGAGGAATAGACGGCACGGGCAGCGCCGGTGGCCGCGAAGGTCGCGCCGACCTTCTGGATGACGTCGTCGGCAGCGGGGGCGA
>Ga0310696_10011527_pt1 | contig 10088 bp, 6 predicted proteins | sample AusTroGonzalo_MG_4_FD_203885 | JGI IMG/M metagenome (GOLD analysis project Ga0310696, IMG submission 203885) | Bovine rumen microbial communities from tropical cattle in Woodstock, Queensland, Australia - Gonzalo_02 (v2) (version 2) | ecosystem: Host-associated > Mammals > Digestive system >... | reverse complement strand
ATGCGGGAACCTCGGTGACGCAAGTGGATTTTCGTTTTATCCAGGCAAGAACCTTGGATGTCTTGGCGACGGCGGTGCAGTGACAACTAATGACGATGAGCTCGCAGCAAAGATTCGAGCAATCCGGAATTATGGCAGTGACTATAAGTATCATCACATATACAAGGGAACCAATTCGCGGCTTGATGAGATTCAGGCTGCATGGCTTGCTGTAAAACTTCCGCATCTTGATGCTGACAATGCTGTTCGCGCCAGAATTGCCGCTCGTTATTGTGCCGAGATTAAGAACCCCTTGATTGAGTTGCCGGATAATCCAAATGGTGATATAAAAGTGGGTAATCTTGCTCATGTCTGGCATGTGTTTGCCGTGACATGTAAGGAGCGCGATCGCCTCGACAAGTGGCTTACTGATAATGGGATACAGACCAACATTCATTATCCAACGCCTCCTCACAAGCAGGGCGCATATTCGGAGTTGCAAAATTTGAGTTTGCCGGTTACGGAGCGGATGCACCGAGAAATATTGAGTTTACCGATTTCTCCAGTCCTAACTGATGACGAGGTTTCGGCTATTATAAATAGCATTAATAGTTTTAATGCGTAGGAACGTATCAAATGAAATTGCCAATTACAGTCATCACGAATACAATCAATGCCGAGGGACATTTAGAGGAATATTTCGACTCGGTGTTGCCTTATGTAGAGGATGTGTTCATTGTTGATAGTCGTAGTACGGATAAGACTGTTGATATATGTTTGGGAAAAGGGGTTAAGATTGTACAGCGTCCTTTCTTGAGGCCAAGCGATCAGTGTGCGTGGGAACTTAGTAAATTGCCGATAAAGACGCCTTGGGTGCTTATCCTGGCTCAGGATGAGCGTCTTTCGAAGTCACTTGTAGAAGAGTTGTCTGCCATATTCGATGCAGGAATATCTGAAGAGGTTGATTGTTTCACATTTCAATGGCGGCTTTGGTTCATGGGAAAGCCGCTTCATGCAAAAAGTACGGTTTATAGGTTGTTTCGGACAGGGCACTGCCACGTGTCGGATGTGGCGTGTGATGAGCATTTCTACTCCGATGGTGTAGTTAGGCATCTTAAAGGAATCATCGAGCATAAAGACACCCTTAATCTTCACGAGTGGTATGAGAAGCAGAACTTGTGGACGACGTTGGGGGCTGTTGGACGCATAAAAGATAATTGCGAAGCGGAGAAATCGTCATTGTTCGGAACATGGTTGCAGCGGAAGATGTTTATGAAGCGGCTTGTGAATAGGCTGCCGGTATTTGGTAAATTGATAAAATTCTTACATTACTATGTCGGTTTCGGGGCATGGCGCGATGGTTATGAGGGTTGGCAATGGGCAAGGCTTCGGATGTGGGTTCAGAGCGTGGTTGACTTGAAGGAGAGGGAATTCCGAAAGCATGGCATTCCAAAGGTGCTTCCAAAGGCTCGTCATGGAGATTTCGACCCTCGGATACTTGCAACTGAATTGCAGCAGAAGTTATTGCCTGAGACGATCATCCAATAATCGGGATATTGAAAAGGTGGAACACTAAGAAATTGGCGCGAGCGGTTGGGCCGTTCAACATCAAGAAGAACATGGCCAGTTGGAAGATCCGCTTGAGAAAGAATTTTGTAAAGACTCTCCCCAAGTTCTTGGTGTGGCAGATATTGCCGAAGACGTTGCTGTTCAGGTCTGCGAGCATGCAGGGCACATATGGGGCACAGAATAAGGTGTAAAGATGAAATTGACATACTTGATCGGAAATGGCTTTGATTTGGGGCTTGGCTTCAATACGAAGTATTCGGATTTTGTTAAGTTCATTTCTAAGGAGCTTCAGGAGTATCTGCATCCCGCGAGACCCGGTGTGTCTGACGAAGATAGGGAGCGCGGGAATTGGCTTCTTGGCCAAATCCAAGATCACAAGGAGGATTTTTGGAGCGATGCTGAACTTGCTTTCGGGGCGTTACCATTTTCGGGATGCGAAGGAAACATTGCTGATGTCGTGAAATACTCACATGATAGATTTTTATCTTCCATGAAGCGATGGCTAAGAGGGGAATTTGAACGGGCCAGATGGTCGAAACTTGACATAGAGGATGCATCAGGCGTTTTCATAATTGCCTGCATAACAGGTTGGCTCGTAGGTTTGACGGATATGCAGAGAAATAAATTTCTAAATGTCGCTAGCCAAAATACCATTGAACTGAACTTCATAACCTTCAATTACACGACAGTTATAGAACGGATAGTGTCTACAAGGCGTGAAACCATTTTTGAGTTTGATTATTGGCAGCACAAACTCAAAGTTAAGATCGGCACTGTTTGCCATGTGCATGGATTGATTCCGCTTCGTGAGATGGGCGGACCTATGGTGTTCGGTGTAAATGAGGTTAATCAGATTAAGGATAATGTGGCACGGTCAGATGTAGAAGTCGATGCGCGCCTTGTCAAAACACAGTATCAAGGGTATACAGATATGGGAGCTCTTGACGAAGCTAAGAGGCTTATTGATAATTCTGATTACATAGTTTCCTATGGCTTGTCGTTTGGTGCTACGGATAAGTTTTGGTGGGAGAGATTATATTCGTTTATCTGCAATACGGAGAAAAGACTGGTCGTGTGCCCGTATATTAGGGAAGAGCTTGGGTTCAACAACGATCCAGTACGGTATAAGCAATGGACGGCAAAGCGGGTTTTCAAATCATTAGGAGATGATGTTATTCGTGATGTGACAAGGGCAGATATTATCTCCCAGATAGTAGATGTGAAACCAGTTAAGGTAGAAGAATCAAATGGAGATATGATTCCATGCGATTATTTGCAATTGCATAGTATTGCAAGGGGGTTGTGGTTGAGCTGAGTCGGGAATGTAGCCATGCTTAAGCAACTGAAGAATATTGCTGGTCAAATCCCTTATCCGGTGGGCAAGTGGCTTGCGCGGGTACCGTTTTCATGGCGGTTGGGTAAGGTGTATGGGCGGATGAAGAAGGTATGTGCGCGGGCTATAGAGTGGTCGGATGTGGAGCGGGAGCAGTGTTCGGTTGAGAAGTTTCGGGCGATTTTTGAGTATGCGCGGAAGAAGTTTCCCTGCTATCGGGAGCTGTATGAGAAGGCTGGGGTGCTGGATCTGGAGGTGAAGTCCTTCGCAGATATTGCGAAGGTCCCGATAATCGACAAGGCATGGGCGCGGAAACATTTTATGGAGTTCAAGGGCGCGTATCGGCTGAACACCGGCGGATCGAGCGGGGAGCCGACAGCATTCTGGGGCGATAAGGACTGCTGGGCGCGCGAGTGGGCGCACATGCACACGATATGGGAGATGCTCGGATATGACTATCGTGACCTTAAGTTGGCGATACGCGGACGAAACCTCGGGAGGCGTCCATTCTCCTACAACCCTGTCCACAACGAGTATATCATCAACACTTATCTGAATGTCAAGGACTACGCGGCAAAACTGACGCGGCTGTTTGCGAAGCGTAACGTTAAGTGGTTTCATGGCTACCCCAGCTCCATCTACCAGTTCATCCTCGAATGCGAGGAGGCGTATGGAAATGACGGAACGCACGAGTTGTTCAAATCTGTGCGCGGGCTTCTCTTGAGTAGCGAGTTTCCTCTGCCGTACATGAAAGAGAAGTTCAATGAGTATGGTCTCAGATGGATCTCTTGGTATGGTCACACGGAGATGTGCGTGTTGGCTTACGACAAGGACTGCGACAACCGGTATCGTCCGTTTGCGACATACGGCCTTGCAGAAGTGGAGAATGGCCATCTTATCGGCACGAGTTTCCATAATTTTGAGATGCCCTTGATTCGGTATGATACCAGCGATTTAGTTGAAGTCACAAAAGTTTCTGCGGGTGGGATGGTCGAGGAGTTTGCGATCAGGGAAGGGCGCAGCGGTGATTTCATCGAGGATAAGCACGGCAAGAAAATACCGCTTACGGCGCTTATCTTCGGACGCCACCACAAGGCGTTTGATGTTGCTGACTATATTCAAATAGGGCAGACGGAACCTGGCAAGGCGACGCTGTATGTGACAGCTAAGGCAGGTGTGATAAACGCCAGTCTGAGTTCTCTCTTCGACTTGAGCAACGTCAACGTTGATTTCGAATTCAAGATTCTGGATCAACCCGTCAGGACTTCACTTGGAAAGTTGAAACTGCGGGTGTAAACAATGGGAGCATTATGAAGCAAATACTGCAATCATTCAAGACGGGCGAGATGTGGCTGGCGGAAGTGCCGGCGCCGCTGTGCAAGGGGAAGGGCGCGGTGGTGCAGACCGCTGCGAGCTTTGTGAGCGCGGGAACCGAGCGTATGCTCGCAGAGTTCGCCAAGAAGGGACTTGTCGGTAAGGCACTTCAGATGCCAGACCAGGTGAAGAAGGTCATCCGCAAGATGAAGACGGAGGGCGTTTTCGCCACGCTTGAAAAGGTGCAGGCAAAACTCGACCAGCCGATTCCGTTAGGGTATTCAAGCGCAGGCGTCGTTGTGGAGGCGGGACGCGATTGCGGTTTGAATGTCGGCGACAGGGTCGCCTGCGGCGGCGCGGGATTCGCAAATCACGCGGAGTTCAACTATGTGCCACGCAACTTGATCGTCAAGATTCCGGACGGCGTAAGCTTCGAGGACGCGAGCTGCGCGACGGTCGGATCGATCGCGCTGCAGGGTGTGAGACAGTGCGAGGTGAATCTCGGCGAGACGGTTGCGGTGATCGGATTGGGGCTTATGGGCATTCTCGCCGTCCAGATGTTGAAGGCGAGTGGATGCCGCGTCATTGGGTTCGATCCGAATGCTGGTCGTTGCAAGCTTGCCGAGGAGATGGGATGCGACCGCGCGGTCAACGACAACTTCGTCGGGGAGTGCATGGCGTTCTCCTGCGGATACGGAGTCGATGCGGTGTTGATCACTGCGGCGACGCATTCCGATGAGCCGGTCACGGTTGCAGCGGAGATATGCCGCAAGAAGGGCCGCGTTGTTGCGACGGGGCTAGTGGGAATGAACCTTCCGCGCGACCAGTACTACAAGAAGGAGGTCGACTTTAGGCTTAGCTGCTCGTATGGCCCGGGCCGATATGATCCGGTATATGAGGAGCAGGGAGTCGACTATCCGTTCGGCTATGTGCGCTGGACCGAGCAGCGCAACATGGCGGCGTTCCTGCAGCTCGTGGCGGAAGGCAAGGTTACGCCTGGCAAGCTTGTGACGCATCGGTTCAAGTTCTATGATGCGCTTGATGCCTACCAGGTGTTGCTGGGGATCAAGAAGGAGCCGTACCTTGGGATTGTGTTGGAGTATGAGAAGAGTGAGGGAGTGAAGGAGTGGGGGAGTGAGGGAGTTAAGAGGAGAGTGGATTTTAGCCGTGTAGAACATGTAGAACGTGTAGATAGGGTTGGGGTGAGTTTTGTTGGGGCGGGGAATTTTGCGAAGGCGGTGCTGTTGCCGACGCTGAAGAAGATCAAGGGCGTAACCTTTAGGGGAGTATCTACTGCGACGGGAATGAGCGCCACGGACACGGCGAAGAAGTATGGCTTTGAGTTTGCCGCAACGGATCAGGGCGAGGTTATGAAGGATGAATCGACAAATCTCGTTTTCGTCACGACTCGCCACGATATGCATGCCGCTCAGATTAAGGCAGCGCTGGAGGCCGGCAAGTATGTGTTTTCGGAGAAGCCGCTGTGCATAAATGAGGAACAGTTGGATGGCGTTTTAGCCGCAAAGAACGCAGAGGACGCAAAGGACGTGCTGTCGCGCGTGATGATTGGCTTCAACCGCCGGTTTTCGCCTCATGCCAAATTGCTGAAGGAGTATTTTTCGAAGCGGACACTTCCGCTCGTGATGCACTACCGCGTCAACGCGGGGTCGATTCCGAAGGAGATCTGGCTTCAGGACCCGGAAGTTGGCGGCGGACGCATGGTCGGCGAGGGATGCCATTTCATTGACTTCATGAGATATGTATGCGGTGCGCCGGTTGAGAAGGTGCAGGCGATGTGCATCAAGACTGCAAATGGGGCAGAGACGCCGGAGGATTCCATCAGTGTGAATCTCCAGTTTGCGGACGGCAGCGTGGGAACACTTGAGTATGTTGCTCTTGGCGATACGACGCTCCCGAAGGAGTGGTGTGAGATACACGGCGAAGGTTCGACGGCGACGATGGACAACTTCTGCAAGACCGTCTGTACTGGGAAGCTCGGAAAGCGCAAGCTGAAGGGCAAGCAGCAGAAGGGCTTTGCCGAAGAGCTCGCCGCCACGATCGCTGCTGTCAAGGAAGGCGGGGCGATGCCGATTCCGTTTGAACAGATCCTCAATGTCACGAAGACGACTTTCGCGGTGCTCAAGGCCGTCAAGTCTGGGCAGAGCGAAGAAGTTTAATGTCGATTGGTAGATTAGTTAGAACGGTGCGATATCTGAAGCTCCGCCAAATCTGGTTTCAGGTTTGGCGGAGAGTTCAGAGAGTGATTGAGCCGCATCCGAGGTGCGGGGACGGTGAGCTGCCGGAGTTTACTTTCCTGAACGTGACGGCGAAGCCGCAGGGATGGAACGACGAGTCACTGGAGCTGCTTTGGAGATACAATCTTCACTATTTCGATTGGTTGAATAACGTGGCTTTAACGCAGAGGCGCAGAGACGCAGAGTGCGCGGAGAGGTATGAAGAAGATATTGTATTGAGATGGATTGATGACAATCCTCGTGGGAGTTTTCCGGGCTGGGACCCGTATCCAACAAGCTTGAGGATTATCAATTGGGTGAAGTGGTTGAGTAGTAGCCGTGTAGAACATGTAGAACGTGTAGATAGCTCTTTGAAGGAGCAGGTGTTGTATTTACGTTCACATCTTGAGTATCACCTGCTTGCCAACCATCTTCTTGCAAACGCCAAGGCGCTTGTTTTCGCTGGGAAGTATCTTGACCGCAGAGACTTGTATGAGAAGGGAATGTCGATTTACCGCAAGCAACTCCCCGAGCAGACATGTGGCGACGGAGTTAACTTTGAGCGCAGCCCGATGTACCATGCAATCATCTTTGAGGACATGCTCGACTTGGCTGAATACTCAGGTGAAGATCTCTTCAAAGAATATGCCGCGAAGATGCGTGAGGGAATGCTTCTTCTTACAGGACCAGACGGGAAGATCGCCAAGTTCAACGATTCGGCGGAGGGCATTGCAAGGCAACCGACGGAGATGCTTGCGAGGGCTGAGAAGTTTGGTTGCATAGAGATGGAGAAGGGGAGAGGTTCAGGTTTCCTCCGCCAAGAATCCGGTAACTATGTTCTTCTTGCAAAGTGCGGCGAAATAGGTCCGTCGTATCAGCCGGGACATGCCCATGCCGACACATATTCCTTTGAGCTGTGGAAATCTGGCAAGAAGGTGATAGGCGACACTGGATGTTCTACGTACATCCCAGGTCCGATTCGCAGCTATGAACGCAGTACGAGGGCGCATAACACAGTTGTGATCGACGGGCGAAACTCCAGCGAGGTCTGGGCGAGTCATAGGGTTGGACGCCGATTCGGCAAGAAGAGTCATCGGCGCGAGTTCGAGTTGACGGAGGGTGGACTAAAGGGCGTGGATTCACTTGGGGGCAGCGGTGAGCACGATGTTGAGGTTCGATTCCATCTTCCGCCTGGCGTCGCAAAGGATGAGTTGATTATTGAGTGCCCAGGAAAGCTTAAGTGGGAAGAATGTGAGATTGCCGAAGGATGGAACGTGCGGAAACCAGGTTTGTGCGCAGTCTATTCATTGCGTCGCTCTTTCCCGACAACGATTGAATGGAATATAAAGTGAAATGAAGATACTTTTTTTCTCTCATTATTACACTCCCGAGGGCAATGCCCCCGCGACTCGTGTTTCTGCGTTGTGCGAGCGCTGGGTAAAGGCTGGACACGATGTCACGGTCGTGACTTGTCCGCCGAATGTCCCGAATGGAATCGTTTACGACGGCTATGCCAACAGGCGCACGAGCGAAGTGATCAACGGCGTCAAGGTTGAGCGCGTGAAGCTCTACATCGCGGCGAACAAGGGCGCGGTGAAGCGTGTTCTCAACTATGTAAGTTACTTCGTGAAGTCACTTCTTGCTGCGATGAGACTTCCGAAACCAGACGTGGTGATTGCAACGAGTCCGCAGATATTTTGTGGCTACGTCGGGGTTTGGTATAAGCGACTGAGGCGTGTTCCGCTCGTTATGGAGATTCGCGACATTTGGCCAGAGTCGATGTTCGCCGTTGGTGCGAACGTACCGAAGATCGGGATATGGATGCTCGAGATAATCGAGAAGGCGATGTACAGGAAATGCGATAAGCTGGTCACTGTTGGGCAGGGATACTTCGATCGACTGGCAGAAAAGGGCGTTCCAAAGGAGAAGATGTCGATTGTGATGAACGGAACCGATCTCGCGGTCTATTCGCCGCGTGAGAAGAATATGGAGTTGCTTAAGAAGTATGGGCTTGATGGCAAGTTCGTGGTGAGCTACATCGGAACTGTGGGCATGGCCTGTGGACTGGAGGTGGTGTTGGAGGCCGCTGAGATTCTTGGCCGCAAAGAACACAAAGATCGCAAAGAGGTGGTGTTTGTGATTGTGGGAGACGGTGCGCACAGAGAGCAGTTGGAGTCGGAGGCGAAGAAGCGAGGTCTTGCCAATGTTGTTTTCACTGGGCGCCAGCCGAAGAGCTCGATGCCGGATTGGGTGAGCTCGAGCGATGCAAGTCTCGTTCATTTGAAGAAGACCGAGCTGTTTACGACGGTGATGCCGAGCAAGATTTTCGAGAGCGCTGGATGCAAGAGGTCGATGATCATGGGTGTCGATGGCTTTGCGAAGAAGCTTGTGATGGATGCAAAGGCGGGGCTCGACATGACGCCGGGAAGCGCCGATTCGCTTGTGGAGTGCGTTGAAAAATTGGCGGGGGACCCCGAGCTTTGTAAACAGCTGGGCGAAAACGCCTACAACAACATTGCCAAGGTTCACAACCGAGACAAACAAGCAGATGATTATTTGAACATTCTGAAAGGAATCGTGAAGTGAAGATTGTTTCAGTCGTTGGCGCTCGCCCGAATTTCATGAAGGTTGCGCCGTTTTGTCGTGCGCTTAAGGCGTATCCCGAGGTGCAGCACATTCTCGTGCATACTGGACAGCACTACGATGTCCGCATGAGCGAGCAGTTCTTCAAGGAGCTGGACATCCCGAATCCCGACATAAATCTTGAGATCGGCTCAGGCACTCACGCCGAACAGGTCGGGCGCACGATGATTGCATTCGAGAAGGTGCTCAAGGCCGAGAAGCCTGACTGGGTTGTTGTCCTGGGCGATGTCAACGCGACATGCGCGTGTTCCATCACCGCCAAGAAGGAGCATATCAAGTGCGCACACATCGAGGCAGGACTGAGAAGCCGCGACATGGACATGCCTGAGGAGATCAATCGTCTTGTCACAGACCGGCTTAGTGACTTGCTGCTTACGCCGGATCGAATGAGCAACGCGAACCTTAAGGCCGAGGGTGTCCCGGACGAGAAGATCAAGTTCGTCGGCAACATCATGATCGACACGCTCGAACGCGAGCGCTCCAAAGCCGAATCACTCGACATTAACCAAATTGTCAAAGAGAACCTTATCGACGACTATCCGTCCTCTGCCTCTCTGCGCCTTCGCGACTCTGCGTTGGAAAATCGAGCCTACATCGCCATGACGATGCACCGGCCGAGCAATGTTGACCAGGCGGAGACACTTGTCCCGGCGATGCGCTTCTTCCTCGACGAGACATCGAAGGAGTATCCGATTGTCTGGGCGATTCATCCGCGTGCGCAGAAGATGCTGAAGACCTTCGGCCTCTGGGATGAGGTCGTTTCCAATCCCAACATGATTCTCGTGAAGCCACTTGGCTACCATGCAATGCTTCGCCTCAACATGGGCGCAAGACTGTTCATGACCGATTCGGGCGGTTTGCAGGAAGAGTGCTGCGTTCTTGGCACGCCGTGTCTGACGATGCGCTGGAACACGGAGCGCCCGATTACGTTGATGGAGAACGGCGGAGCGTCAATCCTCGTTGGCAACGCGGTCGAGAAGATACGCGATGCATACAGGGCACAGGTCAATGCCGAG
>Ga0310696_10011526_pt1 | contig 10088 bp, 6 predicted proteins | sample AusTroGonzalo_MG_4_FD_203885 | JGI IMG/M metagenome (GOLD analysis project Ga0310696, IMG submission 203885) | Bovine rumen microbial communities from tropical cattle in Woodstock, Queensland, Australia - Gonzalo_02 (v2) (version 2) | ecosystem: Host-associated > Mammals > Digestive system >... | reverse complement strand
TATCATCGGTTCGCTCTCGATGCTCATCATCGACAAACGCGAGGATATCCGCATTCTGTCCCATATGGGCGCGGACGAAACGGTTATACGCCGGATCTTCCTACTGGAGGGCTGGCTCATCTCGGGCCTGGGCACGGTGCTCGGTATAGTGGCCGGTGTCTGTGTGTGTCTGGGACAGCAGTATTTCGGCTGGCTCAAACTGGGAACGGGCAGCGAGTATGTCATCTCCGCCTATCCGGTTGAGGTGCAGGCGGCGGACGTGCTGCTGGTGGCGGTGATCGTGCTGGCACTCGGCTGGCTCGCGGCGTGGTACCCGGCGCGGAAAATGAAACTCGAAAACTGAAAGGAAACAAAGATATGAGACCGTACATGATGATATGGGTGTGTTGCGCGATGACGCTGCTCTGTGCCTGTCGGCCGATTCAGCCGTCCGTGCGTCAGGAGTACCCGAAAGAATATAACCTGGCCTATCAGGAGATTTACAAGCAGTGCTATGACTCGGTGCCGTACAACGTGGTGGCGCTGGACCTCTATTCGGAGGGCCTGACGCTGAACGAGAAGCACCGCATCCAGGGAACGGGCTATAATCTCTATCTGTCGGATATCTTCTGTTCTGACACGGTGCTGACGGCAGGCACATACCGCTCGGACACCTCGGCGACGCCCTTTACCTTCCTGCCCGGCAGGGACTACGAAGGGACTCCGCACGGCATCTATATCCTCCGCATCGAAGAGGACAAGGTGAGTTCGATACAGGTGGTGGATTCGGGTTCGTTTGTATTGCGAAACGACAGCCTGCTGTTCACCCTGTACTACCACATCAATTACAACAACTACACCTACAAGCCTACCTTCTCCGGCGTGTTGATTCCATGGGTAAAACAGTGACATCGGACGAGGCGCTGCGCAAGGAGTACCATACCTGGCTGCGTCTGGAACGGGGCTATTCGCCGAACACCATCGAGGGCTACGAGATGGACCTCGACAAGCTCTATGCGTACTGCCGGGAGCACGGACTGGATTTCGTGAAGCTGGATTTTGACGCGCTGCAGGACTTTGTGTTCGAGAGTTTCAAGACCGTCCGTTCGGAAGCCACGCAGGCCCGCGTGCTGGCAGGTATCCACTCGTGGTACCGCTTTCTGCTCTACAAGGACTATATCGACCAAGACCCTTCCGAACTGCTGGAGAGTCCCAAGAAATCCAAACATCTGCCTACAGTGCTGTCCCTGGACGAAGTGAACCGGATGATGGGGGCGATAGACCTGTCCTCCAACGAGGGGCACCGCAACCGTGCTATGATGGAGATGCTCTACGGCAGCGGACTGCGCGTGAGCGAGCTGGTCAACCTGCAGCTGAGCCGGATATACCTCAACGAGCACTACATGCTCATTGAGGGCAAAGGGTCGAAGCAGCGTCTGGTACCGCTCTCTCCGGTAGCAGAGGAGTGGTTCGGCTACTGGATGCAGGAACGGAGCACATGGCCCTTGAAAAAGGAGTCACGGGATATCGCTTTCGTCAACCGGTACGGACGTCCGATGACGCGGGCTATGGTGTTCACCATCGTGCGCCGTCTGTGCGAGCAGGCGGGCATCACCAAGACGGTCAGCCCTCACACCCTGCGTCACTCCTTCGCGACCCATCTGCTGCAAAACGGCGCCGACCTGCGGGTCATCCAGCAACTGTTGGGGCACGAGGATCTTGCCACCACGGAGATTTACACGCATATAGACGTGCAGGACCTGCGCAAAGCCGTTCTGCAGTACCATCCCGCCAACAAACCGATGCAACGATAGCGTTATAACGTCATGACGAAGAGAAGAGTCATATTATTCGCTTTGCTCCTGGCGCTCAGCTGCTGGCTAAGCGCCATCGAGACCATCATCATCGGCGAGGTGGTCAACGAGACCACAGGCGAAGCGATCCCGAACGTGAACATCCATTTCCGCGGCACGAAGATAGGCACCACGTCCGACGAGAGCGGTTCGTACGTGCTGCGGGTGGATATGAGCGGGAAGGCGCAGCTGGTATTCTCCGCCGTAGGGTATTACACCCAGCGTTTCGACATCGAGCCCGGAGCCATGGCAGGTCTGCAGGTCGCCCTGCGGGAACGGACGGCAGCGCTGACCGAAGTGGTGGTTGCTCCGAACGAGAACCCTGCGCTCGAGCTGCTCCGTCAGGTACGGGCGCACCGCGCCGACAACGACCGCACGATGCATCCCGAGACCGCTTTCACGGCGCAGCGCGAACAGACACTGTACGTCTCGCATATCGGCAAACGACACCTCCGCCGGGCGTTATGGCGCAGTCTGCAGGCCGGCATGATGGCGCAGGACGACTCGACGTTTGTCCTGCCGCTATACCGCGAGACCCAGTCGTTCCGTCTGGCGGGCAAGGAGATGATTCCTGCCAACGACCGGAGCACACAGGCGCTCATCCTCTCGTCTACCAATTATTCGTCGCTCCTGGGCGGGGAGGGGAACCTCAATTTCTATGCGAACTCCGTATCGCTGATGGGGCACGCTTTCCTCTCGCCTCTCGCCACAAGCGGCAATCTCTATTACCGCTATTATCTGGAGGGTGACACCATCCATTTCCGTACGCGCAATCCGTACTACGCCACCTTCATCGGCCAGATGGTCATCGACACGGCGACCTATGCCCTGCGCTCCATCACGGCGTACGTGCCCGCCGAGGTCGCGGTCAACTATGTCAACACGCTGCATGTGTCCCAGACGCTTGCGGAGGACGGCTCGATAGCAGAGGAACATGTGTCCGCGCTGCTCGATTTCGCCATCAAGAGCGAGCAGGCAGGCACGGTCTTTCCGACCCTGCTGCTGACGACGCGGCTAAGCAATGTTTCCGGCTTGACTGGTTTGCCTAGTCCGCATAGGCAGTCTAGTATGCCTGGTTCCGCGCGCGCCGACTCCGCATTCTCGACCCTGGACAGCCTGCCGCTCATCCGTACCGCCAAATGGATCGCCACCATCGCGACAACGGGTTATATCCCTACCGGCACGCCGGTGGATTTCGGACATGTCGAGGAGATATTGCAGATCAACCGGCATGAAGGGGTGCATATCGGTCTTCCTCTGCGCACGAACGAACGGTTCTCGGAGGTGGTGTCCCTGGAGGCATCGGTGGGGTACGGCTTCAAAGACCGCTCGGTGAAAGGAATGGGACGCGTGTCGGTCAATCTGCCAACCCGGCGTAAACAGACCCTGCAGATAGAGTATAACGACCGCTATGTATGGTCGGAGGTGGATGATTTCAGCCGCCTGCTGCGGGAGAACTCGATGGGGTGGGGCAACTTCGACTTCACCGCCTATGCCTTCGAGGCGCTGCACCGCGATTCGCTGTGCGTCAACACGGCTCTCAGGCAACGTCAGGCACAGGTTCACTGGTTCGCCGACTGGACACCCCATCTGGAGACGCATGCGTACGTGCGCGCCGGCTGGCAACCGGAATCGGTGAGCCGTCCGCAGACCACTGTCAGCTATCAGTCCCTGTCGCTCATCGCGCGGCTCAGTTGGGGCGAGCGCAAGTACGACGGCTATTTCATGCGCCGCTATGCCTATTCGGGCGTTTATCCGGTGCTCTACCTCGGCTTCGAGACCGGACACTGGACCACCCGGCAGTCGAAGGACAACCAGCTGTACTGTCATCTGCGCGTCATGCTCTCCCAGCACGCCAACCTGGGTATGGGCGGAACGCTGGACTACGCGCTGCAGGGCGGTGCCATCTTCGGCAGCGTGCCAAGCACGCTTATGTGGCAAGCCAACGCGAACCAGGGCTATGCATACGACCCCTACCGGTTCACGTTCCTGTACGGAGGTCAGCTGCTGGCGGACAAGTACATCGCGCTGCATACGGAGTGGAACGGACAGGGAATACTGTTCAACCTCATTCCCGGAGTGCGCTGGCTCCATCTGCGCGAACTGGTGGAAGCGAAAGCAGTGTACGGTTTCAACAGCCGCGCATCCGACCCCTATCAACACAATACCTACGCCGAAGTGGGCGTAGGTATCGGAAACATCTTACGTGTATGCGACCTCTATTCCGTGTGGGGATTCAAACCCAAGGACCCGAGGGTGACGGACAAAGCGGTCAATATCTCCTGGGGAATACGGTTCCGTATCCACCTCGGTTTATAAGCTCTTGATATATTTGTCCGCCTCGATAGCGGCTTTGGCTCCCGAACCGGCAGCAACAATCGCCTGACGGTAGTGCGGGTCGGCGCAGTCACCGGCGGCAAACACACCGGGCACGTTCGTCCGCGGACTGTCTCCGTCCACGAGGATATACCCCTCCGCATCGCGGTGCAGGTACTCCTTGAACAGCTCCGTATTGGGATGATGACCGATAGCGAGGAAGAAACCGTCGATAGCGATATGGCGCGTCTCTTCGTCCGGCTCACCTTTGCGGAACACGAGGTCAGCGCCCTGCACTTTGCCTTCTCCGGTCAGTTGGAGCGTGTTGTGCTCGAAGAGCACTTCTATCTTCGGGTTGTTGAGCACGCGTTGTTGCATGATTTCCGAAGCGCGCAGGTAGGGCTTGCGTACAATCATATACACTTTTTCGCACAGACCTGCAAGGTAGTTCGCCTCCTCGCACGCCGTATCACCGCCGCCGACTACGGCAACTGTTTTCTTGCGATAGAAGAATCCGTCGCAAGTGGCGCAGGCGCTCACACCACGGCCACGATAGGTGCGCTCGCTCTCTATACCGAGGTATTTGGCACTCGCTCCGGTAGCGACAATGACCGAGTCCGCTTCGTATTCCTGTTCGTCCTCAACAATCACTTTCTTCGGGCTGACGGAGAAATCCACCTTGGTCACGATGCCGGAAACGAACTGTGTGCCGAACCGCTCCGCCTGACGGCGCATGTCCTCCATCATGGTGAAGGGGTCGATGCCGTCCGGATAACCCGGGAAATTCTCCACTTCAGTGGTGGTGGTCAGCTGACCGCCTAACTGCGGTCCCTCAATCAGTACCGGTTCCAGGTTGGCACGCGAAGCGTATATGGCTGCGGTGTACCCAGCGGGACCGCTGCCGATAATCAAGCATTTCACTCTCATAGTCTCATGTCGTTTATGTATGTGTCTTTTTCGGGATGTATGATGTATTCCGGTCGTTCGCTGATGAACGCCGGGTTAGTCATTTGCAGCGTGGAGGTCTTCTGCGCCTCTTTGATTTCCAGTTGCAGGGGAATCAGGTCCCGGGTGCGGATCTTGAGCACAAAACGGTGAATGCCTGCAGACTGGTCCTCCGGCGTCAGGGTGACCACGGTCTGTTCTCCCTCCGTCCGCTCCGTCACGGTGCACAAGTCCGACATCGTCTTGGCGTACAGGAAGGGGTTGGTCTCTATCAGTTCCTGCTGCGTGGGGTTGGTCAGGGTCAGCTCGTCCGTCTCGCCGGAGTACATGTACATGGTCTTGCCGTCGAACGCCGCTTCGATATTGAGCATGGTCAGACGGAAGCACTGACCGCTCATGGTCAGTTGTCCGGGGTAGTTCATCGGCGTATCCGCCGACTCGCGTACCGTCACCACGAAATCCGACTGCATGGTCTTCGTCTCCAGGTTGGCGAAGAAGGACGAGAGGATGGTCAATATGGTTAGAAATATCGTCATATCGTCATGTCGTTATGCCGTCATACCTGATTTTATCTGACATCCAGCTCGGCGAGAAGTTTCTCCAGCTGGTCAAGGTCAGTGATGAGCACGTCACGTCCTTTCGGGCCTTTGTTCGGGCCTACAATACCGGCAGCCTCGAGCTGGTCAGACAGTTTGCCGGCACGGTTGTAACCAATCTCGAACGCACGCTGCAGGCGGCTCGTCGAGCCTTCCTGTTTGGTCACCACGTAGCGGGCCACATCGGCGAACATCGGGTCGAGACGTTTCATATCCACGCTGCCCGGAGCCAAAGCTTCGGCATCGCCGCCTTCACCCACGTATTCCGGCAACTGGTACGGCTCGGTGTACCGCTGCTGTTTGGAGATATGTTTGACAATCTCGTCCACCTCCGGTGTGTCGACGAACGCGCACTGTACACGCGTGATGGAGGCGTTTCCTGCGTAGAGCGAGTCACCGCGACCGATGAGCTGTTCAGCTCCCTTGGCGTCAAGCACCGTACGGCTGTCGATGACGGACTGGGTGCGCAGGGCGATACGCGTCGGGATATTGGCTTTGATAACACCCGTCACGATATTGACGGACGGACGCTGGGTAGCAAGAATCATGTGCATACCTACGGCGCGCGCTTTCTGCGTAATACGCGCAATAGGCGTCTCCACCTGCTTGCCGGCCTGCATGATGAAATCGCCGTACTCGTCGATGATGATGACAATATATGGCAGGTACTGGTGGTGCAGGCTGTCCGCTACCAGTTTGTTGGGGTTCAGACGGCGTTTGACGAACTTGTCATTGTAGTCCTCCAGGTTACGCACACCGGCGTCCATGAGCAGCTTGTAGCGGTTCTCCATCTCGATGACGAGCGAGTTGAGCGTATTGATGACACGGTCGCACTCGGTGATGACAATCTGCTCGGGGTCGGTGTCCGGCATCGCTGCCAGATAGTGCTTGATAAGCGGTTTGTACGGCGCGAATTCGACCATCTTCGGGTCCACCATCACCAGTTTCAGCTCCGCCGGATGTTTCTTGTACAGCAGGGATGTGATGATGGCGTTGATGGCAACGGACTTACCGGTACCCGTAGCGCCGGCAACCAGAAGGTGCGGGGTCTTGGCGAGGTCGAACATGAAGACCTCGTTGGTGATGGTACGTCCGTATGCAATAGGCAAACGCATCTTCTGCTCGTCCTGGAAACGCTTGGAAGCGATGACGGAGTGCATGGAGACGGTCTGCGGTTTCTCGTTCGGCACCTCGATACCGATGGTACCCTTACCCGGCATAGGCGCGATAATACGTATACCTGTTGCGCTCAGACTCATCATGATATCGTTCTCCAGCGCCTGGATCTTGGCTACGCGGATACCAGCTTTCGGAACTATCTCATACAAGGTCACCGTAGGACCAACGGTCGCTTTGATGGACTCAATCTCGATGCCGTAGTTGCGCAACGTGGTCACGATGCGGGCTCCGTTGGCGCGCTGCTCGTCCTCGTTGATGACCGGCGCCGCCTCGTTGTCATACACCTTCAGCAGGTTCAGACTCGGGAACTTGAAGAACTCCAGGTCCTTGCGCGGGTCGTACGGACCGAGTTTCTCCAGCAGCTTGTCGGGGTCTTTGGCATACAGCTCGTCCTCCGTCACATCCTCGATCTCCAGTTCGGCGTCCTTATCGGACTTGCCGGACTTGGCAGACGGTTCGGTGATGTCCTCCTCCGGCAGCGGTGCATCGCCCAAGGGCTCTCCGGTCTCGTCAACCAGCGGCTCTTCGGTCGGTTCCTGTTCGTCCATTTCCTCGGGGTCATCCTCGCGAATAGGGTCAATCGTAAAGGTCACTTCATCGTCCTGCGGTTCCGTCTTGTCGGACGGGTCGGACTTGTCTGTCCTGTCGGACAGGTCCTCTAACGGCAGGTCAATGGTCACTTCGCCGGACGGTATATCGGTCTGTGCACTTTGCTCTTTGCTCTTTCGAGTAAACAATTTGGCGCACCATGCTCCGAACGCTTTGCAGCGGTCCACAAAATGCGGGTCGGTGACAATCAGAAAAATGACCAGTACCACGACCAGCAGCAGGATAGTGCCCGTGGTAGCGATATAACTCCATAACCACTGGGCGCTCCATAGACCGAACGCTCCGCCCCAATGGAACGTGCCCAGACGCGTCATCATCTGCGCGAAACCCAATACGACGGAACCCCAAAGCAGCCAGAAGACACAACTGCAGAACAGCTTGACGGCAGGGATGTCCTTGAGTATATGAATGAGACGCAGACCATAGACGCACAGCAGCCCGGCAAGCAGAACGCTCACGAAACCGAACGTGTCCTCAATCATGAACTGCGCCAGGTGTGCGCCCGGCAGACCAAGCAGGTTCTTGACTGTCTCGCGGTTAGCCACGCGCTCCGCATGGTCCATCTGCAAAACGGACTGGTCGTACGTGCCGGTGAATAAGAAACTGATATAAGCCAGCAGCGCAAAGACGGAGAAGGTAACCAAAATAATACCGATTACCATACGTGTCTCACGCGCCGTGAAAAAGCGTCGGACCGCTTCTATCCAATTGGTTTTCTCCACACGGATAGTCCGTTCGGAACTGCGGTTGGAGGGGGTATTTCCTGTTTTAGTTGTCGTTCTGGGCATATAAACTCAATAATTAGCGTGCAAAATTACAAAAAAAAAATGACGTGAGCAAATTTTCACGCCATTTTTTTTGTTTGAAATGGTTTACAGTGGTTTGAAGTTGTTGGAGATTGTTTGTTATCGTTAACCGCTTCAAACGCGAAGCGTCAGACCTACAAACAAAAAAGCAGTCCTCGGAAAGACTGCTTTTTGCGGGTATTACGGTCGGTTCAGTACCTTGTACGTGCGGTCGTTGACGGTAACGATATATCCGTTCTGGTGCGGAAGAGGTAATGACCATTCACCGGTTGATACCGTGGTGCGGTAGAACAGTCCTCCGGACGGCGAATAAACGGATATATGGTCTCCGGCGATGAGTCCGCGGACAAAGAGGGTGCCCTCATGGGTATAGACCACATATTCGCGCTGTCCTTTATCGTTGGTTTTCGGACTGCCGCCTATACGTAGTGCGAAGCGCTTGTGGTTCACACCCTGCTCAACCGTCACTTCATAATCTTCCTTCTGCAGGTCGGTATACCGGTTGAGCGCATAGTCAATCAACCATACATACTCATAGCCCTTGAACGCCTCTTTCTCCGGCAGCGAGAAGGTGTATTGTCCGTCAGCCGGGATCCTGACGCCTAACGGTATGTCCGTCTCTATCGGCGCGGCACCCAAGAGCGATATACGCGACAGGCCTTTGGAGTCGAGCATGTAGAGTTGTGCCACGCTATCACCGGTGATCCATTTGAGTCCGTCGCGACCGTAGGTGTATTGAATCGTCTTTGATGCCGTCGTGTCCGCCAGAACGGTAATGACATCGCTATGCCGGTGATTATTGGAGGCAAGACGTAACAATGGTCGGCCGACTTTGTCATTGAAGCCGTAATAAGGCTGATGGAAGATGACCTGCTCACGCGCCTTGGTGGTGGCTGTCTGGGTGAGGAACGCAGCACCCATGGAAACGGTGGTTCCTCTATCCCACGAACGCGAGGTATATATAATTTGGTCGCTCACTTGTAGGTACTCACCGGCACCGTCCATTTGATAGAGCACATGCGGAATGTACATCTGACGCAGGAAGTTATCCTCCCATATGATGGTGTCTGTCCGATAGTCCGAAACTAGCCACGGCAGACCTTTCATATTCCATCCCATATCCTCCTGCCGCGTGAAGTTGAGGTCTTCACCCGTACCGGCCGTGCGGTTGTCATGCTGGGTGAGATAGACGTATTTGTCATTTCCTTCCTCGGTATAGACATACTTTCCAGCCGCGTCTGCAAAGCTCGTGAATCGCAGCACGGTATCTACGGACGCGCCGAAGTCCATGAGGTATCCCTCTGTCGCCGTTCGGTTGAGTGTATCTATCGGCAGCCAGAGTGTCGAGTTCTCGGGCTGGAACATATAGTCCTTCGCCGACCGCGCCGCACCGTTGTATTGGTATGTATTGAAAGCGAAAGGCGAATGAACAAAGGCCAGGGCATCCGTCTCGTCGTTATATCCGGTTACGGTGATGTTACCTGTATTATAGTTGAACGGGAACGCCGTCATGGAATAGCGTTGACCGGCAAAGCGTTTCTCCGCTGCGATGTAACTGATCTGTACATTATGTCCGTTACCGTAGAACGATGCGCCGGGTTTGAGCAGCATGTAGCCCGGAGTGAGGTTGATATTCTGGCTACGGAAGTCCACAAAGTCCAAATTCGCGTATTGCATCGTCATTGCGCTGCTGTCCATCAAATATACTACAGAACCCGGATGCGGGTATTTGTGTCCGCCGTAGTTCTTGGTGTAAGCCGTATCGCGCTCCAGAGGTGCGGTTGAAGTATGAGGTATCCTGTTGG
>Ga0310696_10011524_pt1 | contig 10089 bp, 17 predicted proteins | sample AusTroGonzalo_MG_4_FD_203885 | JGI IMG/M metagenome (GOLD analysis project Ga0310696, IMG submission 203885) | Bovine rumen microbial communities from tropical cattle in Woodstock, Queensland, Australia - Gonzalo_02 (v2) (version 2) | ecosystem: Host-associated > Mammals > Digestive system >... | reverse complement strand
CTGGCGTTGCATCTGTCGTGCCATCTACAGCTCTGACCGATACAGTGAAACAACAGCCCCTCGGTACAGTAATGATTGCTGTGCTTGTCACATTGTTGTATTCCTCAACTGCCGCTGGCGTGACGATTGCCCTACTTGTAGGACGTTCCTCACCATTCACGGCTATTGCCACAGCTATCGCTCCTACAGTTCCACCAGTAGGAACGGCTATGTTCCCGTTGAATGTAACCGTGTATCTCGCAAAACAGTTATTAGTGTTGCCACGGAGAATAAAAATCCCTGTGCCATCTTCGTGAAAGACGTTGCATCTTGTGCATGGGATAGAGTCTGTGAACAGTATCGGACTATTCAGAGCGATTGTCTGTTCGGCATTAGCCAAATATTCTGCCATAGCGTTACCTCCTAAAAGCTACCGCCACATCCGCAACCACCATTGTTGCAAGTGAAGATGCTTGTCCTTCCGTATACTGGTGTACTCGGAATAGGGCATGTATTTAAGCGGTTATAGAGCGCATCGACCTCGTTGCTGAAGCCCTGTGTGATAAGAGCGTTCTGTGCTGTCTGGCTTTCTCTGAACGATGCCATATTGAGTGCATTCTGAAGTCCGACATTCTCTCTTTCAGCCTGTGCAAGTTGAGCCTTAACGCCGTCAAGTTCGAGAGCGCAAAGCTTATCAAGGATAGCCTGTGTTCCCCTTGTCTGTGAATCAATGATGTCTCTCGTGTTCATGAGCGACTGAGTTCTATCAGCACAGTTCTCAGCCTGAACTACATTTGAGAGGTTCGCGATTCCAAGTCTGTTCTCACAGCAACAGTCGGCAAGCTGGCTCTGAAGTGCGAATCTCTGATTCATATCTGCCATCTGCCTTGCGTTAGCTGAAATCTCAGACTGTGCAAATCCATTAGCCACTCCAGCATTTACTCCAGCAAAGCCGTTGCAAAGCTGTGTAGAAATGTCACTGATGCCATCTCTGATTGATGTGATGTTAGTGTTCAGCATCTGGTCACGGAATCCAGTATTAACTACTTCGGTCTGATTCATCCACGGATAGAGTTCGTTACCGCCGAAGCCTCCATTGCCGCCCCAGCCGTTATTGCCCCATCCGAGAAGCAGTAAGAGCAGAATCCACGCCCAGTCGCCACCGAAGCCGAAACCGCTGTTTCCACCGCCGTACATTGGCGATACTGGCATTACCATTCCGTTGCTTTCACCATCTGTAAGTGCCATTTAAAAATCTCCTTTCTGATTCTTAATGAACGCACGCGTGTGTATTCGTGCGTTTAGCGTGTGTATATGTCATCACCTATGCGCACTTGGTGTTGGCATCAAAATGTATGATTTTTGCACTGAACTCCAGAAAACACCCCGTTTTCGGTATGTTTTTTGATTTTCAGTGCAAGATTTGAGCATTTTATTTTCCGAGCATCGACATTATCTGCCGTGCTCTCTGTACTGCGGAATTGTACTGTTGCTGTGTAATCTTTCCGCTATTGAGCATTTCCTGTATCATCTGATTGGGGTCTCCGCCTTTTGCTTTCAGCTTGTTTAGCTGACCCAAGAAATCGCTTTGGTTGAAGCCGTATTGCTGATAGAGTGGGTTCATTTCTTCACGTCCTTTCTGACCTCTAATTTTGCCTTTAGTGCATTGATTTCTTTTTTCAAATAATCTACTTCATCTTTGGTAGCAAAATCCTTCTGAGCCAAGATTTCAGCCTTCTGCGCTACATTCTCCCTTATGGTATAATCAAGGGCTTTTATGCTCGGCATGCCCGTAGCATCTGCGCTTTTCAGATAGATGACTTCTGCCTCAGAATCCCACAGAACGACTGTCTGATTTGGTGCCACCATATACGATTTGGCACCAGCTTCTCCTTGCACCCATATCAACGCATTTTGTGCGTTGGGCTGATTAACTCCAACATTCATCTGTGTTGGATACATATTGGATTGCGTTGGATATGGATAGCCTGTCGGATAGTAGTTGTATGCCATTAGCGCACCTCCTTAGTCCAAAAATACTGTATTATTTCATGAGAGCTGTCCCATGCATCGTAGATGCACCCATCCTTTATGCAACACGTATGCCCTCCAAAAAACACTACATATGTTCCTGTCGAAAACTCTTTGCAAAACTCCTCAGCGTCATAGCAATCTGGGCATGAGTTTGACAGCGCATTTCTTGTAAACCCGTTCTGCCTTAGCACCGATGCGATTACTGAATCAGAACTTGGCATATCGCACATCTGCAATCCGTTGACCGCAAGCATCAAATAGGCTGACTCCCAGCTTGTGCTTAACGCTTTTGCTATTGCTCTTACTGCGCAGTCGCCAACACGTCTACCGCATGGATTTGGATTATATTCGATATACATTTCAACCACCTCCCACTGTTATTATGGCAATAAAAAAGACCGTTGGCGATGAACCAACGGTGCGTATTTCGTGCGTATTTCGGGCATAAAAAAAGACGAGGCATTACGCCTCGTCATAGATGCTTGAATAGCTGTTCCTGTGATTTGTAAACTATGCTCTTGGTCTGTCGAACAGACAAGCCGAACTCTTCACTTAAGGGTTCAAAGCATATGCCGTCCAGTAACGAACGCTTGAGAATCGCCCTGTTGCGCTCAGAATGCTTACGGCAAATCACCCATTCGTCAATCAAGTGCTCAAGCTCAGTCCTCGAATAGTCAAGCAGGTCTCTCTTCACTTCTTAACTCTCACTTTCGTTTTCTTGCCTTTGACCTTGCTTCTATTCTTCCTGACCCGCCTCTTCACTACTACCTTCGCCATTGTTGATAACTCCGTTCATTCCTGCTTCAAGGTAGTTAGCGTTGCCGCCGTCACTGCTGTCAACCGTGACGTTGGAATAGTCGTACTGACACCACTCGTAGAGCCATATGGCATTACTTGCGAACAACGCCACTACCGCAATAGCAAGTACAATTATCAGCCTTTTGATTGTCCTTTCGAACCTCGCCATCGTATATTCGTAGGCTGTAAAAGGCACGTTCATATCTTTATCAGTCTCTTTCATTATTACCTCTTGATTAGAAACTCCTGAACTTTAGCCTCCTGCTTGGCTATCTCGCCTGTGTTATTGTCCGTTCGAAGATGATTGAGTATAACCAAATCGTCCTGCAGTAGCAGGGATATTGCCTTGAGCACAAAAGCAAATTGCGCCTCCAAGTTATTTATCCGCTTGTTGTCATTTGCAAACATCTTCTCGTGGTCGCTGAATTTACTCTTGGTATCATCAGACGGTTTCTTGAGAGCCTTGACTATCTTTATGAGCCATCCTCCAGCTACGCATATCGACGAGAACCCTGCGCAAACAGCTAAGAATCCCAATAATATTTGTTGCCACGTTACCGTAATCATCTTGTCACTCCATATCTCCCCCTGCTATGCCTCAATAATCACTAACATCGGTGCAAACGTGTAATAACTTCCCGTTCTGCCCCTTGCATAAACAGATAATTTTTGATTAGCTGTTAGCGATACATTAGATAAATGGTTGCTCTGACAGTTATTCGTCCAAGTCGTGTTCTCTGTACCGTAGCCAGTGCCGTCAACATAAAGCCTTGTGCCCCAAGTGTAACTTGTTGATGTATTTGACCTGCCACCTGACCAATATACGTCATATGTGCCCGTCTTTGAAACGGTCAAATCTCCGAGCACTTTTGTGAGCGAAGAAGAGTTGGTTCTGGTTGTGCTCTGTACTACTTGCGTATTCTTGGAAGAACCGCTTGCCACATTGACCACGACTTCTGCAAGGTTCGTGACATCTACGGTCTGATTGCTTGTAACGGTCTGTGAACCGCTGACTAACTCTGAAGCAGATACTGTTACCGCTGTTCCTGTCTTTGTGCCACCGCTGATATATCCTGTCGTGTTGGTGACACTTGGAGTGACCGATATGCTGTGATTGCTGACCGTCCCTTTGGTCGCTGTCGGAGTGCCAGCCGTTCCGCTTGCTACGCTTTTCGATGCGTCCGACGCATATACTCCTGCAGGAGCAGTAACCGTTGCACCCGATACCGTAAGGTCTGTGCTCGTTCTCGGAGTGCCACCGCTATATGTACCTGTTACTTGTGTGCCATCATTCAGATGCGCTGTGTAACCGCTTCTTATATGGCTTGCACTCGATGCCGTGTCTTGCGACAGGTCAAGAAGTGTAGTACCGTCTAATTCGACTTTGTTGTATGTTGTTGGCATTGATTACCCTCCTATGCTGTCCTTATGAGCGACAGAATCGTGCTGTCAGGATTAGACGTTGATGTAATGCGGACATATTTAGCATTGGACGGTATCTTTGCAGGTGTCAGCGTGCCGTCGCAATAGTTGGTATCGTTTGGTCTTTGCGTACCATCTGTATTCATATTTAATGTGCTTATGACATTCTTAGATGAGTCATAAAACCCGATATAGAACCAATAACATCCGCTATACGAGAATGTCATAGACGGGTCTATCTCGGTATAGTCTGATACGGAATACCATTGTTCAGCTACTACATTACCGCTTGAATTGACAACGTAATCATTTGTGGTCTTTGTGAAGTCAATCAACTGTGTATTCAGCGGAATATCTGAACTTGGTGGTGTCGGACTTCCGCCCGATGTGATAACACAAGTGATTCCTGTGGTATTTGCTTCGTCTGTTACTGTGACAGAACCGCCACCGCCCGTCTGTATGCTGTCCACAGCGTCCTTCATCTCCGCAAGCGTCAGAGGTACAGCTTCACCGCTTTTCGCACTTATGCTCATTGCAAGGTCATCCAACAGTGACCGTGTTATTGATACTTTGCTCATAGTGGTCACCTCTAATTGTAATAGGCGTTGAAAACTCCGTCATTTATTTCGGTAACCAGTATGTTACTTGTCGGAATTGTGCCGAAACTATTTACCGCAGATGAGTAGTTTTGGATAATGAATAAATCACCCATTACATAGAAATAAAGCAACCGCTTTGCAGATAAAGCAGTAAGAATCTCGGATTCCGTAGTTTCACCGCTTACGCAAAGCATCGGCAATGCGCTTGTATCAACGCATTGATTGACCGCATTGCTGAAATTTTCAGAAATTTCCACAGAATTTGCTGTTGCGCTTACAGTATAGCTTCCCGCAGATTGTGTATATAAGGTGTTCCCTTGAGGACTCGACTCAAGTGCGAATGGGCATATCGAAAAATCTGGCCCTTGCTCGGTAAAACCACCATAGTAATAAGTCCCATAAAACTCTATCCGAGGACATGTGTAGTCTGTACCGTTGAAGGTCACTACTATTGACGCAGAGTCTATCAAAGTGCTATATGACAACGCCCCACCATTCACTCCGCCTAAGTCTGTTGTTGTCACCGTTTCGCTGAACAACTGCGTTTCTTGTACACCCCACCCGTTATCCATCTTATTCATTTTCTCGGCAGTGATGGTGTCACCTGTCTGCCAATTAATTGGTGTATATGCCATAATACCTCCTATGATACAACCGAACTTCCGACTATTGCAGAACCTACTAAAGACAGACCGTATCCGAGATTATCTCCGTCTATACCGCCTGTAGCCGTTCCCGTGATAAGCGCTCCCGACTTATCGTGTGCCGTATAGCCTTGCATCAGTTTGTCGGCTGTTACGGTGTCCGAAGAAATATCAATCAGCGAAGTTCCATCCGCTAACTGTACTTTATTGACGTATGGATTATTCGCCATGATTCCTCCTATGCGTTAGGGTCAACAGTACCGATAGTGCAAGTTCTGCCGCCAGCGGCATTGTCTGAATACGTGACCGCTATAGCCGCGATGCTGACCTGTGAGATATAGTCCTTGTTGATGTCGGACGGGAGAATAGTCTGTGCTGTGAGATAAGGTGTCGCGCTTACTGACCCAGCCGTTACCGCTTCGCCTGTGTAACTACCTGTCACGCCCAGTATCTCGATTCCCGCTTTGATGTTGTCCGCGATGAGTGCCGCGCTACTCGTCGAATCTATGGAAACTGTTCCGAGACCACTATGGTAGCCCGCTGGTACTGTGTACGGTGTGCTTTTGTTTGAGATAGTTCCCGACACCGCGCCGTTATTGGTCATTTCGCCTGTCAGCTTGACCTTGTTGACATACGCGGTCTTGCCCGAAAGTATTTCCGTTGCAAGTGCGTTTGCATCTGTGGTATTGCTGTCATACGTACACGTGCCTGTGGTGCGTTCGCCTGTGGCAAGATGAAAATACTTACCGCTCAAGACGTCTGCTCTTGCCGCAGTATCCGATGATACATCAAGTAATATCGTACCGTCTGCAAGACCTACCTGATTTACATATTGATTTGCCATTTGTTGTTCCTTTCTTAACCGATTAAAACGGTCAATCCGCCAGTTGGATTTGTTGCTCTTGATATCGGTATTTCATAGACGGTAACATCATCTTCCATCAGCTTTCCGTCCGTATCCAACGACTGTGCATAAAGCCGTGGTGTCACCTCGTAACTGCCGTCATACCTTTCACCCTCGACTATCCTGTACTCAGCACCAATCGCCATTTCAAGCTCTACTGAGTCGTTCGAAATCGTCATTGGAACCTCGGCATGCGTCGTTTCGACTTCCATGTAAACCGTCAATGCGCTGATAATCATTCGACCACCCTCTCCAAAAGCTGTTCAGACATTGGATACAGAACTACTTTCGATGCAGACCTTTGACCATTAGCGCCTGTCCAGTTAGCCTGTATCCGCACGTCGCCTTCCAAAAAGCTGAGCGTCTCTTTCTGCGTCAGATATACGTCTATCTCTTTTGCTCTGACAACAAGTGATTCGCCTGACTTCGTAATAATGCCCCTCGACCGAAACGTCACATAAACATTGTTCGCTTCTGTCAAGTCGAGATTTTCATCTGTAAATTTGCATGTGAACGTTGGCGTTGTACCTCTTGGAACGCTCATACAATCACCTCACTTTGATTCCTTCGCTCTGTACAGCCACGTCTTGTCGTATGTCTTCAGAGCTTTTGATATAGACCTCTTGTACGCCCAGCAATGATTCTGCCTCGCCTCAGCCATACACAGCTTGCCGTCTACTTCCACGATTATCCAAATATGGTAGTGGGCACCTTTATCGTCAACTCGCTTGTACATCATCACGTCGCCTTTTTTGAGGTCTGACGCCTTGTGATTGAACTTGACCGCACTGAAGCGGTCTCTGATGTACGGACGTATCTCGCTCCACGACAACGGCATTGTCTTGTATCCACACGCCTTGAGAACGAGCATCACGAACTGATGGCAACCACTGCCCATTTTTCTCTTCGGGAAATACTTCCGCCATGCCTTTCGGAACGCGGCTCTTGGTTTTCCCGTCTTCGTTGAGTACGTTTTTTCAGACACCTTCAACCCGTAGGAATACTCTATTGCCCTCTTGTTTATCAGGATTGCGTTGTACTTCGGACAGATGTATCCGTAGATTATGGCGCTATCACGAGCGTATGAACGCTCTTTGCATACACCTTTATCACCAGCGTTGCCCTCTATCGTATACACGTACTTGTCCGTGGACTTTTGCACCAAGCCGATGTGATTCGGTCTGCCGTTCACGTCCCAGTCAAGCACGATAGCATCACCTGTTCTTGGCTTGTGAGTTCTGCCACGCCATATGCCCAGCTTCCTTGCGTCTGCGATACTCTGGTCAACGTTGCACGACAAAGGTACGTCTGCGCTTGTCAATCCTGTCTTTATCCACATCGCCGACACAAATATGTCACACCAGTAGTCGGTCTTTTTAGCTGTGTATCCGTGCGGCTTCACGCTGTTGAATATGCTGACCACATCAAGATGCTTTCTGTCGCCTGTGGTACAGCCGTTATATTTCATCGCGTTTGATATAACTTTCCGCCCAAGCACGTTACTACTCATCGTCCTCACCTGCTTCGTCGTACTCGTCGGTGTCGTCTATTTCTTCTTCCTCAACGTTGATATGCTTACCAATCTCTGACATTATCGGAGACAGGATAGCCATCACCAGCGCTACAATCAGAGCTTTCGCCCCGCTTGAGAAATGCCCATACCCGACGATGTAGTCCAAATTCGCTACAATCACGCCAAGCACGCCCTGTAGGATAGTTCTCGCAAGACGGTAGAACGTCTCGTTGCTTGTCAAAAATTTGTCCATTTTATACCTCTTAATCAACCAAATATGTAAATGCGACCGTAGTCGAGTTGCTTGAGCCTATCGTCACCGCTGTACTTGAGGCATTTCTGATAGATACCTCACCGCTACTGTTTATAGTTCCAATCAGTGAATGCGCACCATAGTAGCCCGTGCCTCTCATAGAGATTATCGGCTTCACTTCGTCAATATTAATCGTGCCCTCGAATATGTTCGACCCTGATGCGGTCGAACTCGTGTTTCTGAACGTGATTTGCAGTTGCACAACGTTCCCACGCTTCACATACTGACCACTAACAAACGCTCCCGTAGTGACGCTGATGCTACTGCTTGAAATGGTGACTACACTTTGAGTCTGTTTCGCGAGTTGTGCGGAGTCGGACAGCCCTAACGCCTCGGACAGTGTTGTGGATAAGTCGCCAAGTTCCATGCTTTCGAAGCGTTCCATCAGTACATCGTAAACAGTCCTGACGATTTTGAACCGCCCGCTCATCTTATAACGAGGAAACTCTACCTTGAGCGTGTCACACAGTCTGCACTGCTGTAAGTCTTTGTACCGTTTATACTCCTCAGTGTCTGACAGCCGTATGAAGTCAACCGATATGGTCTGCCTTGGTGCAGGTGCTTGCGAAATCATAGACGCCGCTTTTGTTTCAAGCTGTGCCTTGGTCGGCTTATCTTCGAACTTGTCCGTCAAGTCAAGCGGGACGCAGGTAGTGCGCCCGTCATGCGTTGACATATCGCTCGTTATCATGTCGCCTTTGACAAGCCCTTTCTCGTCCTGATACCAGTACGGGATGACTGCGTTGAACGACTCGCCGTAGTCCATGTTTTCGTTGTAGTCTACAAGATTGAGACCATAGCGTATCGTCAGCGACCTTTCCTGCCCTCGTGAAGCGTGCAGAATAACTCTCCACTTGTCCCACTCGTACTCGCCACCGTAGGTGTCAAGCACGGAACCTTCAATACCGCCAAGTAATTGACGTACACTGCGAGGTATTCCGTCGAACGCCGCCATATAGGCTGAAGACGTTATGTCACTTTCGTAAGCAAACGGATTACTCGGTTGCGCTTCGCTGAGAGCAGTGAACGCCGCACTTAGAGAATTGATATTCTTGTCACTTGCCACCATTCCAGCTTGTCTGTAAGATATGTGCGTTGCGCGGAATGTTGCTGTGCCGTCAATATTCCTTTCGTAGGATACGATGTCAAACGGCTGAACGTCCGAAGTGTCGTCGTGTTCTACTGCAATAATTCTTCCAAGGCGAATATCGTCGAAATGAGCCCCGTCAACAGGGTACTCAAACTCACATTCATACAAGCCATTCCTTTCTTCAAAAACCTTGACAGAAATGGCGTCCCGCAATCTTCCTAAGCCGTTGCTTGAAAATACGGTTTCATCACTTTCATATAAAATCGGTATCATAATTCCCACCAATTCGGCTTGACCTTAACTGACGTCATTGTGTTTGATTTCGTAAACGTGTTTGTCCCGCTTGCCAACACAGGCAAGTCAGAACCCAAGTCAATATACTTGTTCAACGAAATGAACTGACTATTTTCTATCTTGTACGCCTCTCCGATTTCACAGTCGATAACCGTCGGATTGCCGAGTATGGATACCGTGGAATCGACCACGATTGACGCACCTTGGAAGTTTGCACTGCCTATGTTCAAGGTCTGCGTATCGGAAATGTTCGCTGTGTACTCCACCGTTCCATTAGCCTTGTAGGTTAAAATGCTTGAGATAATCGCATTCGCCGTGTATGTACTGCCGCCAGATGTGTAAGTAACTAAAATCGCCGCAGTTTTGGAGATTGCAGACGCTGTCCCAGCAGTGACCGAAACTTGGTCGTCAAATCTCATATCCATACCGAAGTGAGACCTGTTGGAATAGTAAAAAATCGCCGCAGTTCCTGACGTCACGGATACAGTAGTCACGGCAC
>Ga0310696_10011522_pt1 | contig 10089 bp, 10 predicted proteins | sample AusTroGonzalo_MG_4_FD_203885 | JGI IMG/M metagenome (GOLD analysis project Ga0310696, IMG submission 203885) | Bovine rumen microbial communities from tropical cattle in Woodstock, Queensland, Australia - Gonzalo_02 (v2) (version 2) | ecosystem: Host-associated > Mammals > Digestive system >... | reverse complement strand
CAACGTGCAAAATCATGGCGAGGAATATTACCAACTGTCCTGGCCGGTGGCATCACTTGTGCCCTTGTTATTCTAGAGCCTAATATGAGTATAACTGTATGTATTGGAATTGTGATGTTGGCGATGTTGTTTGTGGGTGGTGCCAGATTTAAACACTTTGTCATTTTAGCTATTCCGGTGATTTTGGCGATTCCAGTCCTTATTATTCTGGAGCCATATAGATTACAAAGACTGTCGGCGTTTTTAGATCCGTGGGCATCGCCACTTGGAGAAGGGTACCAACTGATTCAATCATTATATGCTCTGGGTAATGGCGGTTTTTTTGGCGTTGGTTTGTTTAATTCCGTGCAAAAATATATGTTTTTACCATTTGCTGAAAGTGATTTTATCTTGTCCATTATTGGAGAAGAATTTGGGTTTTTTGGAATTATTGGTTTGGCTATTATTTATCTCATCCTTATATGTCGTTGCATATCTACAGGAATGCATGCAGATTCGAGATTTGGTACATATTTATGCACTGGTATCGCGATGGTTATTGCAGTGCAACTTTTGGTAAATATGGCAGTCGTATCAGGTTCGATTCCACCAACCGGGCTTCCACTTCCGTTTATCTCGGCCGGCAGCACAAGTTTGGTGGTTTTCATGAGTGCTGTGGGGGTAGTGCTAAATATATCAAAGCAAAGCAGGGTTTAACGCTCTGCTTATTTTTTTGAAAAAGTTTGTGAAAATGTGATACAAGTTGTGTAAGAATATGCTATACTAAAAATGTAGAGGATAATATGGGGAAAATAATTGCGGCATTCGCAGGAGTTGGTAAAAGTTATGTCGGAACCAAATACTCTAATGTGTTAGATTTGGAATCCACATATTTCAAGTGGCTTGAAGACGGCGTTGCAAATTTGACGGAAGAAGAGAGAAAAGGCAAAAAAGATAGGGTTTTAAATCCTATGTGGCCTCAAAACTATATTGATGAGATTTTAAAGCAAAAAGACAACTATGACATTATTTTAATTCAACTTAGTCATAAGAGACTTAAAAATGAACAAATATTTGAGTATTTTGATGAACACAATATTGATTATTATGTAGCAAGGCCCAATCTGTCTGGTTGGAAGTATATTGAACAACGGCTTAGAGACAGGGGCAACACAGAAGAGTTTATTGGCCAAGTTAAAGACAATTTCAAAATTTTTATTAAAGAGTTTTCTAAATCTAAATATAAACAAATAATAATAGATGACGGGGAATTTTTAGAAGATGCTCTTTTAAAAGAAGGATTTTTATGCTAATAAAAAAGGTGCTTGGAAGTTGGACGTTATTTGAAAAATTATTTTTGTTTTTTAGCTTAATTACGATTACGCTTTGTTTTGCATTTGGTATTGATAAGAATATCTTCGCTTATATTGTTTCTGTTGTTGGGGTTATTTCTGTTTTGTTGGTTGCAAAAGGGCTTGCAATTGCTCCAATAATTAATGTAATCTATTCAATTTTATATTCTGTTTTATCAATATCACAACGCTATTATGGTGAAGCCATTATTTACTTGGGGTTAATGATACCAATAAGTGTAATATCTATTGTTTCATGGTTAAAGAATAGAAACAAAGCACAAAAAGAAGTGGTCTCTGTTAATAGCATAAAAGGAAAGGAATATTTATATTTGTCAATTGCAACAGTTGTGGCGACAATTGGATTCTATTTTATTTTAAAAGTATTAAATACAAGTGAGCTAATTATAAGCACATTATCACTTGTTTCTTCAGCCGTGGCTTCGTATTTGATGCTTAGACGTTGTAGCTATTATGCTATTGGTTTTATTGTAAATGATATTATTTTAATTACGCTTTGGGTTTTGGCTGTTGTTTCTAGTGGAATAGGATATTTGCCATCTGCAATCAGTTTTTGTATATTTTTAATAAATGACATTTATGGTTTTATACACTGGAAAATTGAAGAACATAAGCAAAATAAGGCAGATATCTTTTAGTGCAATAACAAGTCATAACAGGTTCGATACCGCGGGCAGGGCTGCAACTTCCGTTCATCTCGGCAGGCAGCACATCGCTTGTGGTTTTCATGAGCGCAATAGGTGTGGTGCTAAACATAAACAAACAATCGAAAAGCAGAGTGTAGAAAACTCTGTTTTTTTGTCAAAAAATTGATACAAAAAATTGGGAAGAGTGCTATAATACAAGTGAGGAAAAGAAAATGAAATTGATAGACCCTAACACAAAATATTTAGATGGTTATAAACAAGCATATATTGAATCTCTAAAAATGATAAATCAAAATAAAATGAAAGGACATGATATTATGTTTGATAACCCAGATGAAGTAGATATAATTCAAAAGCTTTATGATCACAGAGATCCTTCAAAATTAAAACCGGGATATGTTCCTTCATATGATTATTTTTTGGTTGATAAAGATCGCTTTTTAGGTCGCATTTCCATTAGATTATGGTTAACAGATAAACTTCTCGCTTTTTCTGGAAATATTGGCTATGGAATAAATCCTGTTTATTGGGGAAAAGGTTATGGAAATAAAATTCTTCAACTTGGTTTAAAAAAATGTAAAGAATTAGGGTTGAAAGATAGAGTGCTATTAACTTGTGATGATGACAATTTAGCGTCTGCTAAAATAATAGAAAAAAATGGTGGAGAACTGGAAAATATTGTTAAAAATAATATCGATGGAGAAGAAATAATAACCAGAAGATATTGGATAAAAATTTAAGTGCAATAACAGGTTGTATCTGGTTCGATCCCGCCAACTGGTGTTCCACTTCCGTTCATCTCGGCAGGCTCAACCTCACTTGTGGTTTTTATGAGCGCGATAGGGGTGGTGTTAAATATAAATAAGCAGAGTAAAAGCAGAGCGTGAAAGCTCTGCTTTTTAATATTATATTTTAAAATTCTTTATTTCTTCTTGTAAATACTTAAAGAATAATCCAATTTGTTCTCCATCAAAAAATGCATGGTGAAATCTTATTGTGATTGGTTGTTCATATTTGATGAATTTCTTTTTGTAAGCACCCCAAGTGAAATATGAATGCTTGATATCTTCTCCCATATTTATTATTAGATTATCAAATGGGAATTGAATAACTGTTGATGAGCTAACTATGGCACCATCACTTGTTACTATTGATTTATTAGTATCATGGACCTTTTTATTCGTATCCTTATAGTTATTTTCAAAGTCAATGTAGTTGTCATAATAATTCCAAGTTGATAAATACAATTTTTCATCTTTTCCTTTTACAACTCCAAACATTGAGATTTTATCACAGTAATACAGTGTATTTTTCTCATAGAGATAATGGAATTCTTTAATTCTATAACAAGCTTTTAAAATGCAATAATTAATTAGAGAATTAAGTTTATGTCCCCTTTTTTTAAATTTCATCAATTTATTAATATTTAATGTTGCGGTTGCTGAGCCTATTGGTTGAGGATAATTTATAAATTTTTTAAACATATCAACTCTGTCAAGATTTTCTATATTAATAATTTGTTTTGACATATTAATACCCCTTTACTATTTTTATAATAGCAATTCTTTTATAATAAGTCAAGAAAGTACAAATTTTTTTTAGTTCAATAACAGTTCATATCTGGTTCGATTCCGAGGGCAGGGCTGCCACTTCCGTTCATCAGTGCTGGTTCTACAAGTTTGGTTGTTTTTATGTCAGCGATTGGTGTCGTTTTGAATATAAATAAACAATCAAAAAGCAGAGTTTAGGCTCTGCTTTTCTAGTAAACAGTTGAAATTAATTTTAAAATATGATAAAATGAACATTGGAGATTATCAAATGAAAATTTCATCTAAAGGTAGATATGCAGTTAGGGTGCTTGTAGATTTAGCAACTCATCAATTAGAATATGTAAGCATTTCAGAAATTTCAGAGCGTCAAGGCGTTAGTGTTAAATATCTTGAAAAAATTATGCGATTTCTTGTAAAAGGAAAACTTGTAACTAGTTTAATGGGTTCAAATGGCGGTTACAAACTCACCAAACCGGCAAAACAATGCACAATTGCCGAAATTTTAACATTAACAGGGGATACCCCAAATCTTGCACCTTGTCAAACCGAAAATGGCAAATGTCCAAATGCAAAAAAATGCTCGACCATCGGATATTGGGATACATTGCAAAAATTGATTTTTGATAATCTAAATAAAATCACTCTGCAAGACATTATTGATAAAACTTATTAAAGGTGTTGACAATAGCACCTTTTATTATTATAATAATATCATACTGATTTGGTAGGAGATTGTATGATATATTTAGATAATGCAGGAACTACAAAGGTTTCTGAAAATGTAAAAAATGCGATGCTTCCATATTTCGATGAAATATATGGAAATGCAAGTTCACTGCACGATATGGGACAAATTGCAAAAGAACACTTAGAGCGTGCACGCACGAAAGTGGCAAATCTAATTGGAGCAGAGCCAAGTGAAATATATTTCACTTCTGGTGGATCGGAGAGTGACAACTGGGCGATCGATAGCGCTTGCAAAATGGGTGAAATGCGTGGCAAAAAACATATAATAACATCGGCGTTTGAGCATCACGCCATTTTACACACATTGAAGGAAAAAGAAAAACAAGGTTTTAAAGTGACCTATTTACCAGTTTATGAAAATGGGATTGTTAAGGTTGAAGATCTAAAAGATGCTCTCACAGATGATACTTGTTTGGTTACAATTATGTATGCTAACAATGAAATTGGCACAATTCAACCTATAAAAGAAATTGGAGCAATGTGCCGAGAAAAAAACGTGCCTTTCCACACTGACGCCGTGCAAGCAGTAGGGCATTTGCCTGTGAATGTTAGTGAACAAAATATTGATATGCTCTCAATTTCTGGACACAAATTTCACGGACCAAAAGGCATTGGCGTGCTCTTCTGCAAAAAAAATATTCCACTTTTTAATTTAATCAATGGTGGTGCACAGGAGAGAAACAAACGTGCAGGAACAGAAAATATTGCCGGAATTGTGGGGCTGGCGGTTGCACTCGAAGACGCTGTAGACGAAATGGGGCAGGTAACTAAAAAGGAAACCGAACTGCGAGATAAACTATTTAAAGAACTAAGTAAAATTCCACACTCAAAGATCAATGGGGATACTAACAATCGTCTGCCAAACAACTTTAATATGAGTTTTGAAGGAATTGAAGGAGAAAGTTTGCTTTTGCTTTTGAATGATAAGGGCATCTGCGCTTCATCTGGCTCGGCTTGCACAAGTGGTTCACTTGATCCAAGCCATGTATTGCTAGCCATCGGGCTTCCTCATGAGATTGCTCATGGCAGTCTGCGTCTTTCACTATCAAAATACACCACAGAAGACGAAATCAATGAAACAATCAAGGCGGTGCCAGAGGTTGTGGAGTATCTACGAAAAATGAGCCCTGTTTGGGACAAATTAGAGAAAGGAGAAATAAAACATGTTATATAGTGAAAAAGTTATGGACCATTTTAGAAATCCACGAAATGTTGGTGAAATTCCAGATGCTGATGGTATTGGTGAGGTTGGAAATGCAAAATGTGGCGACATAATGAGAATGTATATCAAAGTTGATAACGGAATTATTACTGATGTTAAGTTTATGACATTTGGTTGTGGAAGTGCTATTGCAACAAGTTCTATAGCGACTGAAATGATAAAAGGAAAGTCAATAGAAGACGCTCTTGAATTATCAAATAAAGCAGTGGTAGAAGCACTTGGTGGTCTTCCTGCTCACAAAATTCATTGTTCAGTTCTTGCCGAAGAAGCGGTTAAGGCGGCAGTTAAAGATTACTATGATAAGCACGGAATTGAGTATGATAAAGAAAAATATTGTGCAGGTAATTGTCCTTGTATTCATGAACATGATAAACATGATTAAGTTATAATTTTCAGTGCAATAAGAGGTAATATCTGGCTCAATTCCTCCCACCGGTCTTCCGCTGCCGTTCATCAGTTCCGGCAGCACAAGTTTGGTGGTGTTTATGAGTGCGATAGGGGTGGTTTTGAATATCTCAAAGCAGAGTAAAATTTAACTCTGCTTTAATTTTTTTGATAAAAACGATACAGAACTTATAAAAGTATGCTATAATAAAAATATGAAAGGAATGAATATTATTGATATAAAAAATTCTCAAGGTATTATTTTGAAGGGTTGCTTATTTGATGTGTCGCACAAAGATATTTGTGTTCTTTTTGTTCCTGGAATGGCAGGAAACATTATTGAGAACAAATTTATTCAAATTTTGGCTGAAGAATTTCAAAAGAAAGGGATAGGTTTTGTTTGTGGACACAATCAGGGGTCGTTCCACATTGTCGATTTGCCTTGCGACAATCAAGAGGAATTTGTTCGCAAAGGTGTCGCATTTGAAAAGTTTGATGACTGCATCTCAGACATTGATGCATACATCAATTTCATAATAAAACTTGGTTATAAGCGAATTGTTTTGATAGGGCATAGTTTAGGTGCCAATAAAGTTATTTATTATTTATCACATAACAAATCCAATTTAATAAAATGCTATGTATTGTTGGGTGCGCCAGACATGGCAGAAGAAGTTAATCTAATAGTTGGCAAAGACAAATTGATTGATGAAGCAAAAAAGAATATTAAAAATGGCGAACCAGACAAAATGCTTAGCAAATTGATTTGGGATTATTATATTTTGTCTTCCGCAAGATTTATTGATTTGATTGAAAATGAGCATTCTCACAATTTGCCGATAACAAGTGGTGTTGGCTCATTTGAGCAACTCAAATCAATTCAACTTCCATTGTTGGCAGTGGCGGGGGAAAGAGATGATTCTTGTTCAAACGACATTGAAAAGTATCTTTCTGTACTTATTGAGCGAAGTGAGTTTGCCGGTGAGCAAGCAATCATTAAAAATGCTGGGCACACATATGTAGGTCAAGAGAAAGAATTGTTTAATGTTATTTATAAATTTATCAGTTGTAATTTGAATAAATAATTTTCAGTGCAATAACAGGTCGTATCTGGTTCGATACTAAAAGCAGGGCAATGGGCTCTGCTTTTTGTATGATTGATCATTTTTCGCATTCAGGCTCTGCTTTTAATTTTTTTAAAAGTTTGTGAAAAAGTGATACAGATTAGAGGTATTGTATGGTATAATAAAAATGGAGAGAGATGGCATGGAAGACATTGTTAGAAACAGATTAATAAAAGTGGCAAAAAATATTTATAAAGATGAACCTACTGGCCATGACTTTGGTCACATTGAAAGGGTTATAAACTATTGTAAACTAATTTATACTAATGAAGGTGGGGATTGGAATGTTATATTTGTTTCAGCTCTTTTTCATGATGTACACAGAGTTATGCAATCTAAAAGAGGGACATATGTAAGTCCAGAAAAATCGATAATCGAAATTGAAAAAGTGTTGGCAGAATTTAAACAATTTTTTTCTGAAGATGAATATAGTAAAATTTTAAATAACATTAAACTGCATGAAGATAAAAGCATAATGATAAATAATAATATTGAATTGGTTATTCTACAAGATGCAGATTTGTTAGACGCTTTGGGAAAGAATGGACTGAAAAGAACAAAGAAGTATTGCAAATATCACAATATTCCATTTTATTCCCCTGAGCCATTGGATTCGCCTGATTACATTGTTGATATCCATCCAATTTCAACATCACACTTTTTGTTTAGAACCATGATTCCACAATATGATTTATTAAGAACGGAAACATCGCGTCAAATAGCAGACAAAGATAAAAAGTTGTTATTTAAGTTTATTGAAGATCAAAAGAAATTGTACGAAAAATCAGTGGCCAGTAGAGAATAATTAAGTGTGCAATGACAGGGCGTATAAGATTACTCGGTTGACATTGCCATTATTAACACTGGATTAATTTTAATTGTATTTTATAATATTTAGGTGGCATAGCATTTGATTTAAGCTAATTAAAAAATGTGTTAAAATTATTTGTTAAAAAATTGGGAAAGTGTTAATATAGAGTAAGATGGATGTCGTTTATTGTTTTTGTAGCAAAGGAGAGTAAAGATGAATAAGAATAAATTTAAAAGTGAAGAAGAATTTTTTGCAGAATTAGATAAAGTTAAAAAATGTAATTTGCAGAGTAGTGAAACAAGTTTGCCTGAAGCATTTGCCTTTTGTGAAAAGATATTGGATTGTATAACGCGTATGCCATATTGTCCAGATCATGATAGACTGGCTTTGGCATTGTATCGTAAAGGTGCATGTAACCACAATGATGCAGCAAAAATTTTTATACCTAAGGATTTGCCAATGGAAGATATGACAAAACTTACAAACAATATTCAAGTTCCGCTGGCATTTTTTACCCATATACTAACTCCAGATCATAATGATTATAAGTATAGCTGGGACAGAGGATGTGCTTTGGCAGAAGTGTGGCTAGAGACACAAAGGGGAACTAGTAGAAAGTTATAATAGGGACAATAATATGTTTGACATAACTGTTGTCGGCAATGTGATCACAATGATTAATACTATAATTGTATATTAGTTTTTTTATTCTGATTGATATTGAACATGCATAAAAAATCTAAAAGCAAAGCAGGGCAATGGACTCTGCTTTTTGTATGATTGATCATTTTTCGCATTCATGCTCTGCTTTTAATTTAAAAAAAAGTCGGTAAAAATATTAGGCGTTTTTACATTTGTGTGTTATAATAATTTTGTTGATAGAAAATTTCAGAAAATAATAAAAATCGTTTGACAGGAGAAAGTATGTTTGAGATAATCTCTAACAGACAGACAGACAGACAGACAGACAGACAGACAGACAGACAGACAGAGGTAACTTTGTGACTTTTTCCATGCAAGCAAATATGAACGCAATTTTTACACCAACGAATTGATGTTGTTGATGTTTTTTGTGTGTAAAAAAGGAGAAAATTATGAGAAAGAAAATATTAGCGTTTATACTTGTGCTATGCCTAATTATGCCATGCATGGTGCTATTTAGTGCGTGTGATACATCGACAGTGGAAGATGTAAAAGTTCGCGTGGAGAATGGCCAAGTGCAATGGTCAAATGATGATGAAACATGGATAGATTTGATTTCTGTCGAACAATTAAAGGAGCAGTTGGGTGATTCTATACAAGGTGCAAATGGTGAAGACGGACAAGACGGACGTGATGTTGAATTTAGAAAGACTGACACACATATTCAATGGAGATATAAAACGGCGGACAATAGCGACACTTGGAAGAACATCGTAAGCATAGACGAATTGATGGAAAGCGCAAATGCTATACAAGGTGTCACTGTTTATAATGTGGCAGAAGGATTTGAAAAATTCCAAGAAGCGATATACAATATGAATTCGTATAGTGCAAACTGGAAGATCACAAAATCATTTAAAGATCGTACAGAGTATGAATCATATAGGCGTTTAACAGTCGCGCCATTAGAAATGTCAAGTAGTATGTCATCATATTGGTGCTTAAAAGAAGAATTAAAACAAACTTACAAAGACACACCAAACAATTATTCCATTGCCACAATGGAAGTAGATGGCAAGCGGATATGCCCTTATGAATTAAAGGTAGTGCCATATGTAAATGGGCCTTATGCTCCAATACGAATGTATAGTGGGTATTATCAACTAGAGGGGGATCCTTACATGCCTACATATAATTACATATCTGGTGCCAAAGACTACCCATGGAGTGTTGGAGGCATTGGTAACAATATGTACAATAGCCTTTATACAAGTAAATTTTCTTTTGTAGACAATTTAGAATTTTTTACTCAAGATGAAATAGTGGATTGTTATATTAATAATGATGGCAATATCATGATAACATTTGAACATACATTAAATCATAGTGGAACGCATCTATATGAATTCTATATGAGTTTAGATAACGATGATAGAATTAACATTGAGCAATGCCTAATGTATGAAAAAAATATTTTGACTGGTAAGAAAGGCGCTTTATATTGTAATGTGACGTATCAAAAAGGGGCTAGTGATATAGATTCTGATATGGTACATGATTTCCTTATAGCAATGAACGACCAATACGCATCAGAACTAGGCGATGAAGAT
>Ga0310696_10011519_pt1 | contig 10092 bp, 2 predicted proteins | sample AusTroGonzalo_MG_4_FD_203885 | JGI IMG/M metagenome (GOLD analysis project Ga0310696, IMG submission 203885) | Bovine rumen microbial communities from tropical cattle in Woodstock, Queensland, Australia - Gonzalo_02 (v2) (version 2) | ecosystem: Host-associated > Mammals > Digestive system >... | reverse complement strand
CCGGAATCCGGATTCAGTTTATATACATCCTGATATCTGAACGGGACAGATAACATGAAGACCATCAGGGCGTCCAGGAGATCGTTGGGCATGAACTATGCCATACGCGAGGTCACCGTCCCCGCCGCGGAGGCGGAGAGGGCCGGCATGAAGCTATGCAGGCTCAACATCGGCGACCCCAACAAATGGGACTTCGAGACGCCGGAGTACTTCAAGCAGACCCTGAGGGAGGCCGTGGACCAGGTGGACAACGGCTACGGCGATTCCCAGGGCGAGATGTCCCTGAGGGAGGCCATAAGGGACAGGGAGAGGGAGAAGAACGGCATCAGCATCGACACCGGCGACATCTATGTGACCGCAGGCGTCAGCGAGTGCATCAGCGTCATGATGGGAACCTTCCTGGAGCCCGGCGACGAGGTGCTGGTCCCCGGGCCCGGATACCCCTCGTACATGCAGTACATACATTTCTTCGAGGGCAGGACGGTCCCCTACAGGCAGATCGAGGAGGAGGACTGGAGGCCCGACATGGACATGATCCGCAAGAGGATCACCAACAGGACGAAGGCCATGATCCTGATCAACCCCAACAACCCCACCGGAGCTGTATACGAGGAGAAGGACATCAAGGCCTTCGGGGACATAGCGGCGGAGTACGACATCCCGCTGATCTCCGACGAGATATACGACAAGATAGTCTTCGACGGCAAGTTCCATTCGGCGTCCAAGCTCAAGCCGGACGTCCCCAGGATCATCCTGAACGGGTTCTCCAAGGTGAACCTGATGCCCGGGTGGAGGATGGGTTACTGCTACTTCATGGACGAGAAGGGTCTGATGGACGAGATCCGCACCGGCATGATGAAGCAGTTCAGGGCCAGGATATGCCCCAACGTTCCATGCCAGGCGGCAGCCAGGGCGTCGCTTCAGGGCCCCCAAGATTACATCGTGGACATGAACAGGAAGCTGAAGGAGAGGGCGGACTTCTCCTACAAGAGGCTCAACGAGATCCCCGGCATAGAGACGAGGAAGGCTAAAGGAGCACTGTACATGTTCCCGCACATCGACCTCAAGGGCACGCCGTGGAAGACGGACAAGGACTTCGTGGTCGACCTGATAAAAGAAGAGGGCGTGGTGTTCGTCCACGGCTCCGGATTCTGCGAGGAGTTCGGCCAGGACCACTTCAGGTCGGTCCTCCTGGCGCCGGTCCCGACGCTGGAGGAGGCCTACGACAAGGTCGAGTCCTTCGTGAAGCGTCATACGCAGTGATGCTAGCAGATTCCGTAGCGGTTCAATGGGGCGCTCAAATATCAGTTACCCACATGATTACAATCAGGCCTGTTGATTCGGTAATTCTGCAACGATGAATATGATGTCCGAGACCATGTTGCTCCCTGTATATGCACTGGGGTTTTCACCTGGATTAAGCGAGATGTCTTTGAACTCTACCGATATCGTGAAAGCCTTGTTCGTAACAGTAGATACTGTCAACGGAGGCGTCATTAATTCAGGATGCTCATAATCATAGCAGACATATACAGCAGATGGTGCATCATCGAAGCTGAATGAGATCTTCTTAATGGCTGCCCATGACTTGTCATCATCATATTTCACCAACATGACCAACATACCTCCGGATTGACCGCAGTTGATGGTCATCTTACCCTGAAGCGTCGCTGAAGCCGTTCCGGGGGAATACACGTTATCATGGTCTGTATCGGAATATGTGGCGGTTGGGATCTGAAGATACATATGGCCGTCATTATCTTTGGCAACGACGGAGAAACCCACATCGAGATTATTACCTGAATTCTGAGTCTCTCCGCGGAAGGCATATCCTACGCCGATGGACATAATCGAAATGAGCACAATGGCTATTGCGATTATCGCTATCTCTCTAGTTCTGTTATCCATCAGCTCGACCCCCTGGACTCACATGTTGCAGCGTCATCCCTATAGACAGAAAGGAAACCGTCTATCGTAAGGATCTTGTAATTGGTTGCAGGACAGCTATTTACCAAAGTCACCGTTGCGGTCGTTTTGAGATACCCCACATTCGTTATCGTTTTTCCATGCGTCGAGTCCTCCACCAACTGCTTTGATGAGACTTCATCGTCTAGGAAACCGATGAGTTCCACATCGTCGTTTACAATTGCCAATGCCTCTCCATTATACTTCTTGTAATCGGTAGGCGCAATCACATATGCTACTCTTTGCGCTATCGGAACACGGCAGTATCCCTGATATGCCTCATAATCGGTAACGCCTATTGTTATGACCACATGGTAATAAATCCGGTTCTGAGATGCCCCATCATATTCGTCGGCATTCTTGAAAGCCAATGAATTATCAAGGTAGTCATCAGCCTTTCCTTGATTATTGCCGACCGTCCAATCCTCCTTGGCATAATAAACAGTCAGATTGTCTCCTAATAACACCTGATAGTCGCCCAGAGCATCTGTGATTCCAGTTGAGTAGTGATTGTTACCATCATATACAACTGCCGAAGCGTTACCATCGGTCAGGTAATAAGCATAAAGTTCTAGTCTCTGGCCAGGACTGGCGGCGATTGACTGGTTCGGGATATAGGTGTATGTGTTCTTCGAATCGTGAACCGCCCATCCAACAAATGTGTATCCGTCCTTTGTCAGGATACGGGTGGGCAGATCGAATTCGCCGTTATCAACTGTAGCCTTCAACCTGACCTTTTTGTTTCCATCGTAATCATATGTATTAATCACAGGTTCAGCATAATATGTGTATAATGTAAGATCCTTGTCGGCAACATAGCTATACACCGCCACTTTATCATTGTCTGGGGAGTTAGGGAACTCTTTCCCAGAATCATATGTACGGTCGGTATACCAATACGCCTGGCTGTACACTCCTCCGACCTGGTAATTGTAGAACGTATAAGTAGAGTATTTGGGAACACTAACAGTTTCCGAGAGTACGTCATCAACCACGAATTTGATGCTCACGGAAGGCGCTTTGGTCACAATTCTGACTTCCATGGATTCGGTCAGATAGAACGTGAGCTTGTAGCCCTTGTCACCGGATAGTTCTTCGATATCATATGTCCAGGGTTTCCAGTAATTGCCGTAATTATCCAGATAATAGTCTCCGACTCCATCCCCATCCTCATCAACCATTTCTCTATTTATCGAAACATTGGGAAGCACATTGTACAATGTGTAATCATTCGTCTTCTGAATGTAGTTGCCTCCATTTTTGAAGAAATATGGGGTGTCTTGATCTTCAACTTCAACCCATTTGTTTCCGGGCTTATGATACAGAACTCCGCAAATCAGCCGGTATTCTTCTCTGATCTCCTCATTGTCTTCAACGCCCCATACCTTAGTAAAGGCAAGCTGCATGCTGTTTTCGAAATCGATACTCTTTCCTACGGCAGGAGTCAAGGTCATCGTTATAAGAGAGTTGTGATCGTACCCGGTTGTAGCGAGAGCGACCAACGGAGTCTGGTATGAGTCCCTTTTCGCACTCACAGTGACATCGCTAGATGCCGAGAACCTGAACAGGTGCTTCGATACAGTCCATTTGGCCTGTACGGTCGTATCCTCGTTGAATGTATTATTCACAGGCCAATTGTCAAAACTTACGAATGTGTATGCATCGCCTGCATCTGGCACATAATCCGCACTATTCAAAGTTGATCCCTTTGCAATAGTTTCAACCATCCTCTGACTGCCGTTACTAAACACGCCAGTAGGGGTCAAGAATGTGACGACCACGGTACTGGCAGGATAATTGGGCGTCAGGGCGATGGTTGCGTTGGAAGGCTCCACCACATAAATGAAACGATCGCCATCAATAGTCACTGTACCACCAGTCGAGCTTGTCCAACCGGTTGCGACTTTACCGTCCTTTGCATATACGGGCAGTACGATCGTTTCGCCTACCATGTAACTCCCGTTTATCGCTTCACCTGAACTTAACTCTCCGCCGTTCGGCACCGTCTTGACATTAACCTCATTCCTTGCGTATTTGATCAGAATGCCGGTTATCTTGTCCTTGTCTTCAGTGACCACTGATGCCGTGAGTTCCGTACCGTTTATGGTGCAGACGGTCGAATTATCTAATGTTCCTGAATGTAGGAACTCAACCGACGGAGTGAAGCCTGCCTTGGGTGCGATCGTCAAGGTTCCAGTGTACGTTCCAGCATTGGTTACTATATTGAACGTAGTCATAGAAGTGGATGTATCAGGATATTCTCCATCCAAGCCCTGCTCCTTGTAACCGACAGGTATCGAGAGTACATCGCCCGCGACCAGCTTCGCATATATGGTGGTTCCGTCCCCCAATGCAGTCAATACGTCAGAATCGAGAACGGATGAATCCGTAACCAGAGTGTCAAATGTCGATTCGAGATACCACCCTTGGATGCTGACTCCGCTGTATTCAGTATTACTCAGATCAGTCAGGAGAGCGGAGGACTGAGCACTTATACCCAAAGATTGTCCAAATGTGATCTCCGTTACTTCCGTGATGTAAGTGTATTTTCCATTGTCATCATTGCCGTCATTGTCATATTCCGCGCTGAACTGAATGCTGCGTGTTATGGCCTCGGTCTTGACCACCACTTCTGCAGGCTTATCGACCTTAATCCAATTCAGATGGAACTCCTTTGTCACCGATCCGCCGATTGACTCCTCCTCTGAATCTACTCCATAGATATTACCCTCTACCCTTACGAACTTCCACTCACCATCCACTTGATCTGGGAATCCTTCATAGGTCCCATACTTGTAGCCTTCGGCGATGGTAATCTTGACCGGCGGGTGGCCGGAGCCGGGATCGTTAGTTGAATAATTGCCGTGCGCTGTCTTATATGCCTCACGCACTTCATCCGTGACAGCCACATACTTCGACAGGAACAACACCGATCCATCTACATAATCGGATTCGTCGGGTAACACAGGCTCATCTACTCCAGGTATTGTGATGTATCCCTCTACCAAACGAGCTGATATCACCCACACCTTGATGTTCGATTGAGAATACGCGGATACCGTGATATCTCCCACTACGTGATATGTGTCATCCTGAAGACCCTTGACACCGTCATTGTTCTCGTCATATACCATCAAGATCTCATAATTGTTCCCGAATGGGACATATCCTTTGTATAGCTGTCCGGTGACGTTGATGCTTTCATCCGCATCGTACCTGAACTCATAGTCCTCGCCGGTGACCTTATCGTGCATTAACAGCTTAGTATAACTGCGATCTGCGATGTAACTGGCTTCTGTATCGTGTTCTGCATTATCGTATATTACGTTCAGTGTGACGAGCTTATCTCCCGCATCGTTGGCCATGACGGTACAGTCTCCTTGAACGACCAATATTGCCTCTCTGTTCGTCTTGTCCGCATCGGATATGTAATGCTCCCCGGCTATGGACCAGTTCTGGAAGACATAATCGCCGTTCGGGGTATAGACCAATTTAATCCTGTCACCGTACATGACCGTGGCGTATCCGTCTCCGATGTATTCCTGATTGCCGGTATCCGAATGCACCACATATGCATCGATGGTTCCATGGGCGGAATCTGAAATCTTTACTGTATAATACAGTTCTTTCCATTCTGCCTTATATTCTATAGTATACGGTCTATCCGAGTAGTCGATGCGGGGGAAATAAGAATTATTATTAACGTATTGATAATCGGGATCTTGTTCGTTTACGTAGTTATAGTCTATGGTGGTGTAATAGTCTACATTCGACTCACTTTTAACGACACGTACCTCCTTATCAACGACACTGCACCCGGCTTCATCTTTCACGAACAGATAGATGGTCCTCTTGGTTCCGGCACTGGGGACTAACGAATGCTTATCATCGACGTGTTCGTTGTGCCAACCATAGTGCTTATACCCGGGGCGGGAAGCCTTGTTCAATTCGAAATCGAATATGAAGTAGTATTCGCTGCCCTGCATGAGTGTATATGCGCCATTATCGTATTCATAATGATTCGAGTACACATCCTTATAGTACGAGAATGCAGGCTTATCCGCCATCTTGGTACCTTTCTCACCGCTTTTTTCATCATATTCGTAATATGTTGGATTTCCTTGCTCATCATACTCTATAATACAGCGTTTCTCGACACCCTGATCTACGTAATAGATGATTCCCCCGACGATGGTCCTGGTATCGTCGTATACGTTTCCGTATTTGTCCGAATACATGATTGTATCCCCGCCATCTTCTATTACTGTTAGATGCGACCCATCTTCATAACGCAAATAGTACCCGGAATGACTATCATAAACGTACCAAATTCCGCTAGAACTGTCCTTGTACGTAACCGCAGGGCTATCGGTTCTGGTATATTGCACAGTGGTATCCCCATCGGCGTACCAGATGCTTGGATCGTTGGGATCCTGAGTGAACGTCGGCGATGTCGGATATACATAACGCTCCTTGGGAGAATTGATGGTTACCGACTCGTCGCCGGTAGTATCGACCATATTGATTCTCACACCCAATGGAGATGTATGCGCATAGAGCTTTATGACCGGCATTGTATACATACCGCCTGAATCGTTCTTCGGGAATGTCGATGTTTCATTAGGGCTCACATGGTTCGTCGTCAGGATAGTATCCTCGTAAATCATAAAGACCGTTCCACCGTTATCCGGAGACCCTGATGAATATGCCTCCCATCTGACGAAATCACCGGCGCCTGGATACAACGTATCGGCCACATACTTCAGCACACTCTTGTTGGACTGCGCCGGTTCTACGATGCTGAAGGTGGAACCGTAGCTCACCATAGGGTAGATGTATTGTCCGCTCTCCTTCTTCATTATGTATTCGCCTTTAGTATCGATGTTGGCTCCTGTGAACTTTTCCCATCCGTTTGATTCATCGTAGCTGTAGAACTCCACCTTGACTTGTTTGCCTTCCCATTTCGCATACAGTGTAATATCACTGACAACGGTATCATATGAGAACACCCAGGGTGTTAGATAGCTCTTATCCTTGTACCAGCCAACGAACTTATAGCCATCTCTCTGGGGTTCCTTGACAGTAGTCTCATCCAGTAGAGCCGCACGGTCTCCGGTTGATATGTATAGACGGGATGTCGATCCGTTCATATCATCGAACGTCACGATGAAGGAATATCTGGCATACAATGTGAACGGTTTAGTGACAGGATTGCTGAAATCGTACTGGTTCCTGAACTGATTGTCCAGATACCAGCCGACGAAATTTTCGCTGACGACAGGGGTATCAGCCATCGTCAGATAATCTCCATTGACAACCCCAACGGTCCTTTCACCGCGATAGTCATCGATGAACGTGACCTGGATTGGATCGCTGCGCTTGACCGTGATGGTGATGGTGGAGGGCGTGACATTCCCGTCTTTATCCGTAAGGGTGAACGACATCACTATCTTGGGGTGCTGATCCTCCGCCAGACCCGCAGGATATGCGAAATCCTTTACTTCATATCTGACCGTTGCCGGATACGAACCCAGCATTGTACCCACATGCTGACTGGTAAAGCTCTTGCCCTCTTCGTATGTAGCGGAGATTCCCGAGGTGATCCAAGCAGGGGTATTGTCAACGTTCGATACAGCGGTTACCAGGAGCTTGCTTCCCGACTCCATATTGGTGGTCGAGACGTTGGTCAGTTCGAGCCTTCCGGAATATGCTCCTGCAGGGATCATGATATCTACGTATCCATGATCGTTACCGGGAACACCGGTCTCGTTCTTTGTCTTCAGAGTCACATCATACACCTGATTCATATGGACTCCATAGACGTAGAGGTCGACACGCACCTCGATATTGTTCGAAACCCTGTATTCTGTGGATTTCACGAAGTCGTCCCCTACCTTCACCTCGTATTCGACTTCCGTGACCTCCTGGAAGTACAGGGTCACATATCCTAGGTATGCCTGGGTATTCTCAGGTATGCCGGTGAATTTCAGACAAAGGTTGGATGATAGGGCACTGATACCATTTGATAATGATACTGGCGTCAGGTCCACAACCCTATTGAATGATCCAGTCTCACTGCCCACGGTAGGCTCCAAGCTGTATGTATCGCTCTCATCGAAGTATGTACAATTGATCCAACTTGAAGGAGAATCCCCTAACGTCAGATAATGTCTATGCTCATTATCGACGGTAAGCGCATACAGATCCGTCTGGCTGGGACACCCTATTATCAGACCAAACTGATTCTTAGCGGTTTCCGTACCAGGTCTGGTGAACTCGTAATCATTACCGCTGCTATCGGTAGATACGGATGTGAAGACGCCTCCAGAATACACGAGAGAGGCACTCGGATCGAATCTGAGGATATTGACGAGCGATTCCTCCGAGGACACCCATACAGACTCGTACTTTTCGGTGTCCTCATTATACGTCTCGCTTGCGTTGAGCGTCATGGTAAGTGCTTTGCGCTCTATACCGGCCAGATACCAGCATACTATATCCTCACCCTCCATCTCTTGGATGGCCTCATCGGCAAGCTTGTATGAACCGTTCTTAACTACAACGAACCCTCCGGTAGAGTCATCTTCGCTACCCATGACGAATCCGCCGTATGTGGACTGATTATCAACCGTCAGTAGAGTATAACCGGTTACCGGGCCGTAATCAAGGGAATTCGCCGTTTCTGATCTGACGTAGAATGTGGACCCCCTAAGGAAAACAATGTTGTTCAACGGATTCGACTCCAATGTATCCTTACCGTTGATGTCCACGCTGTGGTATTCATATATGTAATCCATAGGATAGTTGATCTTCAGAACAGTCCCGTTCTCTAGGATCAGTTTTCCGATATTGAATACACTCAGAATCTTGGAGGGGGCACCCGCCACTTCCGTAGCAGAATTTCTTCCGGATATCTGGATCGTTGACTTAGCAATGGTCAGCTCATCCATACGATGGAGCGCGGTCATCTCCTCGGGATTATCCAGCTCGTTGATGAACACGACCCTGTTCCCGCCGGTCCTACACGAGTTACCGCTGCCCATTATGCTACCTGTGATTGTTATCTTGCCCCTCTTACCGTCACCATTTACCTCGATATATCCGTCACCGTGAACAAGGATCCGCTCGAAAGCATCTTCATCATCATCGTCATCATCGCCGCTGCTCGTCGGCTTGACATTGCCTCCTGCGAAAATGTTGGTCACCGTGACCTTGCTGGTGTTCACATCTCTACTGGGAGTTGTGACGTAGGTTTCCTTGTTATATTCGTATCCCACGTAAATGGCAGTGTTTCCCCACGTATCTCCCATCAATCCTCCGCCGAAGATCGATTGACCGATGGTCGCCGATGATACAACAACCTTCGACGACGATTTTTTATCGTCATTGAATTCAGATTCTGAGCCGTCGTTACCTATGGATGAGCCACCGTATACAGAACTGACTATGTTGGCCCCTCCCGAGATGTATACGGATCTGTTCTTGGATACGGCCTCTATACCTTCCCTTCCCAGGCCTCCCCCGTACACATAACCGTCTATATTGCCGGCCCTTATATCGACGAGAGTGCTGCCTCCTACTCCGTTGGTGTCTTCCTTTACGACGCCTAACGCGCCTCCGCCGTAAACTGTTCCATCGATATCCAGATTGCTTTCGCTCACAGTCTGGCCTCCGATGATGACGGTCGTCTTACCATATACTGCCGCATAGTTTACATACTTGCAGCTTGAGGAAGCATCCACATTCTCATTGGAGTTGGATGCATAGAAGGTTACGATGCCCCTGCGCTCGTTACCATCATCTGAATCTACATAATACGGGTTAGCGTTGCATGCCCAAGGTATGTTCCTAAATTCCCCGTGTGCATAGATCAGGGTAGACGAACAATATGGGATGTAGCAATCCTTTCCACCGGACCACGAGATACATGACATATTGTATGCATTGACTTTGACATATTGGACGGTATCCGCACTTAATTTGGTCGGATCGATTCCTCTTCCGCCGCCGTAAACATCCCCGACGATGTATGCGCTCCCACCCACTTTTACGGTGACATCTCCAAACACTGCAGCAACATTGTCTACGGGTGCAATACCATTTTTATATTCATTAGTCAAAATACAT
>Ga0310696_10011516_pt1 | contig 10092 bp, 6 predicted proteins | sample AusTroGonzalo_MG_4_FD_203885 | JGI IMG/M metagenome (GOLD analysis project Ga0310696, IMG submission 203885) | Bovine rumen microbial communities from tropical cattle in Woodstock, Queensland, Australia - Gonzalo_02 (v2) (version 2) | ecosystem: Host-associated > Mammals > Digestive system >... | reverse complement strand
TCAACGGCAAGGAGGTGGAGGCCTCCGTCAAGCAGATACGTTCCGAGATGAACAAGCTCGTGAACGAGCAGAACCGCATGGCCATCGGCTCGGACGAGTACATCGCCCACGCCAAAAAAATCAAAGAACTGCGCGAGTACCTGAAGGAACACGCCCGGAACATCGGCTCCGCCGCCTCCGCATGGTCGGAGATGTACAACAAGGTGCTGCAGTTCGGCACGGGCATCGGAGGCCTGACGCAGATCCTCTCCTCGCTCGACAACGTGACCAGCACCCTCAAGGCGGTAGCTGTTCGTGTATATGCCAACAGTTGATTATCCTATTTCTTTTCACCCCCATAGTTGTGGGAGGCCCCACACTGCGCTCCTTCGTCGCTTGTGTGGGGTTATTAGCACTTCGTGCGTTTTGCCTCTTCGAGGCTGTTTAAGGAATATGTTTGATATAGATTGATCATCTACAAGATAATTGTATGGCAAGTCCCGCCAGGGTGAAGCCGAAGATGGCGGTGATGTGGGCGACGGTGCCGTTGGTCTGCACCTTGTGGAAGGTGTCGGGGGAGGCTTCCTCCTCGTATTCGGTAGACTGGTTCTCAAGGACTTCGGGGGAATAGACGCACAGGAACTTGCGCGCGGGAAACTGCTGCCAGTGCTTGAACTTCTTGCGCAGGCCGCGCGCCAGCGGACAGTAGCTGACTTTCCAGAACTCGGCGACCCGGATTTTGGTCGGGTCGAGTTTGAGGGCCGAGCCCATGGAGGAGAGCAGCGTCACGGGAAGGCTGGTGGCGTGGAGGATGAGGTGGGCCTTGGGCGAGAGACTGTCGATGGCGTCGATGACGATGTCGTAGTCTTCGAGGGGAAAGCTGTCGGCGGTCTCGGCGGTGTAGACCTCGGCGCGGACGGTGATGTCGGCATCGGGGTTGATGGCAAGCAGCCGGTCGCGGAGGGCCTCCACTTTGAGTTGCCCGACGGTCGCGGTGGTGGCCTGCACCTGCCGGTTGAGGTTGGTGACGTTCACGGTGTCGCAGTCCACGAGGGTGAGGTGGTGCACGCCGCTGCGCACGAGGCTTTCGGCGCACCAGCCGCCCACGCCGCCCACGCCGAAAAGGATGACGCGCACGTTGGCCAGTCGCGTCATCGCCTCGGCACCGAGCAGCCGCTCCGTGCGGTCGAACATGCCGGTTATGCTAAGGGTCTCTTCGTTCGCTGTCATACATCTTCACGTCTTAATAAATCGCTGGTGATCATGCGGTTGTCTTCCATCGGGAATTTGAGCTTCCCGTAGTTGGCCTCCGCCACCGACATCTTGTGGTGCAGTTTCTGGAACAATTTCCTCCGCCGGTAGTCTTTCACGGCGGCTTCTGATTCATAATACAGGTATTGCAGGAAATCCAGCACCTGTTTGCTCTTTTTCTGCTCCTGCGCGATGAGCTGGGGCGTGTTCTGGCAGAGGATTCTGTTGTCGGCCGCGAGGGGCAGCATCGCGATGTAGTCCTCAATGTCTGCCTGTTTGTCGGCGGAGAGCATAAGCAGGTAGTCCGCTTGCGGGTAGGAGAACTGGATTCTCGTAAGTCCTTGGTTGTTGAAGAGATAGTAGTCGTCTTCGAACAGAAGCCCGCCGAAAAGCGGGTTCTGCTGTTCCAAGGAGAGGGAGAGTGGGGCGGTGGTCTTGTTGGCCAGAATGACCAGGTCGATTTCCAATTCCTGATTGAAAGAGGTGAAATACATCGGGAACTTCAAGTCGGGATGGATTTCGTCCAAGGTGATGTTCCCGATGAAGGCGCAGGGCTTTTTGAGCCGTTCCTGCACTTGATGGGCGAAGGCGAGGTGCGTCAAAGGGGACTTCACCCAGCAGAGCCAGTAGTTGTTGGCGCTGCCAAACGAGTCCAGCGAGATAACGCTCTCGGTGTTTTTCCTTCGCGTAGCCATAACAGCCTTTATTTCAGCACTTCAGCGTAACGGTTCTCAATTACAGTCCAGTCTAGGATGTTGAAGAGGTCCTTGAGCTGGTCGGCGCGGCGGTTCTGGTAGTCGAGGTAGTAGGCGTGCTCCCACACGTCGAAAGTGAGCAGCGGGTGGAGTCCGTGCTGGACGGGGTTGCCGGCGTTGGTTTCCTGGGTGATCTGCAGCTTGCCTTGGTCGTCGCAAGCGAGCCATACCCAACCGGAACCGAACAGGGAGACGCCCTTCTGCACGAATTCGGCCATGAAGTCGTTGATGGAATGGAAGTCGCGGTCGATGGCGGCGGCGAGCAGTCCCGACGGGGCGGACTTGGCGGGTTTCGGGGCGAACTGGAGGAAGTAGAGGTTGTGGTTGAGGGTCTGGCCGGCGTTGTTGCGCATGCCGCCCTCGGCCTTCACGACGACCTCCTCGAGGGGCAGATTCTCCAGCGGGCTGCCGGGCAGTGCGGCGTTGAGGTTGTTGACGTAGGCCAGCAGGTGCTTGCCGTGGTGGAAGCGGATGGTCTCGGCGGAAATCACCGGCGCGAGCGCGTCTTCCGCGTAGGGGAGCGCGAGAAGTTCGAATTTGCCGTCAATGGGGTTGGTAATCATTGTTTTAAGATTTTGGTGAACGAAAGCGCAAAGATACAATTTTATTTGCTTAAAAATGCTATTTTTGCAGCTTTAACAATAAAAACGTAAAAACATGCAAGAATATCAGATACGTTTGATGACGATTGACGACTACGACCAAGTGTATGCGCTGTGGTCGATTACCGAGGGCATGGCGCTGCGCGGCTATGACGACTCCGCGGAGGGCATCGCCAAGTTCCTGAAGAAGAACCCGAACTCCAATTTCGTGGCGGTGATGGACGGCGAGATTGTGGGGGTGATTATGTGCGGCATGGATGGCCGTCGCGCTTACATCTACCACACCGTCGTGCGCAAGGACCTTCGCCAGCGCGGCATCGGCAAGGCGCTTCTCGGAATGGTCTATCACGCCATCGAGGCCGAAGGCATCAAGAAGAACGGGCTGCTGGTGATGCGCGACAACGAAATCGGCAACACCTTCTGGCGCATGCAGGGCTGGACCGAGCGCACCGACCTCAACTATTACAGTAAGAATAATGTCGAACAGTAGGGGCGAATCCTCATTCGCCTCTAGTGGCATATTTCGGTTGAAAATACAATAACATACATTACCAATTAAAAATTTTAACAATGAAAAAGACATTACTATGGATTGTGTTGGCGGCCACGATGCTGGTGTTCAACGCCAACGCGCAGACCACAATTTTCAGCGAGGACTTCGAGACCGGAGTGCTTCCCGCCGGATGGACCGTGATGGACGTTGATGGCGACGGGCAGACTTGGTCCCCGGGTACCCCGGGACACGGCAACGACTACAACGGCTATGCCAGTATTTCCTCAGGAAGTCAGTCCGACAACTGGATGATTACTCCGGCTATTCAGTTGGGCTCCTCCAGCACGCTGACGTTTTATCGGTCGACAGGATTCTTTTACCAAGGACATTACGGTGTGTATGTCTCTACCACTTCGCCTACAGATCTCTCATCGTTTGCTCTGCTGTTCGAGGAGACCCCCGTGTCCTCCTCCTACGCATGGACGATGCATACGGTGAATCTCGCCGACTATGAAAACAGCACCGTCTATATTGCATTCCGCCACTACAATACCACCAGCACGGGACCCATTTCGATTGATGATATCGAGGTGACCAGTACGATGTCTTCCCCCATCATCATGGCGACACCGGCTTCGTTGCAGTTTCTGAATGTTACGGCGAATACCTACTCCGCACCGCAGTTGGTGACGGTGAACACGGTGAACGTCACGGGTGGTGTTACCGCTACGGTGAATGCTCCGTTCGAGCTCTCTACCGACAGTGTTACCTACAACTATGGTGTTACGCTGACCGATATTGACCATAACCTCTATGTCCGTTATTCCCCGACCACCGTTGGGGAGGACAGTGCCGTGGTTTCGCTCACCAGCGGTAGTGCCGTCGCCGAAGTCCTTCTCTACGGCAACGCCATATCCTGTGACGTTCCCATCGGACTATCCGTTTCGTCGGTGACCAGCACGTCGGCTGTCCTCAACTGGACCGGCAGTGCCAACAGTTACAATATATACTATAAGGTCGCTACCGCCACCGAATGGGATTCCGTTGAGAATGTGCCTGCGGACCCTGCCGGATACCTCCTCGGCAACCTGACGCCGTCCACTTCATACAGCTGGTATGTGGCCGCCGTGTGTGACGACGGCACCCTCATCAGCAGTGCCTCGACGGGTACGTTCACCACCTCTTGCGGTGCCTATACGGCTCCTTTTACGCAGGGTTTTGATGCCTCCAGTCTGCCGCAGTGCTGGGGTCAATATACAGGGCTTGCCAGCAATGTTTTCGCAGGCGGTGTCCTTACCTCCACCACCAGTGGCTGGAACTTCTATAACACCCAGGTTTTTGGTGCTCACCACGCGAGGCTGAACATCTACGGTACGAGTGTCAACCGATGGCTGGTGACTCCGGCTATCGACTTGAGCACGCTCACCACCCCGATGCTGACCTTCGATCTGGCGCTGACCGCTTGGAACAGCGCGGCTGCCATTTCCAACCCTAACGGACAGCCCGACGACAAGTTCATGGTGATTGTTTCCACCGACGACGGTGCCACCTGGAGCGCGGCCGACGCCACAGTCTGGAGCAACGACAGCACCGGAGACTTTGTTTATAACCAGATTCCCGCCGCAGGGCAGGAAATCAGTATCTCTTTGGCAGACTATGCCAACCAGACTGTGCGGATCGCCTTCTATGGCGAATCGACCGTGGAGAACGGCGACAACGATCTGCATATCGACAACGTGACGGTGAGCAACGCCAATTTCTGCGCGAAACCGACCAATCTGGCCGTCACGGCGGTCACGGGCAACTCGGTCACCTTGGACTGGGTGGAGAACGGCACCGCCACTTCCTGGAATATAGAGTACGGTCCTGCGGGTTATCAGCAGGGCTCTTCGGCTGCCACTGTGGTGACGGCGTCCACCGTCCCTTTCACCATCAGCAACATGCCGGTGGCCGCCTACGACTTCTATGTGCAGGCCGATTGCGGCGACGAGCAGAGCTTGTGGGTCGGTCCCGTCACGGCCTCCCCGGGCAGCTTCAATATGGGGCTCCAGGGCACCGATACGATGACCACCTGTTCCATGATTGTGTATGACAACGGCGGTGCGAGTGCCAACTATGCGGCCAGCTGCGATTATACGTTAGTGCTCATGCCTGCGAACGCGGGCAGTGTCATCACTGTTTCTGGCAGTTACCATACGGAAAGTTGTTGCGATTCCCTGCGAATCTTTGACGGAGTGGGCACCACGGGTGCGATGCTTGGCCTGTACAAGGGCACCGGCACCATCCCCACGCTGGCTTCTTCCACGGGCCCGCTGACGCTCCACTTCAAATCCGACTATGGTTTGCAATATGAAGGTTTTGCCTTGACCGTCTCCTGTGCGGACTGTGCGGCTCCCGGCAATCTGACGGTGTCGAACATCGGTTCCGACTCCGCCACCCTGGCTTGGGCGGGCATTTCCGGTCTCTATACGGTGGAATACAAGGCCGACCAAGACACGGCTTGGACATCGCAGACCACCAGCGACACCTTCCTCATCCTCACTGGTCTGGCGGCATCCACACCCTACACGGTGAGAGTCTATAGCGACTGCGGCAGCTCCTACTCGCCGTACATCACGGCCACGTTCGCCACCACGATGGTGACCACGGGCATTCCGTACAGCACGGACTTCAGCAATACGGCGGGCTGGGTGTTGAACAACGGCGGCTGCGGCAACTACTGGACCATCGCGTCCGTTAGCGACACGGCCAATGCCCTGTTCGTCACCAATAACGGCACTACGCCGGGCTATGCCACGAACGGTGCGTTTTCGGCAGTTTCGGCCGAGAAGTTGTTTACCATCGGGACGGCTGCGGAATTTGCCATCAGCTTTGACGTGCAGATCGGTGGTGAGTCGCTGTTCGACTATATGAAGGTCTTCTTCGCCCCCGCTGACGCGCAATATCCTGCCGCTACCACGAACACCACTTACTCCAACGAATCATACAGCACATACGCAGTCAACTTCAGTGATTACCTGCAGTATTCCACTTATTTGTCGTTGCCCTATAAGTTCAACTTGACCAATGGCAACACGGTGCATGTGAGCGTGGTGATGCCCAACCCGAATACCAATGTCAACGCCAATTCTACCGCGAAGCTGGTCTTCCTGTGGAAGAACGACACCAGCGACGGTACGCCGCCCGGTGCCATCGTGCGTCACGTCTCCGTGGAGGCCGTCTCCTGTGCTGCGCCCACGATGCTGACCGTGTCGAACATTACCACCACAAGCGCGGACCTCACCTGGAGTCCCGAAGGTTCGGAAAACGACTGGATGGTGGAATACAAGGAGGAGAATGCCTCCACATGGACCTCCCTTCCGGTTAGTGGCACCCCGGCTTGTAGCCTCACGGGCTTGATCCAGGGTTCTATCTATCAGGTGCGTGTGCAGGCACTCTGCAGCGCCACCGAGCAGTCGTTATGGGTGTCGACCGAGCTCTACACACTCTGCGACGCCATTACCACCTTCCCCTTCACGGAGGACTTCGAGCACGGCGGCCAGATGCCCGACTGCTGGTCGCAGGAGTATGTCTCTGGTAATTTGAGCTGGCATTTCAAGGCCGGCGCGGAAAGCCTCGGCGCCATCCATGATGCCCATAGCGGAGACTACAACGCCTACCTGTTCGAGGAGAGTAGCGAAGGCAGAACCACCAGATTGGTGACGCCGATCCTCAACCTTACCGGCGTGGCGGATCCCTACCTGACCTATTGGCACGCCCAACAGGCATGGGGCAGCGATCAGGATGTCTTGTCGGTTCACTATCGCATTTCACCCAACGACCCGTGGCTCCCGCTGACGCAGCACAACAGCTCCATAAGCAGTTGGGCGAAAGATTCCCTCGCGTTGCCGAACCCGTCGGCTACCTACCAAATTGCGTTCACGGGTCTGATCAGTTACGGTCACGGCATTGTGCTGGATGACATCACCGTTAACGGTTCGGGCAGCGTCCCGGTCATCACTGACCCGACCGTGACCACCCTTGCTGCCACGAACATCGCCCAGACCGCTGCCACGCTGAACGGTGCGATCACGAACCCCGACAACGTGACAATCACGGCGCGTGGCTTCGAGTTGACGGAGGTTAGCAGTGGCGACCAGTCCACGATTACGGTGGCGGGCAGTGGCAACTCGTTTAGCACTGAACTCACCAACCTTACTGCGGAGACGGCATACTCTTTCCGCGCCTTCATCACCTATAACGGGAACACAGTTTTCGGCAGTGCGATGACCTTCACGACGGAGGCCGAACCCGGTGACTCGACCGGCGTTGCGAATCGTCTGGCCGCCAGCGTGACCCTCTACCCGAACCCGGCGAACGAGGTGGTCAATGTGGAATGTACGATGAACGACGGGCAATGGGATGACGCGACCGTTGAGGTGTACGACGTGTACGGTAAATTGGTCAACACCGTTGTCGTTATCGAAAACCCGACCCGCATCAATGTTGGCGGTTTGTCCAACGGCGTCTATTTCGTCCGTGTGACCACCGATAGGGGAGTGGTGACGAAACCGTTCGTCAAGAGATAATGGATGATTGAAAAATGATGATGATGTAGGGCTGTCGCAATGCGGCAGCCCTACATTTTTCCCCTTTTTTACCCGCGTGCGCTGCGTCATTCCGCGAACGCGCATCGTGAGCGGAACCTTCTTAAACACAACAACGGCGGCTTGGAAACTCCCAAACCGCCGTTAATCTTTTGCCTATTGCCTTATGCCTTTTGCCTTTTGCCTTATGCCTTTTGCCTATTTCAAAAACGCGATGATGTCACCTCGGTTGACTTTCTGGCCGTGGCTGACCACCACCTCCACCAGCTGTCCGTCGAAGAAGCTGGCCACCGGCTCCATGCCGTAGTAGGTGCTGATGTGGCACATCACCTCGTCTTTCTTGAACGGCGTTCCGATGGGCTTGGCCTTGGAGGTCTCGCCGTCGACGGCGACCTCCCAGATGAGCTGGCCGCTGGCGGGAGCGGTCACCGGGCGGAGTGCCGGGTCGGTCTTCATCCGGATGGCGGCATCCTGCTGCGGGTCGTACGCGGGTTTGATGGGAGCGGTGACTTGACCGCCGTTCTGGGCTTTCTCCTTTGCGGCGGCGAGTTCGCGGTTGAAGTTCTGCTTCGCGCGGCCCTCCTTGTATTCCACATACTGCTGCTCGTGCATGGCCAGCTCGAACAGCTCTTCCTCGTCCTGACCAACGTCCCAGCCTTTCTCCTCCATCATCTTGCGGTACTTCGGCAGCTCGTCGGGGTAGTTGTCTTGCGGCACGCCGTCGAAGAAGGTGAACCCCTTCGCTTTGGCCATTTCGACGATTTCAGGCGAGAGCGGTCCGGGCAGTTGTCCGCACTTGCCGAGAATCATGTCCCACTGTTTCTGTTCCATGTATGTGAAGCGCGGTTTGCCCTCCACCTCGGCGCGGACGTTCATCAGCGCGATGTTCTTGACGTACTGGCTGAACGGGGTCACGAGGCCGGGCGTGCCCACCATCGGCCACACGTCTTCCACCTCGTTGAACAGTTTGACGAGCAGTTCGTCTTCCGTCAGCGTTTTCTTGCCGGATTTTTCCAGCGTTTTGTTGATGTATTGGTGGATACCTTTCATGTCGGCCATCATGGAGCCCATCATGCCGCCGGGCAGTCCGCAACCGAGCAGCAGCGACGTTGAAATCTTATTCTTCGGCTCGATGAAGTAGCCGAGGAAGTCGTCCATGAATTTCTGGGTGAGCGAGCGGGCTTCCATGTAGGCGTTCATGTCGATGTCGGCGACCTCGAAGCCGTCGTCGCGGAGCATGGCCTGCACGGCAATGACGTCGGGGTGGACCATACCCCAGGAGAGCGGTTCCATGGCCACGTCGATGATGTCGGCGCCGTTGCGGCAGACTTCCAGCACGGAGGCCATTGAAAGGCCGGGGCCGGTGTGGCCGTGGTATTGGATGACGAGGTGCGGGTATTTCTCCTTGATGGCCTTCACTAATTTTCCGAGCGTTGCCGGGCGCCCGATGCCGGCCATGTCCTTCAGACCGATCTCTTTCGCGCCGTATTCCACGTATTTGTCGACCACGGCGAGGTAGTGCTCCAGCGTGTGCACGGGCGAGTGCGAGATGCTGAGGGCGGCCTGCGAGATGAGACCGAATTCGTTGGCGTATTTGATGGAGAGCTCCAGGTTGCGGTGGTCGTTGAGGCCGCAGAAGGAGCGCACCACATCGACGCCCTGGGCTTTCTTGACCTTGCACATGAGCCGGCGCACGTCGGCGGGCACGGGGTACATGCGAAGGCCGTTGAGGGCGCGTTCCAGCATCTGGCACTGGATGCCGGCCTCGCGCAGCGGCTTCGTCCACTCGCGCACGGCGTGGTTGGGGTTCTCGCCGTACAGCAGGTTCACCTGCTCGAAGGCGCCGCCATTTGTCTCCACACGGTCGAAGCAGCCCATCTTCACGATCACGGGGGCGATTTCCTTAAGCTGGTCCACGCGGGGCTGGTACTTGCCCGACGACTGCCACATGTCGCGGTACACCAAACAGAATTTGATTCTCTTTTTCATACTGTTACCTCTTATATCTTTCTGTAAATCAATAATATGGTTTTGGAATTACGGTCTCCAAAACGGGGGCAAAGATACGAAAAAAATGGTTAATGGTTAATGGTTAAAAGTATAAAGGTTAAGGGTTAAAGGTTAATGGTTTAGAGTTTAGAAGTTTAGGGGGTAATTGTACTCCGTGTGTGTTGTCCCTTCCCGGAAGTATTCTTAATTCTTGATTTTTAATTCATAATTCTTAATTATTAAGGAAATCGTCAAGATCCATCAGATTGGACGGGTTGACAATCTTGTCAAAGAGGATGGCTCCCGTGTTGGAATCCAGTTCGATGCACCGCAGGTTAATCCATTCGTTGAAATAGTAGCGGTATTCGTTCGTGGTGTCCAAATAGACCGGGATCTTGTTGAGCCTCAGTTCGTTCGCGTCCCTGTTTTCTTCAATG
>Ga0310696_10011515_pt1 | contig 10094 bp, 10 predicted proteins | sample AusTroGonzalo_MG_4_FD_203885 | JGI IMG/M metagenome (GOLD analysis project Ga0310696, IMG submission 203885) | Bovine rumen microbial communities from tropical cattle in Woodstock, Queensland, Australia - Gonzalo_02 (v2) (version 2) | ecosystem: Host-associated > Mammals > Digestive system >... | reverse complement strand
TCCTTCGACCGCTACGTTCAAAGTCGTCCCGCTTTGATTTTTGGTGATCTTCATTTTCTGTTCTCCTTTTTATATTTCATAATTATAATACTATATTCGAAATTATATCAAATTTTTTTGAGGTTTTCAACTGTTTTCGATAAATTATATAATATTTTTTTCGTATCGCACCAAAAACCCGACCGATCGAAAAAGCCCCGCTGCGGCGGAGCTTTTCGGTCAAATATATTATTTCTTTCCCGTGCGGACATAACTCAGCAGTTCGTCCTTTGTCATGCCCTCGATGCCGAGATCGGAGAGGGAGCGCCCCTCACGGCGCCAGTCGCGCTCGTGAACGACGTTGATGATGTCGATAAAGCCGTTGGTCAGCGGCATCGGAACGCCGAGAAGCTCGCCGATCGCCGCCCACGGAACGAGCCCGAACGGGATGTCCTCGGTCAGATACCGGCTGCTGAGATCGTTCGGCCCGCATATCGGCGTCAGCCCGATCGAGCCGTGGCCCTCTTTGTAAAGGTCCTGCCACGTCCACTCGTACCCGTCGGGACGGCCCGCGAAATCTTCCATCGGGCGCAGGTTGTAGCCGAGCACGTTGCCTATCGCTTTGCGCTCCTTGTCCATCGCGATGTTGAGGCGGCACGCCGACGGCGTCCACCCGTGTTCGTAAAGGAAGAAGTTGATCTGCGGGCTTTCGATGCGGGAGATATTGAACAGCACCGGCCCCGCGTGCCAGTCGGGGTTGACGATCGCGAGACCGCACTCGAGAACGTCGGTGTATATCTTTTCAAACGGGAACAAATCCTCGCGCATCTCGTCGATCAGTTCCGCGCCGCGTTCGGCGGGCAGGAACGCGATGTTGATGGGGTTTCTTCCGAAAACGTTTACGGTGTCGGAGCCGGGGGATGTCAGACGCGCGTCGTAGGGCAGGTTGTTCGCGTCGGCAAACGTCGGGCAGTCGTCGCCGTCAAGCTCTTTTTTGAGTACGAGCGCCGAGAACGCGCCCGGGAACGTGACGACTATCTGATCCTTGTGCAGCTTGCCTTTGAGCAGCTTTGCGTATCCGCTGTGAGCGAACGCGGGCGCGACGATGCAGACGTAGTGCGCGCCTTTTACCGCCTTGTCGATGTCGTCCGTGACGTTGTGCAGCTCGACAGGCCCCTGAAGCTCGGGGATGTTGCCCTGAAGCTTTATCGTCTTCGTTTCAAAAACCTTTTTCATGTTGTTTTTGAAGCGCGGCATTTCGTAAAGCGTTACCGTGTGCCCCTTGAGCGTCAGTTCCGCGGCCATTGTGTGCGCGCCGTTGCCGCCGCCGAGTACCGCGATTTTTTTCGGTGTCATAAGATGTCCTCCTTTATCGGTTTTACCGAATTATATGCCTTTAGTTAAATAATACTCCGTTTGGCTCGCGTTGTCAAGATGCGCTTATCTCTCTTTCAAATACTCACCCCAGCCGCTCGACACTTTCAGCGTCCCGTCGGGGAACACCCACTCGGCTTCGACGCCGTCGAGCGATTCGACAAGAGCCGAGCCCTCGTCGAGCGTCATACAAAACAGCGCCGTCGAGAGCGCGTCGCCGAGCGCGGAATTTTTCGTCAGCACGGAGACGGAGACGAAAAAGTCGGCGGGCATCAGCGTTTCGGGGTCGATGATGTGGTGATAACGCTTGCCGTCGACGATATAGTATCGCTGATACGACCCGCTCGTGACGAGCGACTCGCCCGAAAGGGAAAGATACGCGATATACCCGTCGCCGCCGAGGGGGTCTTCGATGCCGACGGTCCAGCCCGCGCCGCCGGGCTTATTTCCGATTGTGCGCACGTTCCCGCCGACGTTTATGACGTACCCCGTCACGCCGCGTTTTTCGAGCGCCTGCGCGATCATTTCGACGGCGTACCCTTTGGCTATCGCGCCGACGTCGAGCGTCGTTTTCGGATCGGTCAGCGTCACGGCGGAGTTTTCTTCGTCGATAACGAGCGCGCCGATGTCGGTGTGCTCCGCGGCGGCGGCAAGGCGCGCCGGCGGCGGAAGCTCCGCCGCGTCGGGATCGTCGATGCCGTCATTCCTGTATTCGTGCCAGATGGAGAGCACGCTCCCCATCGCGACGTTCATTTTGCCGTGTGACAGCTCGTACATCTCCTTTGCGTAAAGGAGCATGTCGATTATCTTCCTGTCGACTGTGACGGTGCGGTGTGCTCCGCCGAAAAGTTCGTTCACGGTGCGGAGATTTTCCATTCCCTCGTAGCTGTGATATATCGTGAAAAGCCGATGATACTCACCGAGTTCCGAGAGTATGTCTTTTGCAATCTTATCGAACGCCTCGCGGCTGTCGGCATATCCCGTGATAGTCGTCACGGTGTCAAAATAGTCGAACGAATACTCAGAAAATTTTTCGAGTTTCGGCTCGCGCTTCTGACACGCGGGAAAAAACGCGCAGGAGATGATCATTAAAACAGCCGCGAGAATTCCAAGTGTTTTCTTCATATCTTCAAGTGGTAAAAATGGGAGGCGGCGCCTCCCATTTTCGTATTATTTTTCTGTCCAGGCTATTTTCTTTGCGGCATTTACGAATCCCGTAACAGTGATCGTGCATCCCGCTTTCTGAACTGCCTCTGTGCCCTTGCCGCCTTCAACGGCGAACTCGGCAACTTCGCTTGCTTTCTTGCCGATGCAAAGTGTTTCGAATGCGTCTGCCTGTGCGTACCATTCGACCTTGCCGGTCTTGCTCATGCCGTAGTCGTTGCCTTTCTGGCGTTTGGAAAGAACTTCCGTTGCCTTAAAGGTGGACTTGCCGCTGCCGTCAAATGTGAATTTGACCTGTACGCAGTCGATATCGATAGCGAGGATCTTACCGTCAGCATCCGTTGCAACAGCGAAGATCGTCGTGTCGATTTCGTTCGTACCGTCTTTTTCCGTCTCGGCGTTATAATTCGTAAGGGACTGTTCCGTTTCCATGCCGATCTTCAGCGTGGAGGACTTTGTCGCGTTGGAATCAGCGAGGTTTGCAAACGCTTTTTCGATGGCTTTTACGAAATCGGTGATCGTGATCGTGCATCCGGCTTTCGTAACTTCTTCCGTGCCCTTGCCGCCTTCGGCAACGAGAGCTTTGATCTCGCTCAGAGTTTTGCCTTCAACAAGAGATGTGAAAGCGGCCGCCTGAAGGAACCATTCCGTCTTGCCCGTCTTGCTCATGCCGTAATCGTTGCCTTTTTCGCCTTTTGTGCGCGTATCAGCTGTTTCAACGGCTTTGCCGTCCGCCGTATAAGACGCCTTGATCTGTGCAACGTCGATGTGGCAAGCAACGACTTTGCCGTCTGCATCGGCTGTGATGACAGCAACCGTGGAGTCAACTTCTCCCGTGCCGTTCTTCTCTTCCGTAGCGTCTGTCGTCGATGTCGAGATCGCAACGCCTACGCCGAATTTAAGAGTCGAGGGAGTAGCGGGCTTGTTGTCCTGGCAGCTTGCGAGCACCAGAACCGCGCCTATCATAAGGACGCTGAGTATAACGCAAAGTAATTTTTTCATGTGACTCTCCTTAAAAATTTATTTGTTTTGCCGAATTTATTGTATCATAGATATTTGCCTTTGTCAACGATTTAGAAAAAACAATTAAAATAACGCTATTTTCCGCCGCCGGGTCTGTCGATCCGTATTCTTTCCACGGCGAATCCGCCGCAAAGACCGATGAAAACGCCCGCCGCCGTGCCCGCTATCGCGAGCAGGATCAGATAATATCCGAGCGCGGCCGTGCCGAGCACGACCATCGCGAGGAGTATCTGCCCGACGTTGTGGAGCACGCCGCCGACGACGCTGACGCCGATGATCGAGAAAACGTTGATCTTTTTGAGTATCGCCATGGCGATGAGACTGAGCGTCGCGCCGGCGAGGCTGTAGAAGAACATCGTGGGACTGCCGAACAGCAGCGACACGACGAGCATCCTGACAAGCGACACCGCCGCCGCCTCGAACACGCCCATTTTGTAGAGCACGAAAATGATGACGATGTTCGGCAGTCCGAGCTTTATGCCCGGCACGGCGGAAAAGATCGGCGGGATCAGCGCTTCGACGTAAGCGAAAACGAGTGCGATCGCCGTCGTAAGACCGAGGAGCGCGAGCTTTCTTGTTGTTTTTCTCATGCCGCCCTCCTACGATACGATGTCGGGGTCGTCCCCGTCGCCCGCAAGCTTCACCGTGATGACGACTTTGTGCGGCAGGCAGACGATGCTCTCGCCCTGATGCGAGATCGGGCGGTGCGCGGCGCAGATGCCGTCGGGGCACGTCGCCGTTTCGACGCGCGCCTTTCCGCCCTCGATGACGAGGAGGTTCAGCTCCTCGCCGCCCTCTCCCGTGCGGATCTCGACGGTGCGGTCGACGTTAAGGTCGTACGTGCCGTAGACTTTGCCGTCCACCTCGACGACGACCGTGTCGCCCGCGCCGCGGAAAAGCCGGACGAGAAATCCGACAAGCACCACCAGCGCGATCAGCGCGGCGATCAGGATTATATCGTTTCTCAGTTTGCGTTTTATTGTCTGTTTTTCGGGTTTACTTGTTTGATCCATAACGTCAGACGCTCGCGTCCTTGATTATTTCACGCGGGTCGACGCCCTCGGGGATGTCGGGGAAGATGACTTTCTTCATGCAGCCCGTCGGGCACGATTCGGCGCACAGTCCGCATCCGACGCACTTCGAGTGGTCGACGCGGGCGAGATTGTTTTCGACGGTGACGGCGCCGTTCGGGCAGACCTTTTCGCATTTTTTACAGCCGATGCAGGCGTTTTTGCACACCTTGCGTGCGTCGGCGCCCTTGTCGGTGTTGCTGCACATGACGACGTCCTTCGTCTCCTGCGGCACCATTGAAATTATGTGTTTGGGGCAGATCGTCTGGCACAGTCCGCAGCCGAGGCATTTTTCCGTGTCGACGTGCGCGATGCCGTCTTTGAGGCAGATCGCGCCCGCGGGACAAGCGGCGGCACAGTCGCCGAGGCCGATACAGCCGAAGCGGCAAGCGTCGGGCCCGCCGTAGATCATCGCGGCCGCTTTGCACGACGCGACGCCGGTGTAATCTGCTTTTCTCGTCGTGGCTTCGCAGTTGCCGTTGCAGTGGACGAACGCCACGACGTCCTCGGGCGTTTCGACCTCGATCCCGAGCACCGCACCGAGTTCGCGCGCCGACGTTTCGGCGCCGGGAACGCAGAGATTCGGTTTCGCTCTGCCTTCGGTGACGGCGGCGGCGTAGTCGTCGCAGCCCTTAAAGCCGCAGGCGCCGCAGTTGACGCCCGGCAGGCATGCGCGGACGGCTTTCAGCTTCTCGTCCTCTTTCACGGCGAAGAAGCGGGATATAACGGCGAGCATTACGCCGAGGATGAGCGCGATGCCGGCGACGACGCCGAACGCGATCATGATATCTTTGAACATATCCGCACCTCCTTAACCGAACAGCTTATCGACGATCCCCGCAAAGCCCATGAAGGCGAGCGAGATGAACGAAGCGGCGATAAGCGTCGACGCGAGCCCCTTGAAGGGCTTCGGGATATTCGTTTCGTCGATGCGCGAGCGCAGTCCCGAGAAGAGCACCATCGCGAGCAGGAACCCGAGTCCGACGCCGAGGGAGCTTACGATCGATTCGAGGAAATTATATCCGTCGGTGATGTTGTTGATCGCAACGCCGAGCACGGCGCAGTTCGTCGTGATCAGCGGCAGGTACACGCCGAGCCCCTTGTGGAGCGCGGGCGAAAATCTTTTCAGCAGCAGTTCGAGCATCTGCACCAGCGACGCGATGACGAGGATGAACACAATCGTCTGCATATATCCGAGCCCGATAGTGTCGAGCAGGAAATACTGGATCGGCCACGTCACGGCCGTCGCGAGGAGCATGACCGCCGTCACGGCGATGCCCATGCCCGTCGCCTGATCGAGCTTCTTCGACACGCCGAGGAACGGGCAGATGCCGAGGAAGCGGGAAAGCACGTAGTTATTTACGAGAACGGAGGAGAGAAGTATGATCATGAGAGTCTTAAACATCGTCATACGCCTCCTTTCTCAGTTTCGGCCGATGGAGCTTCGGCGGGCGCCTCCGCACATCCGACGCGGCAGTTCGCCGCGCTCGGGCACGTCGCGCAGGAGAAGCTGTGTTTCTTCGGCGCTTTGCCCTTGGTGATGACGTAGACGAGAGCGATGAGGCACCCGTAAACGAGCATGCCGCCGGGGGCTTTTGTCAGAAATTCGATCTTGTACGGCTCGAGGAACGGGATCGCGATGCCCGCGAACGACGCGGCGCCGAGCACCTCGCGGATCGTCGACATGACGAGGAGCGCGAGCGTGAATCCGAGTCCCATGCCGATGCCGTCGAGCGCCGATTTGCCGACCGTGTTCTTGCCCGCGAACATCTCGGCGCGGCCGAGGATGATGCAGTTCACGGTAATCAGCGGCAGATAAACGCCGAGCATTTCATAAAGCGCGGGGAAGAACGCGTGCACGACCATCGTCACTATCGTTACGAATCCCGCGATGACGACGATGTAGCACGGTATGCGCACGCTGTCGGGAATGATCTTGCGGAGCAGGGAGATCAAAATGTTCGAGCATACCAGAACGGCGAGCGCCGCGATGCCCATGCCGAACGCGCCGGCGACGTTCGTCGTCGTGGCGAGCGTCGGGCACGTGCCTAAAATGAGCACGAATACGGGGTTTTCTTTGATAAGTCCTTTCAGGAGGACTGACAGATTATTGTTTTTCATCATTCATTTCCCCCTTTCAGTATTTTCAGCGCGGCGAAGGCGTTTTCGATCGCCTTGAGATAGCCGTTCGTCGTGTACGTCGCGCCGGAGATCGCGTCGATCTCCCTGAAGTTCGATTCGGTCTTGCCGTCGAACTGGCCGTAGAACGATTCTTTCGCGCAGGCGTCGCCGATGCCCTCGGACTCCGCCTGATATACGGTCAGCGTGTCGATGATCTTGCCGTCGGGCGTGATCGAAACGCGGACCTTGATGTATTCGCCGGACGAGTGGATATACTCGTCGTCGTTCATGATGCCGAAGCCCGCGCCCTCAACTTCGAGAACGTAGTTGCCCGTCGCCGTCTTCTTGGCGGAAACGAGGCGTTTCGGCAGTCCTTCGTAAGCGGAGAGGTCGATGTCCTCGACGGATGAAGCAATGAGGATCGCGTGAGCAGCGGCGACCGTTTCGTTGCTGCTCGTCTCGCCCGTTTTAACGGGGAAGAACTCGTCGCCTATGACGTAGACGTAACCCGCGCCGTTATCGGCGGTGTATACCGCATCGATGCCGTCTATGACTTCGACGATGAACAGTTTTGTGAATTTGCCGTCTCCCGCGGGAAGCGCGGCATTAAGGTTATCCTGAAGTATCTCTTCGTCGGTGCGGAGATCGACCGTGCCGCCGCCGAGAATGATCGCGGCGTTCAGCGAATCCTTGATCGCGTTTTTGTATGCGGTCGTCGTCTTCGTCGCGCCGGAGATCGTGTCGGTCGCTTCGACGCCCGCCATGTTCTTGCCGACGAATTCGTTTCCGTACGTCTTTTCCTTGCCGAGCGTTTCGTTTGCTTCAAGGCAGACGGCGCCCGACACCGTTCCGTCGGCGTTCACGCCGCACATGATGATGAATCCTGAGTCGTATCCGGCGGTTTTGAGCTTAAACACGTAGCCGCCGCTCTTTTCCTTGTAGACGTCGGTGATCGTTTTCGGGAGCGTCGCCGCGTCGAATTCGACTTTCTCAAAGCCCGTGCCGTTTGGCATCACTTCGAGAAGCGCCTGATTTGCGGCGGCTTCCTGATTCTTTTCGATGATCGGAGCGGTGATGAAATTAGTCAGCGCGAGCAGTATCGCCATGACGGCGCAGATACCGACGAGCGCGACGGTGCTTAAAACGGATTTCTTCATTTCTTTTTGCCTCCCGTTCCGAATACTTTATGCTTTGTCCAGGAGTTTATGTAAGGCGTCACGATGTTCATGAGCAGTATCGCGAAGGATACGCCCTCGGGATAAACGCCGAAGTAGCGGATCATGAACGTGACAATTCCGGCGCCGACGCCGAATATTATCTTGCCCCACGGCGTCACCGGGCTCGTAACGTAGTCGGTCGCCATGAAGATCGCGCCGAGCATAAGCCCGCCCGAAAGTATCGCCGCAAGCGCGCCGGCGAAGTCAAAGCCCTCCATAAAGAGCGAGCAGATGAACACCGTTCCGACGAACGCGACGGGGATGTGCCACGATATCACGCGGCGAACGATGAGGTAAATGCCGCCTGCGATGAGCGCCGCGGCGCACGTCTCGCCGATCGCGCCGCCGTGGACGCCGATGAACAGGTTAAGCAGCGACGGTGCGGCTTCGCCTTCCGCGAGGGAAAGCGGCGTCGCGCTCGAAACAGTGTCGACGATCGTCGGCAGCGACGCTTTCGTCATCGACCCGAACGCCACGAGCATGAACACGCGCGCGGTGATCGCGGGGTTGACGGGGTTCGATCCGAGCCCGCCGAACAGTCCCTTGACGACGACCATCGCGAACAGCGCGCCGATAAAGCATTGCCAGATCGGGATGTTTGCCGGCATGTTCATGCCGAGGAGCAGTCCCGTTACGATCGCGCTGAGGTCGCCTATCGTCTGCTCTCTTTTCATTATGATGTTGAACAAAGCCTCAAATCCGACGCATGCGCCGACGGTGACCGCCAGCACGAGCGCGGCGCGCCAGCCGAATATCACAATTCCGGCGATGGCGGCGGGGCAGAGGGCGATTATCACGTCGAGCATTATGCGCGACGTGCTGCGCCCGCTGTGTATATGCGGGGAAGAGGCGATGGTGAGTTTGTTATCCATTATTTTTTCGCCTCCTTCGCCTTTTCTTCTTTGAGGAACGCTTTGGCCAGCCTGTTCGTCTGAACGAGCGGGCGGTTTGCGGGGCAGATGAAACTGCAGCAGCCGCATTCCATGCACGATTCGAGCGCCAGCGCCGTCAGCGCCGCCGCGTCTTTTTTCTGATATGCGCGCGCGATTTCGGCGGGATTGATCCCGAACGGGCACGTGTTAGTGCACGAGCCGCAGCGGATGCAATTCGTCGTTTTCGGTCTCTTTGTCTCTTTTTCGGTGAGCGCGAGGATCGCGTTCGTCGTCTTCGTGATCGGGAACGAAAGATCGGGCACCGTGATGCCCATCATCGGCCCGCCGTAAACGACTTTCGCGGGCTCCGACGTGAACCCGCCGCACTCGGCAAAGACCGCTTCCATCGGAACGCCGATCGGGACGATGAGGTTCTTCGGCTCCTTGACCGCTCCGCCGTCGACGGTGACGCACTTTTCGACGAGCGGCATGCCCGTCTTGATATAAGCGCCGATCGCGGCGAGCGTCGTGCAGTTGATGACGATGCAGCCCGCGTCGATCGGGAGTTTGCCCGCGGGAACGACGCGGACGGTCGTGTTATAGATCAGCACCTTTTCGCCGCCCTGCGGGTAGATCGGCGGCAGGACTTTCACCTCCGCCTCGCACCCCTCGCCGACTTCGACGGTCAGCTCTTTCATTTTTTCAATGGCTTTCTTTTTGTTGCCCTCGACGCCGATGACGATGTGCTTTACGCCGAGCCATTTTTTCAGGGCTTCGAGAGCGAGCGCCATGTCGCCCACGCGATTTTCCATCGTCAACGTATCGCTCGTCACATACGGCTCGCATTCCGCGCCGTTGACGACGAGATACTCGATCTTTTCGGGGTCGGCGTTCAGCTTGAAGTGCGTGGGGAAGCCCGCGCCGCCGAGCCCTACGATGCCGGAGTTTTTGACCGCCTCGATGAACGATTCGCGCGAATCGATCACGGGCGGCGCGATGTTTTCGTCGGGCGCCATCAGTCCGTCCGATTCGATGACGACGGCGGGCACGGTGCGCCCGTCGGCAAGGAGAAAATCGACGATCTTCGATACCTTGCCCGACACCGACGAGTGGATCGGAGCGGAAACGGCGCCGCCCGCCTCTGCGATGAGCGTGCCGACTTTGACCGCGTCACCGACGGCGACGACGGGCTTTGCGGGCGCGCCGATGTGCATCGACATCGGGATCGTCACAAACTGCCCGACCGACTGCATCGGCGCGGCGGGGATCTCCGC
>Ga0310696_10011511_pt1 | contig 10095 bp, 2 predicted proteins | sample AusTroGonzalo_MG_4_FD_203885 | JGI IMG/M metagenome (GOLD analysis project Ga0310696, IMG submission 203885) | Bovine rumen microbial communities from tropical cattle in Woodstock, Queensland, Australia - Gonzalo_02 (v2) (version 2) | ecosystem: Host-associated > Mammals > Digestive system >... | reverse complement strand
ATTCAACAGGATTAACAAATATGTCTTCAAATGTGACAATATATGTATATGGCATGACAGATATAGCAAGTCAACTCATTGGTTACAAAGAAAAATTTGCAAAAAGCACATGGACTTGGAGAACACTTTAAAAAGTTTGCGATTATCAAAAATTTTTGTTAAAATATAAAAAGGAGAGTAACAATGATTAACGTTTCAGACGAATTGCAAGAACTGTCAGATATTTTTGCTCGCAACGGTGAAAGATTATATGTTGTGGGTGGTTTTGTTCGTGATCAAATTATGGGGCTTGTTAGCACAGAGCGCAACGACATAGACCTCGCCTCTGCGTGCAAACCAGACAAAGTAGTAAAAATTCTTGCAAAATCTGGTTTTGAAACAGATGCCAAAAACAAAGCTTATGGAACGGTAATAATTAAAGGCCAAAACAGATACGAATATACAACATTTAGACGTGAAAATTACAACATGAATGGCGAACACAACCCAACAGGTGTAGAATTTGTTAAAGACATAAAAGAAGATGCACTGCGCCGTGATTTTACCATTAATGCAATATATTACGATATAGACAACAAAGAAATTGTGGACCCCGTGTATGGTCAAGCAGACATAAAAAACAAAATTGTAAGATGCCCGGGTAGTGCAGAATATAGTTTTAAACAAGATGCAGAAAGAATTTTGAGATTAATAAGATTTATTAACACTTTTGGTTTTGAATCAACCGAAAGAACTCTTGATGCTGCACTTGAATATAAACACGGAATAGAAAACTTGAGCAAAAATAGAATACGTGCAGAATTTGACAAAATGCTCATTTGCGACACTTTCTATCCAAAAAACAAAGAGAGCAAATATGCGCACGCAAAATGTTTGCTTACAATTGACCAAATGGGGCTTTGGAAGTATATTTTGCCAGCGATAGACGAAATTTCAAACTTAAGAATACACGACAACAAGGGAGAATTGATTTATCAACATCTAATTCATACAGTAAGTGTGTGCGATCCATCTGTTAGACTTGCATGCTTGTTACATGATGTAGGAAAAATTTACACAAAACGTCATTCAAATAGTTTTAACTTCAGCAAAGAGTGGGCAGATATAATAATTGAACAAAACCTTGGCCAAGAAGGACTACTTTATCCAAAAGAAACAATAGAAAAAATAAAAAGGATTGTCGCGAGCTTAGATTTTGATAGACATGGATTTGAATCAAGAAAATCAGTTAGAAGATTTATAAGAGAAAACTGGAACGATTTCAACGAAATTTGTCTTCTAAAAGATGCCATAGCGCTTGAAAATACCGATTATACAAAAATTTCAATAATAGCAAGCAGATGGAAAGCTATAAAAAGAAAAATGGAAAAATATCAAACACCAATAAAAATCAAAGATCTTGATATAAACGGAAACGAAATTATTAATGCTGTGCCAAACATAAAAGTAGAAAAAATCAACATGCTACTCAACAAATTGCTAGATTATTGTTTGGATCATCCAAAATGCAACCAAAATGCAATATTAAAAGAATTAGCATACAATTTCGCAAACAAAAAACCAGAAGAATATTACGACTAATTTGTAAAAAATTTTAAAAATAAGGCAAATTTATACAATTTTAAAACAACAAAAATTTGTCTTTTCGACAAAATATTATAAAATATAATAAAATAACAAATACTATTCACATGAAAAAGTTAACGGTGTTTGTTATTTTTTTTATGGCTATCGGCAGCATGTGTTTTGTTTGTTCAGCGCAAAAGGCAGTCGCTATACAAAACCAAGAACAATTCATTATTAAAACAAACAACAACATATATACGTTTGACAGCGCGGAAAATTGCATAAGTTTCACACAAAATAATTATTCATCAATGCCTAAAGAAGAAAAATTTATTGTTGCACAAAAAATGTTAAAGATGGGTTTTGACAAAGAAACAATAATAGATTATCTTTTTCCATCAATAAAAAATGCTATATCAAAAATTGAAAACAACGAAAATGTTTTACCACAAGATGCCTGTGTTGTTGCTGTGGAAAACTGCAAAATCCAGTTTAAAAACGGCAAAAATGGTCTAGTTTTTGACAAAAACCAGCTATACAATGCGTTTTTTGATGATTTTTTAAATAATCAAATGTATTCCGCACAATTTAAAATAGTCCCTTTTGAAAAAGGTATAGCTGATATAAAACCACTTTTTGCAAAGTGTTCAGATTTTTCAACAAACTACGCAAGCAGTGGCGCAGCGCGCAAAAACAATATAGAATTGGCGGCCAAATCTATAAATGGCATTATTCTTAAACAGGGCGACGAGCTTAGTTTTAACAAGGCAACAGGCCCAAGAAATGCTTCAAATGGCTACATGTCTGCAAAAATCATAGTTGGAGGGGACTACGTGGAGGGCTTTGGTGGTGGAGTTTGCCAAGTTAGCACAACATTATATAACGCTGCACTTCTCGCGGGTTTAAAAATAGCAGAAGTTCACCCTCATAGTTTGCCTTCTGGTTATGTAGAGCCCGGTTTTGACGCCATGGTAAATATGGGCAGTTCGGACTTGAAAATTGTTAACAACAGTGCAAATGATTATCTTATTACAGCCAGCGCAAATGCTGGAGTTTGCCGCGTTGCGATATATGGAATAATGCCAGATTTCACAATCAAGAAAAGATATGAGAAATACGACATTGCCAAGCATGGAACAGATAGAATAAAAACTGAATACGTAACAGATGCTGCAGAGGTATGTTTGGTTAGAGTTAGCCATGGTGTTGATGGCTACAAAGTAAAAACTTACATTGATTACTATGATGGAGACGTGCTTGTAAAAACTGAGCAAATTCGTGATTGCAAATACAATTCTAAAAGAGGTATGGTGGTTGAATACAAACTGGCTGAGCAAGGGCAATAGATGCCCTACATTAGTGCTTGTTTAAATATATAAATAAAAACGCCAAAAAGATTGACTTTTTTGCGCTAAAATGTTAAAATATGCATATAAGTCAAACAAAAAATACAAATTAGCAAATTTTTAAAACGCAAAAAATTCGCCAATTTGTCGTTTTTTGGCAATATTTTCATTGTTGGCTTATAATAAATGCAGTTTTTAATAAAAAAAGCTTTCTCTGTGCACAAAAAAAGCTAAAAAACTACATTTTTCTCGGGCAATTAAATAAATATTTATATTTAATTGGCTCAAACTAACAAAAAAAGGTGGAAAGTATGGACGAAATTACAACACTACAAACAAATCAGTCAAGTGCTTCACAAAGAGAGAAAAAAGGCATGAGCAGAAGAACAAGGCTTCTTTTGATTATTTTCTCCAGTGTATTTTTCTTGGCTGCAGCAATTGTTCCAATTGTCATTTTTGCAATGAACAAGAACAAAACAATTGTTGAAGAAAAGTCGGTTGGGGACTTCTTGATGCGTTATGTTCTCGAAAAAGATGATAGCACCGGTTACCGAAACGAGTATTACGAAATTATTCGTTACACTGGTTCTTCTACTGATGTTACTATCCCTGCAGAAGTTGATGGCGTAAAGGTCGTGTCTATTTTGCCAAATGCATTTAGCACTGACAGCCGTGAATCAAATGCCGAAATTGCAAACATTACAGTTGCACCAGATGAAGACGGAAATTACAATTTGTTGGTAATTGGAAAAGATGCCTTTAAGGGTTGTTCTTCTCTTGAATCGTTTGTTGTTCCAGAAAGCACATTAAGCATTGGTGAATATGCTTTTGAGGGTTCCGGAATTAAAACGCTTGAAATTGAAGATGCTTCCATCTTAAAATTTGACACAAATGCCTTAAAAGGAGCAACTGCTCTTTCGTCCATAAAAATTAACAATGCGTCATCACAAATTGACAGCACACTCAATTTGAATAGTGACACAGTAAGAAACGTCGAGATTTCTAGTGGTGTAGAAATTAAAGGTTCAACACTAAGCGGACTTACCAAACTGACATCTCTTAGCGTATACAACTACGAAAATCTTGTTATTGACTCATCAAACTTTGATGGATCTAGAATTAACACTTTGAATATATATTATGCTGAAGACCATTTGACCTCTTCATTCATGTCAAAATTCCAAACCATGGGCTCGCGTATCGAAACAATTAATGTTGCTGGTGGAATTACTTATCTTGACAGAGATGCCCTCAGTTATTTCCCAAGAGTTAAAAACGTAAAAATTGCCGATGGTACATTTGTAGATTTGTCTGTGCTTGGCAATGTTTCTGTTAACTCTCAAATCTTTAGAATGTATAAATCAACCGATGTTGCATTTGGTGGCTTTGATGATATTTCTGACACCGACTTTGTTTTGCAACTTACAAACACGTTGCCAACATCAGTATTAACAAGCAAATTCTTAAACTTGTTTGCGCAATCACAAGTTGGTACGGTTTATCTTCCAGAAAATTTAACAGAAGTTGGAAATGATGCCTTTGCAAGATACAACAACCTGATATATTTGAATTTTGGACTTGGCAGCAAAATCAACTGGATTGGACAAGGCGCGTTTGGAGGATCTGTTAATATTTCTGGCTTGGTTGTAACAGGTCCAGAATCTGTTGGTGAACTTGAAGACGAAACAACTGTTTATTTGGAATTTAACACTGCAAGTGGAACATACACAGACCGCTATTCTTACAATGGAACAAGAACCAAAGGTTCATACAAAATCACAGTAAACTTAATGACAATATCTGCTCCAACAAACAATGTTCTTCGCCCAACCGTTGAAGATGTTGGAACTGCAAATGAGCAGAAAAATAGAGTAAGTTTTGACGTTGCTTCAGGCAAATCTATTTTGAGTGCGTTAATAGCGAAGGGATACACACAAGCCGACCTGTTTAAAAACTTTGACGAAAGATATATCAACTGGCATTTGGATGGTTGGTATTTAGACGAAAATTACCAAACAGAAGTTTCTAGCGATGTATTAATGTCAGAAGATTTGCAAAATTCAACTGTCTATGCAAAATGGAGTATTTTGAAAAACAGAGAGTTTGTTGTTGTTTACTACTATCAAAACATAAGTAAACTTGACTATGTTCAAAATGGCTCAAAAACAGTAACAAGCTACAAACCAAATGAAGCTATTGATTTAAGAAATGTAGATGAAGTTACAAAATCTGTTGATGGATTTACTTTGAATTTGTCAAAATCTGTTTTGACAGGATATAACACAATTTCAAATCACAACTATTTTGCTTTGTATTTCGACAGAAACTCATATACAATCAACTATGATTATAATATTGATACCGAAACCACGGTAAACTTGCCAGAAATTGAAAATGCACCAGCAAGTTATAACGAAGAAACTTTTGAGCAAACAGATGTTGTTTATGGCTCAGCAGTAGAGCTTCTTGTCCTGTCTCGTCCTGGCTACGAATTCTTGGGTTGGAGCAAAACCAAAAATGGCGCTGTTGCATATACAAACCAAATTGACCTATACGAAGAAGCAGCAAATATTCAACTTTATGCAAAATGGCAAGTAAAAAATGTTGTTGTTCAAATCAAACTATTCAAAGAAACCGGTTACAACGAAGAAACTGGCGAATATATTTTTGAAGGACAAGGTGGAACAATAACCTACGAGCATGAATTCTTTGCAGATCAACTCGTATCAGCTGTTTACAGCAAAATAGACGAGCTCAGTCCAGATGTAGTAAGAGGACATGTGTTCTATCAACCAGTATATGGCAACATCGAACGACTTTATGGTGAGGAGACACTTGCTGAACTTGATAACAACATTATCAAAGTTCAATATATCAAAAAAATCTATGTTGTAAATGTAAACCTCAACGACACAGATAGTCCATCTGGTCAAAGAGCAACAACACAAACTCCACTAGTTCAAAGATTCAAATATATGGATACAATTGGCAGTGGTGTTTGGGTAACAACCTCAAGGCATGGTTATGTATTCCGTGGTTGGTTCTATGATCAAGCATGCTCAAACGATAAAGCGGTTAACACTGCAGATAAATTTGGCGAACTTGATAGTGTAAACTTGCCAGAAGATAAAAGCGAGATAACTGTTTATGCCGGTTGGCAAAGAGAAAACTTTGTTGTTGTTTATAACAGCGGAGTAGAAGGATTCAATGCTGTTTCTGAAACTTATACGTTTGATGAAGCGGGCGCTGTTCCTGTTACTGCAACATTGTTCAGCAAACCAGGTTATACATTTGCTGGCTGGTCTACTGCAGAAAACCAAGCAGTTGAATACATTTTTGAAAATGGAACTGGTATTGGATATCTTGTTATAAACAGCTTGTATGGACATTCAGCTTACGACCAAGAACAACAAAAGAATATTCTTAACCTTTATGCAGTTTGGTCACCAAATGTTTATAAATTGGTGTTCTCAGCAAACAACCAAACAGATCAAACCAAACAAGTTATGGCTGTGTTCGATCAAACAGAACTAGACATGACAATGTTTGCATATGCTGGTTATACTCTTGTTGGGTATCGCGACAGTATGCACCAAACAATCATATCAACAGAAAGTTTGTATGATTATATTTTGGCAAACTTGATATTCTATGATGCTTCTGTTGGATTTGCTTTTGAAGCTGTTTGGACACCAAATACAGACACCCCATATGTTGTAAATGTATATCTCGAAACCGTTGAGGGATTAGATTATGATTTGGCACAAACAATTAGCGACAGGGCAGGAACAACAGATACTGTTGTTGAAAAATCATATCTTATCAGCTTTATTAACGAATACTATGGCGCACTAATAGTTGGTTTTGACAACAATATCAATAGTGTTCAAGTTCACTCAAATCGCCAAGACGATTTAACTGTTATCAATGGTGATGGCTCACTTGTTATTAATCTATATTATATGCGCAAATACACAAAGGTTTCTGTTGCAATCGCTGATGATAGCACAGAAAAAATTGATAGTGTAGATATTGATGCAAGTTTTATTATCATAGATGGTGAAGACCTGTATATTAAATATGGTAGTGATTATACAATCACAGCAGTTATCAACAATGGATATCAATTTGTAAATTGGACAGTGGGAGAAGATGTTGTTTCAACACATGCCGAAGCACATTTGATACTATCTGTTTATGTTGACGAAATTGCATATGTTGCAAATGCAGAAACAAGAACATGGCAAGTAGAATATGACGGCAATGGCGCAGATCGTGGCTCAACGCAATCACATTCTCTAGAATATGCAAACGCTGGAACACTTGCTGAAAATGGATTTGAAAAAGATGGTTATGTGTTCCGTGGATGGTCAGAATATTCTGACACAATTTGGCTCAACCCAGCGGAATATGACGAGCCAGTTAATCAACATATTTATAATGGCAACATTACCGATACAATAGTCAATGAGTTATTTGATTTTGCGGGCGGAAACACATTGAGACTTTATGCTGTTTGGACAGCTGATGTCTTTGTTGTTACATTTATTGAAAGCGAGGGAGATGTAACAGCCCCAGAAACAACACTTACCGCTGTTTACGATGCGGAATTGACATTGCCAAGCAGCAATGTAGAAGGTTTTGCAAAACATGGATACACTCTTGTTGCGTGGACCTTTGATGGCATTGATTATGAACAAGGCGAAACCTTAAATGCAGAAGAAGTAAACGATATTTATGACTATTACAAAGATCATTCAAATCTTGTTGAACTTGTTGCAAAATATCAAGCAAACACATTCGACATTAGATATGTTTCGGGTCTTGGAACAGGCGCAGATGTTGTTCAACAAGCAACTTATGACGACGTAGATTTTGCATTAAATAATGCAAGTACTTTTGCAAGAACAGGATACACTTTTGCAAATTGGTATTATACATATGAAACCGAAGAAGCTGGCCAAGTTGTTGAGCATAGAGTTGACATTCTTGTTGGTGGACAAACAACCGTAAATGCTTTGTATGATACTTTTGATGGGGCAGAAATTGAACTTGTTGCAGATTGGACTGCAAACACATATAGAGTTATCTTTGTTGCAGAAAAAGCAAAGATGAGTAGTGGCGAATATGCATATGGTGAAATGCAACTTTTGCCAGAAGCGCAAGGCGACACCGCAATCACAATCGTTACAAATGGTGAATTAGATGCAAAATATTATGCAACTTACTATTATATTGATTGCACATACGACGTAGATTTTGTTGTTGCAAGCAACTATTATCAATTTGGTGATGCCGGCCAATATAACTTCTCATATTGGTTAAACTCTCAAACAGGCGAAATTTACACTGCATTATCTGAGCAAAGAAATCTTGATCCAAATGGCGAAATCATCCTCGTTACATCTTGGGCACAAGGTTCTACTGAATATAAATTCAGAGCACATTTGCAGAACCTTGACGAAACTTATACAAATTCATATACCGAATGGATTTCGACCTATGGCCAAACTGATGTTGAAATTGCCGATATTAATGACGTTGCTGCATTGCTTGTTGTGCCAGGATTTACATTTGTTGGTGGTGCAGATGGTTATTCTGTTGATGCAAACCACGATAAAAACCACATGGTTATAGACGGAAGAGGACTAGAAATTACTCTTAAATACGCGCGCAATAAATATGACGTAACAGCACTCCAATCTTCAGGAGACATTCATGGCTCAGTTGTGCTTGACACAACAGTAGGAACCGGTGTATTTGCAAAAGCCGGACAAACAAATGTCTATGAAGTTATGTTTGGTGCAACAATCATTGCCACAGGAACAGCAGATCATGGCTACAAGATTAGAGGATATTATCTTGGAGAAGATTTGTTCGATTCACAAGACTCAACCTTCACAATAACAGAAAGCTATGAGGGTGGCGAAAAGAACGTATACTTGAGCACAGACCCAATTTCATTTGTGATTGAATACTTTAATGGTATCGAATCATTGGAACAAAGAACATATGTATACAACAGAGCAGATAACCTCTATGTTTCAATCAGAACAGGTTATGTATTCTTGGCGTGGGAATATGGTGACAATGCAAGAGTTTCATATAACGCAGAAACAAACAGAGATTTTGCTGTAACAAACACAACAATCAATCAAATTTTTGATACAATTGTTCCTCAAGATGGAGTTTATAAAACAGAGCTTTATGGAGTATATCAAGCAATTAGATATATCGTAAGATTCTCAGCTGGCGCTGGTGCATTTGATGGACCAACACAAATTGAAGAAAAAGCAGTAAATTATGGCGAAACACATCTTATTTCTGAATATATTTCAGCATTTGTATTAAAGGGATATCACCTTTCAGGATTTGACACCAACTCTTTGGAGGGAGATGTTCTTTATATTGGTGCTGACGACTCAGTTGCAAACATCAGCCAAACAAGCAATTATTCATTCACAAACTTGACAAGTGAAAGCAATAGGGTTGTTACAATTACAGCACGATATCAACCAGACGAATTTGTTGTTAAATATAGTGCTGGAGAAGGCAGTGGTGCAGACGTTTCAGAAACATGGACATACAATAAAACGGAGGGCACAACTCTGTATGATGGCCACACCTTTGAAAAAGTTGGTTACACCTTGACCGCATGGACATTCACTGGTGGACGATATGCTCTTGGCACATCAGTAACAACGGCTATTGTTGAAACACTATATGACCTCAGTGTTGCAAGCGCAAATGGATATGCGTTGCTCACTGCAGAATGGACCGCAAACACATATAAAGTTTGCTATGCTGCAGCAGAACAAGTTGGTGCACTTAATAGTGTTCAAAGATGGGACATCCCAGAAGAATTTAATCCAGACGAAAATGGTTATTATGTAGAATACACATATGACCAAGAATATGAATTTGAACAAAACTATTATTATCTAAAAGGATATTCATTTGTTGGTTGGAGACTTGGTGAAAGTGTTAATAGTGTTGGCGACAAGTTAACAAACCTTGCAAGCGAACAAGATGCACAAGTTGTTGTGTATACTGTTTGGAGTGCAAAAACTTTAACAATTGAATATTTGCAAAACAAACCAGAAGCAAACCAAGGCAACGTTCAAAACGTTATAGCAAATGGCGAGGCAGTATACGATCATTCATTCACACTCACATCTGCCCA
>Ga0310696_10011510_pt1 | contig 10096 bp, 7 predicted proteins | sample AusTroGonzalo_MG_4_FD_203885 | JGI IMG/M metagenome (GOLD analysis project Ga0310696, IMG submission 203885) | Bovine rumen microbial communities from tropical cattle in Woodstock, Queensland, Australia - Gonzalo_02 (v2) (version 2) | ecosystem: Host-associated > Mammals > Digestive system >... | reverse complement strand
GGTGTCTGCTATTTCCTGTGGGACAGAGCGTCGGAAGGACCATGCCGGGTATATACTCACAGGAATGGAGGCATTGAAAATCAACCTGAGCGTGAATTGTGCGAAGATGGAAGCGACGTGTTCATCAGATATGCAGAGGGAGTCTCCATCTACCACAAGGTAAAGCGATTTGCTGAGAAAACAATAGAAGCCATTATCAGCTCGCAAAAACCATTTGGTCTGCGGACGTTTGTTCATGGCAAAGAACTCGAGTTTGCAAATTCCATTAAACTATATGAGAGAGGCGGTGTGGGTTATATAAAGAGGTCGGATGTTGGAAAGAATGTTGAATGGGTAGACAAGAACAAGGTGTTTATATCTGCGGCATACAATGCAGGCGACACATATCCGCACCAGATACTCGGGAAGCCGATTTTTGGTGAAAGGGGGAGTGCGTGCACAGAAACTTATATTGTGATCGGTCCGTTTAAGAGTGCCACGGAAACGCGAAACGTGATTTCGTACATTAAGACGAGGTTCTTTAGATTTCTTGTAATGCTGAAAAAGACATCGCAACATGCTGCTGCAAATGTGTACTCTTTTGTGCCCATTCAGGACTTCTCGAGGTCGTGGACTGATGCTGAGTTGTATGCGAAGTACAAGCTGGACAAGAAAGAGATAACATTCATAGAGTCTATGATTCGTCCAATGGAGGGCGACGCATGAACTTCGACAGGGTATACCGCGAGCCGAGGGTTTACGCGTACACGCTTCCGTCCGTGCCTGAGAAGGCTGGTTGGATCAAGGTCGGATACACGGACAGGCAGACCGTGCAGGAGCGCATAGCCCAGCAGCTGAAGACGCCTAGCCTCAGGTACAGAATCGAGTTGGACGAGAGCGCGCGTACGAGGGACGGACGGTTCTTTGACGACAGGGCGCTGCACTACATGCTTGAGGAAGAGATGGAAATCGAGCGCGAGTACAGGACCGAGAGGGACGGGAGAAGCGGCAGGAAGCGCAGGGTCCCGACGGAGTGGTTCAAGACAACCGCGGATTGCGTGCGAGTGGCTGTCAAGGTGCTTCAGGGAAGCATCGCAGGGAGGGAAGAGGCGGAGAAGGCTGCGTTCGCCATGCGTCCTGAGCAGAAGTGCGCGGTGGAGATGACGGCGGCATATTATCGGGCGCATCCGAAGGAGCGGGGCGGGCAGCCGCCGAGCTTCCTGTGGAACGCGAAGATGCGTTTCGGAAAGACCTTCGCGACATACCAGCTTGCGAAGAAGATGGGGTGGCGGAAGATGCTCGTCATGACGTTCAAGCCAGCCGTGGAGGATTCGTGGCAGAAGGACCTCGAGGGGCACCGTGACTTTCCCGGATGGCGGTTTGTGGGCAAGGAGGGGCGCGGCGGGTCTCTGAAGGCTGGCGATGGGCCCGTGGTGGTGTTTGGGTCGTTCCAGGACTTCCTGCAGCTTGACGCACGGACGGGGGAATACAAGGCGCGCAACAAGGAGGTGTTCGGCGTAGAGTGGGACTGCGTTGTGGTCGATGAATACCACTTCGGCGCGTGGAGGAGCGAGAACCGCGAGTTCACCGGCTCTATTGAGGGGGACGACACGAAGGCCGAGCTCGGTGGCGACGAGGCCGGGCGCTTCACGGCGGAGAAGTCGCCGCTCAGGGCGAAGAACTACCTGATGCTGTCCGGCACGCCGTTCAGGGCGATCAAGAACGGCGAGTTCGGCGAAGACCAGATATTCAATTGGACCTACCAGGACGAGCAGGCTGCGAAGGAGCGGTGGGATTCGGAGCATCCCGGGGAGGAGAACCCGTATGCGCCGCTGCCGAGGATGAACATGCTCGTGTACAGGCTTCCCGAAAGGATTGCCGCGGTCGCGGAGAAGATCGACGCGGGCTTCGACCTCAACGAGTTCTTCCGTGCAGAGCGCAGGGGCGGTACGGCAAGGTTCGTCCACGAAGACGAAGTGAGCAAATGGCTGGACTTCATGCGCGGGGAGTTCTTCTTCGCAGGCGGCGCGAAGCCGGTGCTGCCGTACTACGACGCCTCGATGAAGCGGGCGCTGCGCCACACCGTCTGGTACCTTCCCGACGTGGCGAGCTGCGAGGCGATGGCGGATCTGCTGGGGGGAGGCTACCACAGCTCCTTCTACCGCGAGTACGAGGTGATTCTCTGCGCCGGCCAGCACGCGGGCATCGGGAAGGACGCGCTTAAGAGCATTGACTGCGTCCTGAAGAACCCGCTGGACACGATGTCCATAACGCTCACCTGCGGAAAGCTCACCACGGGGGTGACCGTCCCCGCATGGAGCGCGATCTTCATGCTGCGGTCGCTGTCAAGCCCGGAGACTTACTTCCAGGCGGCGTTCCGCGTGCAGAGCCCCTGGACGATGCAGAACGCGGACGGGCGGAGCCCTAACGAAAAGACGATCCTGAAGGAGAACTGCTACGTGTTCGACTTCGCGCTCACAAGGGCGCTGACCCAGATTGCGGACTACAGCGCAAACCTCTCCGACAAGTCGGGGGTGCCGGCGGAGAACGTTAGGGAGTTCATCAACTTCATGCCGGTCATCTGCTACGACGGAAGCAAGATGTCCGAAGTCGAGGCGGGTGAGATACTTGATCTTGTGTATGTAGGCGTGTCGGGGCCTGCGATGGCGCGCAGGTGGAACTCGTCCGACCTCCTAAACATAACTCCGGTAATACTCTCGTCCATTCTTGACGACAGGCGCGCATTGGATGCCATAGGCAAGATCGAGGGGTTCGCGAACCCAAGAGGTGAGATGGCGGCTTATGTCAATCAGACCAAGACGGTCGGGAGGCTCAGGGCGAAGGCCGCGAAGGGAGACAGAAAGGCGAAGAGGGAGCTGACGGAGGCGGAGAAGGAGCTGCGCAGGCGAAGGGGCGAAATCGAGAAGAAGCTGAAGAAGTTCGCCACGCGGATTCCGATTTTCATGTACCTGAGCGACTACCGCGAGAAGGCGCTGGTGGACGTCATAGAAAACCTCGAGACCGACCTCTTCACGCATGTGACGGGGCTTTCGCTCTCCGACTTCGAGGTCCTGGTGGACAAGGGTGTGTTCAACTCTGCGACGATGAACTCCTGCATCTGGCAGTTCAGGGCTTACGAGGAGGATTCGCTGGACTATCTCCACCTCCGCAGCGGCCAGTCAGACGAGGATAGCCTGATAGGCGGATGGGACTCCAGCGTCACGCGACGCGACGCGTACGAATCGCTTCCGAGGTAACCTGTCCGTCGACTCCATCTCATGAGATTACGCTGCGTACGAAATCGCGGGCGTTTCCCAATTCCCAATTCCGCACCAGGCACTAAGCACTAAGCACTAGGCCCAATGTTTTTGATTCTCCGCACCCCGATTGTTTGGTACAATTCCGGCGTGAAACCGATTCTGCCATTGCTGCTGCTCGTCTGCGCGCCTTTTGCGGGGCTGGCGGCGGAGATGTTTGTCCTCACGCCTAGCCTTGGGCTGGACGCTGAGGCCGTGACGGATGTGCCTGTGGTTGTAAATATAACGATGCGGTAGGTGGCACTATGAACGACACGCCATATGTCAGCTGCCTTGTCCTGGCCGTGTTGGCGTTTTGGATTGTATTCGCGCTTAGGCACTTTCCTTCCGCCGTTCGCATGTTGCGGCGGGATGTGTTGTCTGTGCTAATGATCTTCGCCGTTGCCGCGTCGCTTGTCGCGGACAAGACCAACGGGCTCATGCGCATCATCGCGCAGTTGCGCTCCCCTGCGCCTGTTGCCGCTACTGTGACGGCCGAGGACATTGCCAGGGGGTGGCGGATCGAAAGCATCAGCGCCAATGAAGCAATTTCGTACGAGATGCCTGTGGATGCAACTTATGTCGGCAACTGGCATGTGCATGGGGCAAGGAGCTCGTTCGGGAACAATAAGATTGCTTTTAGCGACTTCTCTTTCCCGCTTGGGACAAACAGCGATTCGTTCTCTTCGTTCTGGTATTTTGTGGACGGCATGATACGACCGACTCCGCGCGACGCAACTAGGGAGATACGCGCGGCGGGAGGTCCGATGTTCGCGAAGCCCGGCGCAAGCCGCCTGTGGACGGTGGAAGATCCCGACGGAAGCCAAGTCCTGACCTGGGAAAACTTCTTCCTTGGCAGCGACACCAACGTACCCGTAAACGCGCAGATACGGCTCTACGGCAACGGCGACTTCACGACGTCCTCAAACGAGCTTGTCACGGTGTGCCGCCGCGTGGAGCCGTTCGACTGGGACGGCGACGGGCTTGCAAACGACATCGACCCCGAACCATATTCGGGAAGCGACGATTTCCACGGTACCTGCGCCGCATGGTACAACGTGGCGTGTTCAAACATCCTGACGGCTGCAGACGGCGACTGCGGCGTGGAGCTGACGTGGCGCGACGGCGTCAACTCTAACGCGTACTACTTCGTCGAAGTCGTCGCGGAACGCGGCCCGTCGGAGGTCGTGTTCTCGGCTTCGCAGGCGGGAAACCTTGGTTCGCCTGTCGTCGTTGTGCATGCCGGCGAGACGAACACCGTGCCGCTTCTTGTCGGCGTCGAATATGCCGTTACATCGACCGTGCCTATAAGCGTGACCGCGCCTGCAAACGGACATGCACTTGTGTCGTTCGATTCTCCCAAGACATGCATGATCCGCTGGCCCGTCACCTTCGCCTTCGCAGAGACGATTGGCGAGCCTGCGCAGTCTGGCAACGCGCCGCGCACTTACGAGGTAACGGCGGGACCGTTCGACCCAGGCGGGATTTTTTCCTGGGATTCGCCGGGCGGATGCCACTGCATTACCTACATCGGATACCGTGCCGTCTACAACTGCTCGCCTGAATGCACTTGCGGCGGAAACTGCCTGGTGTCTGGCTGGTTCGGGTTCGAGGGGATTTTCCTTCCGGTTGCCGGCGGGGAATGCAGGTGCGGATTTACGGACACGGTGCGCCCTGCCGTGCCGCAGGACGAGGGGCCATGCGTATCAGTCTCGTTCAGCGATTCGGCGGTGATATACGAAGATTCCTACTCGGAGAGTCCAGGGGTGTGGAAGCCGAAGCGTTCGACCCGCACTTGGCTTACCGTGCATGCGAACGGAGGGCCTAACGGCGGAACCTTGTCGTTTGCATCGCAGAACCTCGAAAAGTTGGCACCTGTCGCATGCGGTCCGGTAGTCCTCCCGCTGTCGATCAATCTAGCGTCAAACGAGACGTTCAGCGCGCAGTATCTCCTTGAAGGCGAATTGCCTAGCGCCGCGACAAACGACATATCGGTTACTGGCAGTCTGCTTCCAACTGGGGCGAACGAGGCGATACAGTCTGCCTCCGCGCTGACTAGCGTGAAAGTAGAGCTGGGGGCGATGTATGACGCACCCGAAAACCCATGCGCGAGCAGGCACACATATGGAGTCGGAGAACTTGTATGCATAACGACAACGCCATCCTCAGGGGCTATAGGACTGTCTGTTGTCAGGGGAAATACGTCCGAGACAAATCTCGTATATGACTCATTTGGGACGGCTCTTACCACAAACGGATCCGGTCCAAGCACCTACCGATGTCCAATAGTAGGCACTTTTCGCCCGAATTTGACGGTTGCCTTGGGAGATGCTTCGTACAAGCCAATAATGAACTTAGTCGAACCTCAGTCAGTGATATGCCGCGAGGCTGAAATCTATGACGAGGCCGACATTCCGTTTGTGTGTCTCCCGTCAGGAAGCGTTGGCGGGGTGTTGATGAAAACAATCAACTACATTGGCCCTATGGATGTTTCGTTCGAAGGGGTAATGGTTGCTGAAATACCATGCGACGATGTAATCCCCCCTTCAGGTTATTTTGCAACAACGAATTACACAGGGGCTGCTTCGCACACTACAGTTGCTGGAGCAGGGAAAGTCTATCGTATCAAGGCTGGGAATTACTGGGCCAGCGACAGGGCAGGAAGGAGGACAGCATACATCAATTGGTCTGAAGGCCGCATGGAATGGAAGATACCGATAGGATGGTTGCGTATGACAGAAACAGAACAGTATGCGCTGAACCCACCGCTCCGTAATATTACGGGTCCCGATTATGAGCAATGCGACAATGCGCAAAGCAGACCTCTGCTGATAGGCGGCAAAACCGACACATACAAGCAGATTTTCACGATAAGCCTATTTGGGACCGCGTCAATAGAAAAGTTCGGGCATACGCTTTCAAGGAGCATTTTTTGCGTTATCACACTTGACGGGAATATCATCCAATGGAAGCATTCAACGACAAACGAATGAAGGTGGCTACGCGAAAATCTGAGGCGTGCATTGCAACACTGCTTCTTTTTGCGTTGTCGTGTTTTACCTTGGTGTTTTTGCTCTCCAAACAAAGTCAGCGCGACGATTCTCGGATGATTGCAGACTTCCGCAGCGCGGAAGCAGACGCATGCGCCGACGACGGCACGAAGGACGAGATGTCCGGCGACGATTCTGGCACGCCAATAGAGCCTTTAAGCGAATCGGAGCAAGCCGAACTGTTCAGCGCAGTGTCAAACATTGTTTCGGCGTATTCCAACAAAGACGCACGAGCCGTACAGGAGTTTTCCGCCCATGTGCTGGATTTCATTGAGAGCAAGAAGCAGCAAATATCGACGGAAATGTGCGTTCAAACACTGGAGCCGATCAAGCGAGTTCTTCTAGACCATTTCTGTGTGCGGAAAAGGTGTGGCGACTTCAATACAGCGGAGGAACTCGAAGCCCACTTCGCGCTTGACATGGAAATTCTGTCATTCTTCTTTGAGGCGAGCCTCAAGCGGGACTTGACGATAATAGATGATCGATTTGAGCTGATTGCATTGCAATCTGCGGGGAACACACGCCGAATTTATGAAGGAGACTCACGTGATGACATGTTGGCAGTTTGTGACAAATGGATTGGCAAATGGAAGGAGCGAATTGATTCGGAAAATTGTTATGTAAGAATCAAGCTTAAGAGAAGTTATTTGCGAGACATAGAGTATTGGCAAAATTGGCGAAGGAGCGGAAGCACCGGGACATACCTGACAGACGAAGACATACGAAGGGACTGTTATCATGCTGTTGAGTTTCTTGGGCGTTTATATGGCTACACACCCAAGTGGATAAAAGAGTACGAGCCACTGGAAACTCAGAACGACCGCGCCCCTCTGGCGTCTGGTGCCGACGGCGCGAAGTAAACAACCACCTCCCTCTTGCCGTAGCGCTTGCACTTGCCGTATATGCGCCGCTGGCCGCGGACGGAGCGGCTCGAGTACTTGCGCCACGGGGACCACTGTCCGCATGCGGACAGACCTCTAAGGCTCGTCTGACCATCGCTCCTCCTCCTCAAACTCACTTACACACTCCTGAGGTCCCATCCAATCCTCACTTAGCGCTGCTCTCGGTTTCGCTTTCGTTGCCGCCCGTTGCCTTTGCCGATACAGAGACGACATCCAATGCGCAGCTTGTCGCCTGGAGTGATGATGTGCGCGAGTTCACCTTTTCGCTGGACTGCCAGGGCGGACCAGAGGAGAACGTGCAGATTTCCTTCGGGACGGATTCGAACACCAACGGAATTCTCGATCTTGCCGAATGCGAGCTGACGGTAGGATGGGACTCGGGCTGTTGGTTTGTGCTGCATGGCGATTATCTTGGCCGTCCAGACAACATTCTGTCAAAGACTGTATGGTGCTACAATGCAGTGAACGACTATACGGGGATGGGAGCTTGCGCCACGTTTGGCGGACTTCCTGTCCGCGTCGCGAAGCTCAGCAATTTCTTTGTGGGATACTGCTCGCGTCGAATAGGCGCAAGCGATGGAGGAGGACATCAATGACTGCAAGAATGTTCATAGCGGGTGCGTTTTCCATGTCGGCTTTCGCTGTTTGCGCAATCCCCGTAACAAGGGACAACCTACCAGAATTAGCATGGCGCAAGAAGCGGCGAGGCCGGAGTCTGCGCCCGTTTTACGCCAACGACGCCGAACGCGTGGAACGGCGCAAAGCCGACAGAACCGACGAGACGAATGACATGGTGAGATGCATGACCCCGCCCCGCAGGCCAGAGCAATTGCGCCTGACGCGTCAGTTTGGTATAATCAGGCTGTATGAGCAAACACGAAGGCATAAACACTTATGAAAAGAAGACGTGGCTCGAGCGGATGGCGGCGAAGGTGCCGGATCCGGTGGTGCTGTTCATCCTGATGTACGCGGCGCTGTTCGTGGCGACGATTTTCGCCGGCGGCACGACGTTTGCCCTGCCTGGGATCGACCCGGAGACGGGAGCCGCGGTTCAGGTTGCGCACTCTATCCGCGACATGTCTGAGACGGGCAACGTCCAGTGGATATTCGACAACGCGATCGTCGGCAACTGGCTTGCGTACGCGCACGGGCTCATAGGCATACTCGTAGTCGCGATGCTCGGCATCGGCACGGCCGAGGGGAGTGGTCTATTCTCCGTGCTACTGAAACTCGCCGGCAGGCACGTGAACGAGAGGCTGCTGCCGTATGTCATCGTCTTCGCCGGCGTTCTTTCGAATGTCGCCGCCGACGCCGGGTACGTTGTCCTGATACCGCTTGCTGCGGCGCTGTACTGCGCCATGGGGCGCAATCCGCTGATCGGCGTCGCCGCGTCGTTCGCGGGCGTGAGCGCGGGTTTTGGCGCTAACATCATCCCCATCACGACGTCGGACCTCCTTGTCGGCATCCCGGCGAAGGACTTCGCGCTTGCGCATGGCGTTCCATGGCTGTCGCGTCTCGGCGTGCCGCTGAACGAGGCCACGATGGACTATTTCTACACGTGCTCGCTGGTGTTCGTGTTCACTTTCCTCGGCGGATGGGTGACCAACAGGTTTGTCGCGCCGAAGCTTGGGAAGCTGTCGTGGCGCGTGCCGGAGGAGATGTCGGGGGAGAAGTTCGCCGTGTCCCGCGAAGAGGTCCGCGACCTCTGGTGGGCGCTGCTCGGACTTCTCGCCGCGGCGTGTGCCATACTGCCGCTCGGGCGTGGCCCGCTTAGGGAACATTTCGCGGCGAACGTGATCCTCTTCGTCTCGTTCGCGTTCTTCATGGCGGGGCTCTTCTACGGAGTGAAGCGCGGGAAGTACCGCGCCGCGCAGGATGTCGTAGCGGCGATGACGAAGCAGGTGAAGGAACTCGGGTACATGTTCGTCCTCACGTTCTTCTGCTTCAACTTCCTTGCGCTCCTCACATACTCTGGAGTTGGGGCGTACATCACGTACGCGGGCGTCCGCGCCATCCTCGCGCTCAGCATCGAGTCGTCGCCGGTTCTTCTTCTCTTCGCGTTCATACTGATGGGATCGCTCGTCAACCTCTTTGTGGCGAGCCTGTCCGCGAAGTGGCTGATGCTGGGGCCGATCTTCATACCGATGCTCTACCACGTGAACCCGTCGCTTACGCCCGAGGTCGTGTGCGCGGCATACCGGACCGCCGACCCCTGCACGAACATCGTGACGCCGGTGATGACATACGCCGGGGTGATACTGCTCTTCTGCCGCCGCTACCGGCCGCAGTTCACCATCGGCGACCTTGCGCTCATGATGGTGCCGTATGCCGGGATATTCCTTGTCGTGTCCACGGCTATAATGCTCATGTGGTTCAAGCTCGGCCTTCCGTTCGGGTTCTGAGATGTCCGCGTGGTCGCATCTGCGTGTTTCACCACATTTGTCTCCCTGCCCGTCTTTGAATTCAACTCCGACGGCTTGCAAAGGGGCCGCGCCAATTTTGCAAAGCGTCGGAGTTTGCTGATTCGGAGGCGACCAGGGGGGTGGAGAGTGTGGCGGTGAATTATGTAGATGCGCCCTGTCCGCGTGGAAATCACAGATTGCCCGTGATTCTGGCGGTGTTTTATGGTAATATGTCTACACCATATCTGGGAAGTGGACACATGAATGTTCGAACCATACGGCAGCGTGGAGTAGGCGATGTCTCCGTGCATGCTTTTACGAGTGTGGGCATAAGGGGCTGTGTCTGTTTTGCGAAGCATCGAAGGCAAATTGGAGCAAGCTCCATTCGTTGCGCAATATTCACTAATTTTTTTGCGCTGTTTTCACTATCAACGTCACCGCGTTTTGGTATAATTACGCCAAACACG
>Ga0310696_10011509_pt1 | contig 10096 bp, 5 predicted proteins | sample AusTroGonzalo_MG_4_FD_203885 | JGI IMG/M metagenome (GOLD analysis project Ga0310696, IMG submission 203885) | Bovine rumen microbial communities from tropical cattle in Woodstock, Queensland, Australia - Gonzalo_02 (v2) (version 2) | ecosystem: Host-associated > Mammals > Digestive system >... | reverse complement strand
GGCTCCCCGTTCGAAGGCTCCATCAAGGACATCAACCCGAACGACGTCGAGTCGATGTCCGTGCTGAAGGATGCTTCCGCATCGGCCATCTACGGTAACCGCGGTGCTAACGGTGTCATCCTGATCACCACGAAGAAGGGTACCGGCGACGCGAAGATCAAACTCGACGTCCGCCTCGGCTCCAACAGCCGACTGATCCCCAACTACGACGTGATCACCGACCCGGGCCAGTATTATGAAACCTACTATCAGTTGCTGTACTACAAGCACCTGATCGGCGACGGCGTCACCACGCACACGCAGGCACAGGCCTACGCATTCGCAGATGCCACGCTCTTCAGCACCAGCGGTGGTCTCGGTTATCGCGTGTTCGACTATCCCGAGGGTGAGAAACTCATCGGTACGAACCTCCGCCTCAACCCGCACGCAACCCTGGGTTACAGCGACGGCGAATACTACTACACCCCCGACGACTGGTACGGTGAAACCTTCCACAACTCGTTCCGCCAGGAGTACAACCTCTCCGTCAGCGGCTCGGGCGAGCGTTTCAACTACTACGCCAGCGGCGGTTTCGTGGATGACGGTGGTATCATCAACAACTCCGATTACAAACGTTACACCGGCCGTGTGAATGCCGACTATCAGGTGAAGAAGTGGTTCAAACTCACCTCCTCGATGAGCTTCAGCCACGCCAACTCGAAGACCAACGGTTCCAATGGTTCCTGGGGTTCCTCGGGCAACGTCTTCTACGTGGCCAACAACATGGGTCCTATCTACCCGCTGTACGTTCGTAACGCAGACGGTTCCATCAAGACCGAGAACGGCCGTATCGTCTACGACTCCAACAACACGAACTTTATCCGTCCCTCCGTCGTGGGTAACGCAATCCGCGACAACGAGTACGACGTGACCAACTACTACTCCGACGTGTTCATCGGCAAGGCCGGCGCCATCTTCACCCCGGTCCGCGGCCTGACCCTGACCGCCAACCTCAACCTGACGAGCGACAACACCCGTGAGGCTGACCTCTACTCGATCTTCGGTTCCGGCGCTTCGACCGACGGTATGGCTTATGTCTACCAGAGCCGCATGTTCGCCGTCAACCAGCAGTATCTGGCTGAATACAAGACCGACTTCGGCGGCAGCGAACACAACTTCGACATCCTGGCCGGCTACGAGCAGTACAACCGCAAGAGCCAGACCCTCTGGGGCCAGAAAGACCACCTGTTCAACCCGACCGTGGGTGAACTCGGCAACGGTGACGGCACCTCCGGCACCCGTACCTCTTCGGCTACCAATACCTATATGTCGAGAGGTTTCCTGAGCCGTGTCCAGTACGACTATGGAAACCGTTACTTCGTCAGCGGTTCCTTCCGTCGCGACGCATCTTCGCGCTTCGCACCGGGTCACCAGTGGGGCAACTTCTGGAGCGCAGGTGCAGCGTGGTTGATCAGCGGCGAGGAATTCCTCCGCAACAACAACGTCGTCAACATGCTGAAACTCAAGGTCAGCTACGGCCAGCAGGGTAACGACAACCTCGGTTCCCTCTACCCGTGGGCAGACCAGTACACGCACTCCTACAACGAGGAGACCGGCGAGTACTCCCTGGTTCTCAGCTATAAAGGTAACGAAGACCTGACCTGGGAGACCTCCAAGTCGTTCAACGTCGGTCTCGACTTCGAACTCTGGCACGGCATCCTCAACGGTAGCGTTGAGTACTTCGCCCGCAAGACCGAAGACCTCCTCTACTCCAAGAACGTGCCTTACTCCGCAGGTAACCCGACCGGTGTCGTCCCCGTGAACGTGGGTGACATCATGAACCGCGGTTTCGAGATCACTCTCGACGGTAACATCATCAACACGAAGAACGTTCGTTGGAACTGGAACGTCAACCTCTCGCACTACAAGAACATCATCCTCTCCCTCGACCCGAGCGTCTCGGAGAACGGCATCAAGGGTTCCAACTTCATCTATGAAGTCGGCGGTTCCCTCTACGACGCTTACATGTACAAGTTCGCAGGCGTGAACCAGGAGACCGGTTATCCGCTCTATTGGAAACACGTCGAAGAAAAGGACGATGACGGTAAAATCATCAACGAGTATGACGAAACGACCGACATCTTCGACCAGGCTACCAAGTACAAACTCGGCAGCGTGATGCCGAAGCTCTACGGCGGTTTCGGTACCTCGCTGAACGCATACGGCTTCGACCTTTCCGCACAGTTCTCCTTCCAGCTCGGCGGTAAGTACTACGATGGTTCTTACCAGCAGCTGATGTGGACCCAGGATCAGAAGGGTTCCGCTTGGCACAAGGACGCCCTCAAGGCGTGGACGCCGACGAACCCCAGCAACACCATTCCTCGTAACGGTGTCTACGCTGAGGCACAGAGCGCAACCGACCGCTTCCTGGTTTCCTCCAACTACCTGAGCATCAACAACGTGACGTTGGGTTACACCTTCCCGTCCAAGTGGACCAACAAGATCGCGATCAGCGCTCTCCGCCTCTATGTGGCTGGTGAGAACCTCGCTGTCTTCTCTGTCCGCAAGGGTATGGATCCCCGCTACTCGATGGGCCTCGGCTCGATGACCAGCGGCGCAGGTCTTACTTCCAGTGCATACGCCCCGATGCGTACCATCACGGGCGGTATCTCTCTTACGTTCTAACCTTTAAATGATGAAAGAAATGAAACGTATCAAATTACTCTCGATTATACTGGTCGGTCTCGCCCTTGCTTCCTGCTCGGACATGAACAACATCGTTCCGCAGAGCGGCACGATGCTCTCCACGCAGGTCCAGGAGACCTATGCCATTGCACCTGAGCGTGCAGCTGCTCCGTTTGCCGGTATGTTCACCGACATCGGACGTGCGGCCAAGATGTATTCGACGCCCGATGACTGGGAGTTCCTGATGATTATGTTCTGCAACGACCTTGAAGGCGCCGATGCAGTCATCGCCGACAGCGGTTACAACTGGTTCAGCGTTTGCGGTGAGCTCTCCTCCCGTAACGCCAACTACCGTAACCCGGCTATCCGTTACCGCGCTCCTTACAACATGATCGCTTCGGTCAACACCTTCCTCGACGGTTTCGGTGAGGATGTGACCGATCCCAACTCCATCAACATGATGGCGCAGGCCCGTGCCCTCCGCGCATGGTCCTATATGCTGCTGGCTCCCGCCTTCCAGTTCAACTACCAGATCGCCGGCGACCAGCCCTGCGTTCCGATCGTGACCCAGGAACCCGTCGACTATACCAACAACCCGCGTGCTTCCGTCAAGGAAGTGTACGCGCTGATCATCGACGACCTCAACTATGCTGTTGAGAAACTCGAAGGCGCATCCCGCACCTCCAAGATGTACATCGACGGCAACGTGGCCCATGGCCTCCGCGCCCGCGCATACCTCGATATGGGTGAGTGGCAGAAAGCTTACGACGACGCTGTGAAGGCAGCCCAGGGTTATGAGCCCGCTTCCCTCGCAGAGGTGTCGAAGCCCGCTTTCTACGACATCAACGAGCACAACTGGATCTGGGGTTATGACATGATCACCGACATCGCGATGAACTACCGCTACGCAACGACCTCGTCGTGGCTGCGTTCGTTCTCCGCATGGGGCTACGCTCCGGCTTGCCAGGTGTACACCTGCATCAACAAGATCCTGTGGGACAAGATCTCTCCCAACGATATCCGCAAGCAGTGGTGGGTTGACGAGAACCTCGAGTCGACGCTCCTCAACGGCCTCAAGTGGCCCGGCTTCGACGATGTGGCCAACGCTAACGACGGTGGCGACGCGAAGCTCCCGTATCTCCCCTACACGAACGTGAAGTTCGGTTGCATCAGCATCGGTACGACCACCAACGACGAGGATATGCCGCTGATGCGCGTCGAGGAAATGATCCTCATCCAGGCTGAGTGCAAGGCACGCCTGGGCGACAACGCCGGTGCAACCTCCATCCTGGAGAACTTCGTCAACCGGTATCGTATGGTTTCCGGTACTTACTCCGCAGCAGCCAGCGGCCGCAGCATCCTCGACGAGATCTGGTTCCAGCGCCGTGTCGAGCTCTGGGGCGAAGGTTTCAACGTGCTTGACATCCGCCGCCTCAACAAGCCGCTTGTCCGCTTCCACGACGACAAGGGCAACATTGCAGCTGCTTTCCGTTTCAACCTTCCCGCTGACGACCCTTGGATGCTGATGCGTTTCCCGCAGGGTGAGCTCAACACCAACTTCGCTATCGTCGACAATACGGGCGGTCACCAGCCTGTCACCGATGAGAATCCTACCCTCCGTGACGGTGTCACCGACTAACCTTAAACACTACGACAGATTATGAAAAAGATACTTATTTCCCTTCTGTTTGTGCTTCCCTTCCTCTTCTCCTGCCAGCCGCAGGTAGAACCGTTCTATCCTGGCGAAGAAGATGTAGCGGGTTGCTACGGCGTCTATTTCCCGTCGCAGGAAGCGACCGGAAGCCACACGCTCGACCCGACGATGGCTCCTCAGGCAACGTTTACCGCTAAGCGTACCAACACGTCCGGTGCCATCACCGTCCCCCTGACCTACAAGTCATCCGTTGACGGCGTCTTCAACGTGGGTGAGCTGAAATTCGCCGACGGACAGTCCGAATCGAAGTTCACGGTGACCTTCCCGAACACGGAGATGGGAACCACCTACAACCTGAGCATCGCCATCGACGATCCGAACTATGCTTCGAAATACCTGAACCAGCCCATCGCCATCGACTACTCGGTGCTCCGCGTGGAATGGGTCAACTTCGGCCACGCCACCTTCTATGAGGGCTGGTGGGGAGAGGTCCATACCGCCAACATCAAGTACTACGATGTGAACGGCGTCCGTACCTGCGTGGCAGAATGCGACGAAGGCAACGGTATCTGGGGTGACAGCGTGAATGCCACCATCCAGTTCACCTGGTACACGAAGAACTACAACAGCGACGGTTACCAGCTCGTGGCCATCCCGAAGCAGTACTTCGGCTTTGACTACAACGACTGGGCTTCGAAGCCGGTCGGCGAAGCCGTTTATCCGGTCTACCTGTACGACTACTACACGTACTGGATCGAGCGCGGTGAGAGCCTCGGTTCCTTCCTCGATTTCGCAGCCAAGTACGGCGACATCGACGGCAGCTACCCTGTGAGCTACTATGACGGTAACGGCGGCTTCATGTTCAACGCACGCTACTACATCCCGGGCCTCGGCGGCTTCAGCCCCGATCCGTTCGAACTGGTGGCCATTGTTGACGGTTACACCCGCGTGGACTACTCCATCGAGGCGGAGACCGACTTCAGCCACGACGGTGAGGTGCCTGTGTACCTGACCCTCGGCGTGGATGTGGACAAGGTGATCTTCTGCGCATATCCGGGCGAACTGACCCCGACGCAGGTCGAGAACAAGGCTGCTACCATCGCATCGGACGACAATGCAGAGGTCATCGACGAGTTCGAGGAAGGAGAAGGCGAGAAATACGCCGACTTCTACCTCAACCTCGGCGAGACGGGCTTCTACACCCTCGTGGCCGTCACCTACGACGCGAAGGGCAATGCACAGGCCGTCGGAAGCGTGGTGCTGAACTATGTCTCCGCGGATGACGAAGAAACCTACAAGGTGATCGTCGACTGCGCAACGGAAGAGGTTCCTTCCCGCTACCAGGGCTTCGAGCCGCAGACCTCCTTCGCTTACTACGTGGTGGGTGAAGACCTGACCGACGCGCACGTGGCCGTCTATACGCTGGCTACGTTCCAGAAGCAGCGTGCAGCCGTTTTGAACGACATCAAGACCAAGCATGCTGTCAGCGAAGACATTCTCGCAAGAATTAATGAGAATGGCGGTTACTTCACCGTCATGGACGGCCTGAAGGCTGACACCGAGTACATCCTCATCGTCTGGGCAACCAACGGCATGGAAGAGGCTTATGTGGCCGACACCTGGAAGACCGATCCGCTGCCGTACGAGTGGAAGAACCTCGGCAAGGGTCAGCTGACTGACGACGTGGCGTGCGGCCTCTACGGCATCGACCCGATCACGGTCGAGTGCGACGTCTTCATGGAAGCAAGCCACCCGGGTCTGTTCAAGATCAGCGGCTTCCAGCTTCCGCTCGTCGCCGCCATCTTCGAGGCTACCGAAGAGGAACTCGCTGAGTACGAAGGTGTCTACTGGCGCAACAGCGAGCTGCTCATCGACGCACAGAACGCAGAGGATGTCCGCATCGCTCTCCAGGACTACGGCGTCTGCCTGAACACCAGTGACGGCTTCATCGACGGCGTTACCTCGGTCTACAACGGAGAACCGTTCTCCATCGGTACCTATGCGAATGGCGTGATCGCCTTCCCGACCGAGAAGGGTATGCTCTGCACGCTCAACGGCGACGGCTACTACTATGCAAACCAGCACGGTGCATTCAAGCTTGTCGTCCCTGGCGTGAACGTTACGGCTCCCGCAGCAGCTCCCGTGAACTTCAACAAGAACACAAAGGCTGAGAAGAACCTGTTCAAGGCTCGTGAAGACAACTTCGAGCGTGGCGACATCCGTTCGGCTGGCGCTACCGTCACGAAGATCGCTCACCAGGCAAAGAAGGCTTCCCGCGAGGTCAGCAACAACGACAAGTTCTAAAGACTTGCAGTTTGTGATGAACGAGGCCCGGGCTGAAAAGTCCGGGCCTTTTTCTTGGCACGATTATGGACATTTTCGGCGAAAAAATGTATCTTTGTGTTTATGTTACAGAAAAAATACATTCTCGGAATGATGCTGGCAGCTGCCACGCTGCTGCTGGCATCCTGCATGGAAAAGGCAGGTCTCGGAGAATACCCGACGGACGCTGCCTCTCCCCTGACGAAGGTCGTTCATCAACCTGTCGATATCGATAACGGGTCCCTCCTGCTCCTGCTGGATGCCGCGCCCGATGAAGCTACGATCCAAAGCCTTTATGACAAAGGCGCCGCTTCCGTGGAACGCGTCTTCAACAGCGTGCCCGGCAAGGAAGAACTTGAGCGCCAGTTCCGCATGGACCGCTGGTACCTGGTCCATCTCGCAGACGGCCTTACGGCTGAACAAGCCGTTCCCCGCTTTGCTGAGAACCCCCGGGTTGAACTGGTGGAATACAATATTCTCTTCCGAAAGACGTCCGACGACATCACCCACCCCTTCGACGGTGAACTCACACCCGCAACGAAGGCGGACGGCGTCTTCAACGACCCGATGCTCAAGGACCAGTGGAACTACATCAACCGTGGCAACGTCAACATCTGCACAACCTGCTACAAAGGGGCGGACGTCAACGTGGAGTCCGTATGGGAGCAGCTCACCTGCGGTGACAACAGCATCATCGTAGCCGTCATCGACGAGGCCGTGAAGCCCAACCACCCCGACCTGCAGAGCAACATCTGGTACAACGACAAAGAACGGAACGGTCAGCCGGGCGTCGATGACGACGGCAACGGCTATATCGACGACATCACCGGCTTCAACTTCGTGGACATGATCCCCGACTTGGATTTCGTGACGAACGGAAACTCCGGCCACGGCACGCACTGCGCCGGTACCATCGCCGCCGTGAATAACAACGCCCAGGGCGTAAGTGGCATCGCCGGCGGTTCCGGCAAAGGAGACGGCGTGCGCATCATGAGCTGCCAGATCTTCACGGGCGACGGCGAAGGACACACCCTCGGCGCCTCCGTGCAGAACACGGCCCGCGCCATCAAATACGCGGCCGACAACGGGGCTTCGCTCATCTCCTGCTCCTACGGCTACAAAGCAGGCGCGTTCGTCAGTGACGAGGGTTATATGAAGCAAGGCGGTGCGGAAGGCGATGCGATTCACTACTTCGAGGCCTGCAAGAACAACGACGTCCTCGACGGAAACGTGGCCATCTTTGCCTCGGGCAACGACGGAAAGCCTTATGCCGGCTACCCTGGCGCCCTCTACGACATCATCAGCGTCTCGGCGTTCGGCCCGGACTTCCTGCCCACCTACTACACGAACTACGGCCCCGGCTGCAACATCACCGCTCCGGGCGGAGAAGCCTATCTGGCACCCTGGACCAGCTACGCAGCCATGGTCCTTTCCACCCTTCCTTCGGAAGTCAACGGCGGTGAGCACTACGGCTATATGCAGGGTACTTCGATGGCATGCCCGCACGTGACCGGCGTGGCCGCCCTGGGCCTGGCATACGCCCGCAAGCTGGGCAAACACTTCACGGTGCAGGAATTCAAGAACCTGCTGGTCACTTCCGCACGGGACTTTGACACGCGCCTCAACGGCCAGAAGACCTATGTGGGCGGTCGTTCTTCACAGCCCCTTGAACTGTACAACTACCGTAATATGATGGGCAGCGGCGCCATCGATGCCTGGCTGCTCTGCATGCAGATCGAAGGCATCCCCAGCCTCACCGCCAAGGTCGGTGAGAACCAGTGGGTGGACATCTCCCCCTACTTCGGCACGGCTTCCGTCAACCTGACCTATCTGGGCCGGGTGGAGGGCGAAGGCCAGGATGCCAAGTACTACATCGACGTCGACGACAACGCACGCAACGCACTCGGCCTGGCCGAAGACCCGTACGTGCAGTACGGTCGCCTGTGGATCCACCCGACCAAGATCGGCGCCGCGAAGATCACCGTCAAGGCGGTGGGCGGCGGCACCGAGATCGGCGGTGGCAAGAAGATCGGCGGCATGCCGGTCGAACACCAGATCTCAATCATTTCCAGAAATATCAAGAGCTCGAACGGAGGATGGTTATAATGAAACGCTTCTTTTCTATCGCAGCCCTGATGCTGCTTTGCCTGGTGACCACGGGATGCCCTGAAAAACCGGTGGAACAACCCCTCAACGTCGTAGGTGAGTGGCATCTGTCTCAGATCAGCACCAAGGCCACCATCGGCGGACAGACCGTCGACGTGTACGTGGCCTTCAACGAAGGAGGCAGTTTCGAGATGTACCAGATGCTCGGAACGGGCCGTTACCGCAAGTTCACCGGCAAATGGTCGCTGCTGGAGACGGTGCTCTCCGGTTCTTACGACGGCGGCGGCAAATGGGCCAGCGACTACAATGTAACGATGGACGAAGGCCGTACGACGCTCACGCTGACCACGCTCGACGGCAGCGAGACCGACACCTACCGCAAGCAGGCCATTCCGGAGGACGTCAAGAACAACGCGCTCTGATCCCAACACGTATGATCGGAGTCTATGATTCGGGCGTGGGCGGCTTGTCCGTCTGGCGGGAGCTGGTCAAACTGATGCCCGATGAAGACTACGTCTATTTCTCGGATGCGGCGTACTGCCCCTATGGGCCGAAAGACCCCTCGTTCATCGTAGAACGGGCCTGCGCCGTCACCGATTTCTTCCTCGAAAAAGGCTGCAGCCTGATCGTCGTTGCGTGCAACACGGCCACGGCTGCAGCCATTTCTTATCTGCGGGCACACTACACCATCCCGTTCGTGGGAATGGAGCCCGCCATCAAGCCCGCCATCCTGCGCAGCCGCAGCGGCGTGGTGGGCGTGCTGGCCACGGCCGGCACTTTTAAGGGGCGGCTTTATCTCAACACGCTCGCCCGCTTCTCGGGCGACGTGAAAGTCATTGAGCACGTGGGCGAAGGTCTCGTAGAGACCGTCGAAAAAGGCATTCTGGACGGCCCGGAAGTCGAGGAACTGGTCCATCGCTGCATCGACCCGATGCTCGAGGCCGGCGCCGACCACATCGTGCTCGGCTGCACCCACTACCCTTTCCTGCAGCCCGTCATCGAGCGGCTTGCCGGTCCCGCCGTCACGGTGGTCAACCCCGCCCCCGCCGTCGCCCGCCAGGCCCAGCGGCTCCTCAACAAAAAAGTTGAGCCTTCCCAACGGAAAGGCTCAACCGAATTCTGCTCGTCTTCCGAGGACCTTTCGGTCCTCCTCCGACTTTCGGAAATTAGATAATTCCCTGTTCCAGCATTGCGGTGGCAACTTTCATGAAGCCGGCGATGTTTGCGCCCTTCACGTAGTCGATCGTGCCGTCAGGCTGGGTACCGTACTTCACGCAAGCCTCGTGGATCGAGTCCATGATGAAGTGCAGCTTCTCGTCGACTTCCTTGCCGCTCCAGCTGATGTGCGAA
>Ga0310696_10011508_pt1 | contig 10097 bp, 10 predicted proteins | sample AusTroGonzalo_MG_4_FD_203885 | JGI IMG/M metagenome (GOLD analysis project Ga0310696, IMG submission 203885) | Bovine rumen microbial communities from tropical cattle in Woodstock, Queensland, Australia - Gonzalo_02 (v2) (version 2) | ecosystem: Host-associated > Mammals > Digestive system >... | reverse complement strand
TGGGTTGGCCCGATGACGGTTGCCATGCTTTTGCAAAACACTTATCGCGCATATTTATTACAGCACGGAAATCTTTAATTTTCAAAATCCGCGATTATATTTTCTTTCAACTGAAAGGAAATATAATGCGGTATTCAAATTTCGGACACATATTCGTTTATAACAACACCGGGCAAAATATCGTCATGTTGCAAAACATTTTATCTTCCGGAGTATATAAAACATTTACCACCGATAATGTTTATCAATTTTTGCAATACGCCAAAGAACTTTACCCCGACGTGATGATATTTAATTTGGATGATGAAAGAAAAATTTCGGAAGAAACTACCTATACTTTTGAACAGCAAATCAAACTCACAAATTTTCCGGTTATTTTAACCAAACCGCACTCGCAAAAGTTTTCCGTTCACCCGCGAATCGCTCACTATATTCATCTGCCGCTTGAAATTGCCAAGTTGCAGGATATTGTGGATAGTTATTGTATCGGAAATAAAAATCATCAAATTTTGCTGTTAAGCGAATACTCGCCGCAATATAGCAAATTGCAACGCTCGCTTGACATAAGCGGATATACTTATTTTGAAGTGCACAACGAAAAAGCCGCGGAAATCTATTTGAGCAAAAATAATCCGCAAACGATTTTTGTTGAGTATACGCCCAAATGGATTACCGCACGCCATAATTTACGACACGATAATATTTTTTATGTGGATAGACAGCAAGATATTACTGAAATTGAAAGATTTTTCAATTAGTATCACCATGAAAAAAATAAAAAAAGGAACGTTATGTCTTTCAGTCAATTTGTGCGGAAAATTTATGATTCCGTTATTCATCTTTCTTCTGACAAACACGCTTTGGCGTGGTTGTTTGTAATTTCGTTTGTTGAAAGTTCGTTCTTTCCGATTCCGCCGGATATTATGCTGATTCCGATGATTTTGGCAACTCCTAAAAAAGCTTGGAAAATAGCCGGTGTTTGTACGCTTGCCAGCGTAATCGGAGCTTATTTGGGTTACATTATCGGGTTTTATTTCTTTGAACTCATTGCCGAACCGCTGTTGGAATTTTACGGTTATTTGGAAAAATTCAACGAATTCAAGAATCTGTATTCCGAATACGGCGCATGGATAGTGTTTGGTGCCGGGATAACTCCTTTCCCGTATAAAATTATTACCATCGCCAGCGGAGTGGTGCAGCTTAATTTGGTTGTATTTACAATTGCTTCAATCATCGCACGCGGATTGCGCTTCTTTGTTATAGCTTGGTTGCTCAAAGTTTATGGTGAAAGAATGCGTACGTTTATTGAAAAAAATCTCGGTTGGCTATCCGTTTTATTTTTGATTTTGTTGATTGGCGGCTTCTTGGTCATCAAGTTGTTTTAGAGATTCGTTTTTAAGGTTAATCATATATTCCACAACGTCATCATCATCCCAATCAACGGCCCCGGTGATTTGTCCGACTTCTTCTCCGTTACGGTTTACCAAAACAACCGTCGGTGTCACTCTCAAACCCATACCGTCACGAAAGTTTGCTTTACGGTCTAAATAATTAACCAAGCCCAATCCGCCGATGCGCTCCATAAACATCCGACGCTCATCGGGAGTCTTCCACTCGCTTTCCGGCGAAATAAGAATAACTTTAATTCCCTGCCCCTGAACTTTTTTAGCAAACTTTCTCAAGTGCTTCATATCGGAAACACACGGGCCGCAACGTCTTGACCAGACTACCGCCATCAATAAATCTTCCTTAAAGTCCGTCAAACGATAAGCTTTACCGCTTTCGCCATAAAAACTCAAAGCCGGAATATAGCGCGGTTTCGGAAATATATTAATTTTTGCCGAAGCATCCGCAATCGGCAAAATAAAAAACAAGAAAAGTAAAAACCCGCGCAAAATTTTATTCATTCTTTAACATCTTTCTGCTAAAAATAAGTTATCTTTTAACTTTTGTTACCATATAGTAACATATAATATTCAAGGTTCAAAAAAAGGTTAATAAATGTCAAATATTCGTAAAATAATTTTATTGGTCGCCGTTATCGGCACACTTGCGTTATCTCTCAGCGCTTGCGGACGCTATTCTGCTCCGTCTCCGGTTGAAGGTAGCGGATTTCCTCATCAATATCCTAAAAATTAAGGAGAACGCTTATGGATAATCAAAATACTCCGGAAAGCATACCTTATGTTGAGTTTGCCGATAATGCCAACGAACGCACGCCGTGTGTTTTGGTGCTTGATTGCTCGGGTTCCATGCGTGGTGAACCTATTAAGCAACTGAATGCCGGTCTGCAAGCTTTGGAAAAGGAATTAAAGGAAGATATTGATGCCAGTTCCCGCGTACAGCTGTTGATTATCAAAGCGTCGGGAACCGACGACGTGACGGTAGAATCCGATTGGGCCGATGCCATGAACTTTACGGCTCCGACAATGGAAGCCGGCGGACTGACTCCGTTGGGTAAGGCCATGGAAGTAGCGTTGGATAAAATTGAAAAACGAAAATGCTTATACGATAACTGCGGCATAACATCAAAGCGCCCGTGGATTTTTTTAATCAGTGACGGAGAACCTACCGATTACGGTTGGGAAGAAGCCGCCGAGGTTTGCCGTTATGCGCAAAAAAACAAAAAGGTGGTTATTCACGCCATCGGCACACAAGGAGCGAATTTGGATAAGTTGGCAAAGTTTTCGCTTTTGCCGCCGAAACGCTTGACCGGTTTGAAGTTCACGGAATTTTTCCTGTGGCTCAGTCGCAGTGTTTCTTGTATTTCCAAGGCCGCTCCGAATGCCAACAATTATATGGACGATATAACGGATTGGAATGAGAATTAGCCGATGACACAAAAAAAGCTCCATACCGTTACCGCTTGTGTTCGCGGTGCTCTGCATAAGGCCAAAGACTTGCCTTGTCAGGACAGTTTCAGCTGCAAAAGCAAGGGCAACAAAGTTGTGGCTGTAATATCCGACGGCGCCGGTTCGGCAAAATACGGAAAAATCGGAGCTAAAACGGTTTGTGAAACGTTGTGTGATGTTTTACTCAATTCTGATTTGAAAAATATTTGCGATAACGTCAAAAAGGCTATTACGGCGGCTCGCGAAAAATTAATTTTTCATCGCTATAACAAAACAAAATCGGCCGATGAGTTGGTAAATTTTTCGGCTACCGTAGTCGGTGCTTTTTATCATAACGGCAAAGGAGTATTATTCCATATCGGTGACGGTGCCGGTATGGCTTTTACTTCCAAAAAATATGACAATTTCATAATTTCCGAACCGGAAAACGGGGCTTATTCGTGCGAAACTTTTTTCTATACCATGAGTGATTGGGACGATTGTTTGCGCTTTACTCCGTTTGAAAATGCTAACCGTTTGATTTTGATGACCGACGGCGTTACCGGTTTTGTTTTTGGCGAAGACTTTTCAATTCGGCAAAACTTTTTAATTCCCATTGTTGAATATTTGGAAAACGAAAAAGACAAAAAGCGCGCTATCAGAGCTTTGCAAAACACCTTAAACGATCGCAAAGCACAGCGTATCAATCCCGATGATAAAACCCTGTTATGGATTAAACTGCCATGAGTGAAGAGAATAAATCATATACGGCTCTTTATGCCGACGGTCATAATGAAAAAATCACCTTGGGTGCCTTATTGAACAAGGGCGGCGCTGCCGGCAGTATTTATGAGGATACCTCACATCCGGGAAGTGTGGCAAAAATTTTCCATGACAAAGAGCATAGCGACACCAACCGTCAAAAGTTGCAAGCCATGTTACATAATCGTCCGGACATACCGAATCGGGTGCACAATGGCGTTGAATATATCCAAATTGCATGGCCTACCGCACTTTTGGAAGACGAACTCGGTTATTGCGTCGGTTATCTTATGCCGCTGATTGACACCAAGCAGGCAATTTCACTTGAACATTTGATCCAAAAAGCCGTCCGTAAAAAACTGGGCATTTCCGATAAATATATCAACCGCCTGTATGCCGCCTATAATCTGACATCGGTAGTAGCGGCTTTGCACGCTTGCGGACACTATATCGTTGATTTGAAACCGGCAAATGTTTCCATCTACAAAAAAACCATGTTGATTGCCATGTTTGATTGCGACGGATTTTCAATTCGCGGAGAAAATGATGCTCGTTACCCTGCCGAATTTGTCAGCGAAGAATATATTTATCCGGAAGGTATGAAACAAACCTGTGCCGAAATGGGCGAAGAACAGGATAAATTCGCATTGGCCGTTATCATATTCAAACTTTTAAATGAAGGTATTCATCCGTTTTCGGGTATGCCGCGAAAAAACGAAGATATGCTATCTATTCAAGAGCGAATCGCCGATTATCATTACGCCTACGGAATTTGGCCGGATACCTACCAGGCTCCGCACCCGTACAGCATTCATGACTACTTTGACAAGACTACCATGAATTTGTTTGAGCGTGCATTCAATAAAGGAAGCGAAAGACCTTCGGCAATTGAGTGGCAAGAACATCTTGACTATTTGATTGCCCACCGCAAGCAATGTAAAAAAGATCGTAATCACATATATTTCACCCCGAAAGGTTGCGGTTTGTGCATGGTAGCCGAAAAATTCCGCATTCAACTTGATAATTATAAAAAAGAAATTGAAAAACCGCAGACCGTACATGGTCTTGATCTCAAATCTTTGCAAAACGCAAATCTGACCAAAAAGGAACAAATGAAAAAAATAAAAAATTATGTTTCCTACGGCCTGTTGATAACTTATTTATTATTTTTTGCTTTTTCCTACAAGCTGGCCGGAATTTTCAAAGAGCCGATTGTCAATGCCGGAATCTTTACGCAATTTGCACTGATTACCTGCGGTATAATTGCTATTAACAAACTGCTTAAAATCATTGAGCCTGTTATACCGGAAGCAAAAAAACAAAACATTATAAGTATGCTTAAAATATATGCCTATATCTGCTTGATTATCGCATTTATTTCGCTCGGTTCTTTTACTTTTGAGTTCTTCTCTTTGGCCGAATAATCCTCCATTAGTTTCCCTTGAGTAACTAAGGCCGCAAAAAGTGCCTACTTTTCTTTTTTTTTAAATCGTGATTATATAGTTAACCGGAATAAAGGAGGAGATACTCAAAAATGAAAACCATAAATAAAATTAAAATCTCGGGAGCCGAGGTTTATCCGCTGATTGAGGGCGGAAAAGGTATTAACGGCACCGACGGTAAAAGTTCCGGTTACTGGGCAAAAGAAGGCGGTGTCGGCACTATTTCCATGGTCAGTCCGACTGAAATTTCGCTTTCGGGTACGATAATACCGGAGATTTTTCATGAAAAAATACGCGCAAAGCGCCACCGTGAAATGGTTGAATACGCAATCCGCGGCGGTATTTCACAAGCTCAAATAGCTCATGATATTGCCGGCAACAACGGTCGTATTCATATTAATATGCTTTGGGAAATGGCAGATTCGGAAGAAGTTATCACCCGAGTTTTAGATGGTGCCAAAGGACTTATCCACGGCGTTACCTGCGGAGCGGGTTTGCCTTATAATTTGGGAGCGATTGCCTCCGCGCACAATGTGTATTATTACCCGATTATATCTTCGGCGAGAGCCATGAATATTTTATGGAAACGTTCATTCCGCAATTATGCCCAATATTTGGGCGGTGTTGTTTATGAAGACCCGTGGCTTGCCGGCGGTCATAACGGATTGTCAAATGCCGAAAATCCGTTGCAACCGGAAAGACCTTACGAACGCTTGGTCGCACTCCGCAAAGTTTTGATTGAATTAGGCTTGCCTGATTTACCGATTATTATTGCCGGCGGTGTATGGAGCTTGAGCGATTGGCAGGATTATATAGACAATCCGGAATTGGGACAAGTTGCTTTCCAATTCGGCACCCGTCCGATGATAACCAAAGAAAGCCCGATTAGTGATGCTTGGAAAATGTTGATGATGCACACTCATAAAGGGGATGTGATTTTACAAAAGTTCAGCCCGACCGGATTTTTCTCATCCGCTATCAAGAATAAATTTTTGAGTAATTTAATTCGTCGTAAAAAAGCTGAAATACCATACAGCGAAACCAAAACCGAAGAAATGACCTTCTTATTGCCGATTTCTCCGGTGAAGGCGGTATATATTCGTCCGGAAGATAAGCAAAATGTTGAACAACAACGTCATCAGGGATATTCCATGATAAAAGAAACTCCGGATGAAACTTTGGTATTTTTAACACCGGATGAGTGGATAGATATTCAAAAACAACGTGCCGAGTGTGTAGGTTGCCTGTCGCAATGCCAATTCTCCGGTTGGTCACGTGCAAACGGTTCCACCGGAAAAATACCGGATCCGCGTACATATTGTATTCACCACACATTAATGGATATCGGTCACGGCGGAGATATTCAAAACAATTTGGCTTTTGCCGGACATAATGTTTATCGTTTTGCCGATGATCCGCTGTATGCCAACAATCATATTCCGAGCGTACATGAATTATTCAGTGCGATTTTGAACGGAAAATAGATTACGTTAAACACACAAAAAAACAGTCCGCCAAGGACTGTTTTTTTTATGCTATGAATAACTGAAAATTATTTAGCGGCGTTGGTAGCTTGCAATTCAAAAGAGTTTCTGCCGTTTGTTTTTCTTACCGTTGATAAATACGAAAAACATATTACGCTAAGCACAAAAAAAACAGTCCGCTAAGGACTGTTTTTTTTATGCTCTAAATAACTGAAATTATTTAGCGGCGTTAATAGCTTCTTGCAATTCAAAAGAGCTTCTGCCGTTTGTTTGTTTACCGTTGATGAACACGGCAGGAACACCGTTTACACCAATTGTTTGAGCAAACGAAGAAACATCGGCGAGGTTCTTAGATACTTCAGCGCTGGCAATATCAGCTTTGAATTTTTCCATATCAATACCTGCATTCTTGGCAATTTCATCAACCAATTCTTCACTGTTGGCATCACCTTCCATTACACCTTTGTAGAATTCTGCAAATTTGCCTTGATTGAAAGCAGCATAACCGGCTTTAGCTTGATATACGGAATTTTGAGAAACAAACGTCAACGGTTTGAATACAAATTTTACATCAGCGTTATCGGCAATAACCTTATCAATTTCAGGAGCCAATCTCTTGCAGTAACCGCAAGAAAAGTCAAAGAATTCGGTTACAACAACTTTAGCATCTTTAGGACCTACGAAAACAGAACCGGCATCGTTGCTGATTTCACCGGCATATTTAGCCAATCTTTCAGCAGCGGCTTTTTCTTCCATTTCACGTTGTTGTTGTTCATAAGCTTGCATAGCATCTGCAACAATTTTCGGATTTTGTGTTAAAACAGAGATCAAGTCAGCTTGAGAAACTGCTTCACCGGCAGTGGCATTAGCTGCAACCGGAACTTTGTTTTCAAAAACTTTAACGATAGCAACCGTTGCTAAAATAATAGCAACCGTTGAAAGAATGATTGAAAAATTTTTCATATTTTATTCCCTCAAATAATTAATGTTCAAACACTGGTAAGATAGTATCTTTTTTTTATTTTCGCAAGTGCTAAAAACGTTTTTTTAACAATTCATGCAAAATAAAGATAGACTTTTATTATTTTTGCCTTTACATAATGAAATTAAGAACAGGAGAAAATAAGATGTTTAATATGAAACTTTCAATTTTTTCGGCAACCCGGGAATTAGAGCAGAAAATTGATGAAATGCATGATAAAATAATTGAAAGCTCGCTTTATTTTAAAGAAGCTTTTGAAATTTATCTTAAAGAAAAACGCAGCGAAAATTATCGTCGTGCCAGTAAAAAAATCAAAATCATAGAAGCTCAAGCCGATGATTTGCGCCGTGACATAGAAAGCAGACTCTATATTCAAAATTTGATTCCGGATTTGCGGGCGGATGTTCTGCAAATGGTGGAAAATATCGATAAAGTTATTAACGAATTTGATGAGGTTGCCCACAAGTTTTATATTGAACAGCCGGAAATTCCGGTTCAATTTCAGGATAAATTCAGCATCTTGGTTAAACAGGTTTCCGAGTGTGCCGAAAACATGGCTATTGCTTCGCGCGCCTTTTTCCGTGATTTTACGACCGTTCGCGACTATTCCCGCAAAGTTTATTTTTTGGAACACGAAAGTGATAAAACATGGGCCGCACTTAAACAGGAAGTTTTTGATTCCGACATGGAATTGGCTCACAAAATTCAACTGAATACGCTTATCAGCGATTTGGCCGATGTGGCGGATTTGGCCGAAGACTGCATTGATGCCGTTTTAATATTCACGATTAAAAGAGATATTTAATGGAACCGAGTTATTTTTTCTTTTTAAGCAGCGGTTTGTTTTTGGGTTGGTCTTTAGGAGCCAACGATGCCGCCAATATTTTCGGCACTGCGGTCGGTTCAAAAATGGCACGTTTTACCTCCATTGCTTTGGTGGCTTCCGTTTTTGTGATTTTGGGAGCCGTTTATGGCGGTGCCGGTACAAGTAAAACTCTCGGTGATTTGGGTGCCGTCAATGCTTTGGCCGGTTCTTTTATGGTTGCCCTATCCGCGGCAATCGCCGTATATCTTATGCTACGAATAGGAATTACCGTTTCCACTTCTCAGGCCATTGTAGGTGCTATTATCGGTTGGAACATGTACGCCGGCAAACCTACCGATTATGAAATCTTGGCAAAAGTAGTATCTACATGGATTTTATGCCCGCTCATTTCGGGAGTTGTCGCCATATTTTTATACTTGGCGCTGAAAAAATTGATTAAATGCTCAAGTATCCATTTGTTGTTGCAAGATCAATTAACTCGTATCGGAATGTTTATCACTGCCGCATTGGGCGCGTACGCCTTGGGAGCAAACAATATTGCAAACGTGGTCGGTGTATTTGTTGAATCCTGTCCGTTTAAGCCGCTTAATTTCGGCGATATATTTACTTTGAGTTCGGAACAGGTGTTGTTCTTGATAGGTGCCATTGCCGTCAGTGTCGGTATTTTAACATATTCCAAAAAAGCCATTATGACAGTCGGTAACAATTTAATGAAAATGTCGCCGATGGTCGCTTTGGTGGTGGTGTTGGCGCAATCCTTGGTACTCTTGCTTTTTTCTTCGGTTACCCTGCATAACTGGTTGGAAAACTCTTCGCTTCCGACAATTCCGCTGGTTCCGGTATCCAGTTCTCAAGCCGTTATCGGAGCTATTTTGGGAATCGGATTGATAAAAGGCGGCCGCGGTATAAATTGGGGAATTGTGCGCCGAATCGTAGTAGGCTGGATAACGGCTCCGCTAATGGCGATGGGTATTTGTTTTATTTGTTTGTTTTTCTTGGCAAACGTGTTTAATTTGACTGTTTATCTACCGCAATAAACCCTTAAATCAGCTTAAAATAATGTTTTTTCGTCGTTATTATGAAAATATTAACGATTTGCATTTATGGTAATGGCATAGAATAAGGAGAAATGCTATGCTAAAATTAAGCCGTAATGGAATTGGTGCGTTAACTGCGCAATATAAAAGCGTGTTACGCAAATGTTTATTTTTAAATATGTGGGCCGCAGGTATGTTTGCCCTGCTTCCTTCCGCAGCTAATGCTACAGTATATGACTCGGCATCAACTGCTTCCGATACTACTTTCCAGTATATGGGACAAGAAATACTGTCGGAAGATAAAGCTTACGTTCACGGAAGTGCCGCGTACAACTTGCGCGAACTTTTCAGCGTGAGCCCGCATAACGATGCTTGGTTGCGTAACCGCGGTGATACCCACTTCGGTTATGATACATCCGGAAGTACCGTAGACTCCACGGTTGTTTCCAATAAGCACAACCTCACCCATAAGTTCATTTCAAACCAGCTTACTGCGGCGGCTAACGGCGGTGGTGTGCTTTCAAACATGAACGACAGCGGCAGTGAACTCAATATTTATAAGACAGAATTTAACAATAACAGTGACTCCCGTTTTATTGACGACTACGGTAGCCCGATGAGAAATAACGGTATGGCTGCCGGTGGTGCCATCGTTAATTACAGCGAAAAACAGGCAAACATTGTAAATTCTTCTTTCAATTACAACTACGTTATGCATTTCTACAATGCTGCA
>Ga0310696_10011507_pt1 | contig 10097 bp, 4 predicted proteins | sample AusTroGonzalo_MG_4_FD_203885 | JGI IMG/M metagenome (GOLD analysis project Ga0310696, IMG submission 203885) | Bovine rumen microbial communities from tropical cattle in Woodstock, Queensland, Australia - Gonzalo_02 (v2) (version 2) | ecosystem: Host-associated > Mammals > Digestive system >... | reverse complement strand
AAATTTCACCATCGTTATTTCACCGAAACCTTCACCGTCTTCCCTTCAACATTTACAAAATACACCCCAGCCTTCAAATTCTGGTTTGCAATCTTTTGACCAGAAACTGTTACCACAAATGCTGGTGCTTCGCCATTTACAAGGATTTGGTTGTTTTCAATTGTTACGGTTGTTGCATTGGAAACGCCGTTGATTGCGGTTGAACCACCTTGTTCGCCTCCTTCTCCACCTTGACCAGAACCACCTTCAACTTCTGCTCCGCCTTGACTGCTGCCGCCTGCATTTTGGGTTGTGAACGAGCCAGTGTATTCTTTAAGCACTGATTTGTTGGATGCCAATGCCTTGAAAGAATAGCCGTAATCTGTTGCTTCCGAAAGTCCCGTAACTGTAAATTGGTATGCCGAAACGCCTGCCTTTAACTCATAGCTCTTTGTAGTAGAGAAATCTATGTTTGATAACTGACCTTGTGCGTTAAATGTGAGCGTGCAGAATGTTACACCGTTGTTTTGGATTGTAAGCGTGTAGGAATTAGCCGATTCGTTTTGTGGCATTGTGAAGACTGCTGCGGTATTCTCAGGTTCTACTTTCACCTCGTCTTTCGTTAATTCTACAGTTTCTGAAGCTATGCATTCTATATGCTTGAAATTACCCCAAATCACATCCAAATCATACGCATCCTTACTTTCACATAGTACATATAAATAACTATTGTAGTTCGCAAAAGAATTGGAATTTATTGTAGGTGGTGTGGTTGCCAAACATGTTACTTTCGTGAGTTTTGTACAACCATAAAAAGCATTATCTTCAACGCTTGTAACTGACTCAGGAATTATAATGGATGTCAGCTTGCAATTCTCAAATGCCTCATATCCAATTCGTGTAACAGTAAAGGTATTTCCTGCTGTTACATTTGCTGGAATTACAATGTTTCCTGAATAATCAGCATTTACAATTTCCACGGAATTCTTGTCCAAGACATGATACCTTAAACCATCTTTTATAAAATATAACTCCGCATTTGAAACATCTACATCTCCATTTATTGAAATTGATGCTAATCCCGTGCAACCAGAAAAAGCATCATCTTCTATATATGTTACACTGTTTGGAATCGTAATAGAAGTTAATCCTGTACAGCCAGAAAATGCTTGTTTCGCAATAGATTTCACCGAATATGTTTTATTGTATATAATTACATTACTCGGAATCGTTATATTCCCTGAGATATTACTTGTATTGTGATAATTCCCTTGAATGACCGCATTGGGATAGTTACTACTAGTACTGTAGCTTTTGATAAGTTCTCCATACTTGTTATATTGCTTTACAGTGTGTGAACTGGTGTAAGGAGTTTCTGTCACCCAAATATCGCCATTTTCGCTTGTGCTGATTCCGTAGAATGAACCGTCAGCCAATTTTGTGCTTGTGCCGTTTGCAAATGAATATACAGCATCGTCAATATAGTAAAGAGTACCGTTGTTGTAAGCGATAAGATTTCCGCCGTAGCTTGCAAACAGATGGTCAAATTCTATTTACCTCCTCCGTATAGATTATTGATTATCAGTAAATTACCGTATCTTACCTCGTTCAAAATCATCCTTTGTGGAAATAATTTCGTTTTTACAAGTTTTCAAAAATAAAAAAAAATAAGAAACAAAAATTAAGGGTAAAGAAAAAATATATAAAATGAAAGAACCGTATAAAATGATAGATTTGTAACCAAAGAATAATTTCATTTTTTACGCAAAGTTCGCAGAGTGAAGTTTTTTTTGTAATTTTGGTTTTTATAAATAATGTGTCTTATGAGGAAAAAACTTTTTCTGCTAACTATTTTAGGAATTATTTGCTTAACTGGTTGCAACAAAGATACTGACAACGTGCAACCCGAAGAACAAACGTCCCCCGAGGAAACGACAATACCTGTCGTTGTTGAAGCTCTCAATTGCGAGATTGAAGAATTCTGTGCCTATTCGGGTGAGACCAAGAACGTTTCCGTAACGCTTCTGCCCGACGATGCCGAGGACAAGTCATTTCAGTGGAGCGTGCTTGATGAATCGGTTGCCACGATTGAAGACAACGTCATCACCATGGTTTCGGTTGGTGAAACGTGGATATATGCCGTTGCCAATGCAGATTCCAAAGTAAAGGATTCTATAAAAATTACCGTATATGCCAATCCGCAAAAACTCGTAAGCGTGTCGGATGAAACGATTCATCACGAAGGCCGTGTTATTATTGACTCCGAGTCGGCACAGTACCTATATCCGGGCACGTCGTTCTCAACGGAGTTTACGGGGACAGCCATTAGTGCGAAATTCAACCCTGTTGCTGCATATTATTGGGTTGAGGTTGACGACCAAGAACCGTTTAAAATTTGTACGAGCAAGAAAACCAATCGTGTACCGAATTCGGAACAAAATCCTGCGACGTTTTGGCTTGCTCGTGGCTTAAAAGATGGAAATCACACCGTTAAGGTGACGCTTTGTTCCGAGGGATTATACAAAAATCCCAAATTCTACGGGTTTGTCATTGAAGACGACGCCGAGTTGACGAAACCTGCCGAGAAGACGATGAAATTTGAATTTATTGGCAATTCCATCACCTGTGGATATGGAACCGAAGTGACCGATAGGTCGCCATTCAACGATTCCACGTCGAATTTCTGTCATACGTTTGCGTACAAGACAGCCAATGAATTCAATGCCGAATGTATGGTCGTGGCTCGTTCTGGTATTGGCGTATATAGAAATTATGGCAATCAGGCCGATTTTGGTCTTATGCCCGAAGTCTATGAAAAATCGTGGTTGAGTTCCTCTACAATGTGGGATTTCTCTCAATACACACCCGATGTTGTGTTTATCAATCTTGGAACGAACGACGTATGGAACATGGATACGTTCAGCGATGAAGATTTTGAGACTGCGTTTCGGAATTTCCTAAATACGGTTATTTCGCATTATCCGAATTCAAAATATGTCTTGCTGACGGGTTGTATGATGAATGGTGCGGGATTAACGACGGTAAAAGCAATTTTGGATGCAATTCAATCCGACTACAATTCTGAATCGCATCCGTTCTATCGGTTTGATTTCAAGACTGTTGCAGGAACGGGAGCCGATTGGCATCCATGTGCTGCACAACAAGATAAAATGGGGACGGATTTAATCAAATTCTTGAAAGAGGAGAGTGTTATACAATAAAACTGTTTTCAAGGTCTCTATTATCAAGATTATCAGTCATCATTCATTGATATTCAATTTTAATTGTAACTTTACACGAATTTTACCTATCTTATTGTAGATGAGAAAATTTGTGTTATTAGTCATAGGGATTGTTACTTCTCTTACCGTTTTTGCTCAAAATTCGGAAATTTATTTTACCGAAAACAAGCATCAATGGGCTGATAACGTGTTGTTTCGCAGTCAGTTATATGGCGGTTACGTCTTTCTTGAAAAAAACTCGCTTACATACTATTTCCGCGATTCCGAAAGTTTGAAACATCGTCATGCCACAACGGAAATTACCGAGGAATTCTTAGATTCAAGTAGGCGTTTTTTTGAACAAACTGGCAAGCAACTTCCATTGGCAGAAAAGGCGCATAGTCATGAGATGAAGGCGCACGCATATAGGGTGAATTTTCTCAATGCGAATACAAAAGTCAAACCCTATGGCTTTAATCAGAATGCCTATACCGAGAACTATTTGACTGGTCCGAATCCGAAAAAATGGTCGTCGGATGTGCGCAGTTTCAACGATGTGATGTATAAAAATCTCTATAAAAACATCGACCTTCATTTGTATGGCAATAGTGCCGACTTGAAATATGACTTTGTGGTATATCCGGGTGGAAATCCGCATAAAATTGTTTTGGAATATACCGATATTCCATCAATGAAAGTCCGTCACGACGGAGTCCTTGTGATTACGACCTCGGTCAACGAAGTGTACGAGCAAAAGCCGTTTGCATATCAAATCATCGACAACGATACGGTTGAAATTCCTTGTGCCTATCATTTGGAGAACTTTAAGGTAACTTACGATTTAGGAACGTATAGTCCGGAATATACGTTGTACATTGACCCGAATCTTGTTTTTTCAACCTACACTGGTTCCACTGCCGACAACTGGGGCTTTACGGCTACGTATGATTCCAAGAACAACGCATATTTGGCGGGAATTGTCGAAGGATTTGGCTTCCCCGTAAGTATGGGTGCTATTCAGCTTACTTATGCAGGTGGAAATTGGGACATTGGACTTATAAAACTTGACGAAACAGGCAAGAAACGCTTGTATGCCACGTACATAGGCGGTAGCAGTTGCGAAATGCCTCATAGTCTGATTGTGAACAGCAACGACGAATTGCTTATGTTAGGAACGACCGGCTCAGCCGATTTCCCTGCATATAATGGCTACCTGACGACGTTTCAAGGTGGAGATTCCGTTCTCTACGACAATTTGATTTTGTTTGAACACGGCGTTGATATTTTTGTTGCGAAAATAGCCGAAGATGGCTCGTCAATCCTATCGTCAACGTTTTTGGGAGGTAGCAAGAACGACGGTATCAATTTTAGTTGGGAAGAAGGCAATTTGAATTATGGTTACGATTCGTTGTATTACAATTATGGCGACGGAGCCCGTGGGGAAATTATGGTTGACGATAACGATAATGTGTATATCGCCTCAACTACATTTTCTGCAGATTTTCCTATCGTGAACGGATTTCAAGGTGCTTCGGGTGGCTCACAGGACGGCGTAGTGTGTAAGTTTTCGCCCGACTTGGCAAATCTGGAGTGGAGCACTTACGTTGGCGGCGACAGCAAGGATGCGGCATATTCTATCGATGTTGACCACATTGACGGCGTGTATGTGACGGGCGGAACGTGTTCCTCGACATTGAATTTCCCAAGCGGCGGTTACCAAACCGAACGAATTGGCGGTACGGTTGATGCGTTTGTCTTGAAACTTGACAAAAACACTGGATCTCTGCAAGGTGCAACGTATTTCGGTTCCGAACAATATGACCAGGCACATTTTGTCCGTGTCAATTCAAACAACGACGTGTTTATTTTCGGGCAAACAACGGCATCAGGCAACACGTTGATTTATAATGCGAACTACAACAATCCCAATAGCGGTCAGTTCTTGGCGTCGTTTACCAATGATTTGTCGGATTTGCGTTGGTCAACGGTTTTTGGAAGTGGTTCAGGAGTGCCAAATATCTCGCCTACGGCTTTTGAAGTTGATATTTGCAATAGAATCTATCTTGCAGGCGTTGGTCGCGAATGGCCCGATTATTTGGGACAATGGTACATAAACGGGAATACGTATATTTACGATTACGGTTGGCTCTCTATTAACGGTACCAAAGGGATGGATATTACTCCCGATGCCTATCAGAATGTAACCGATGGGAAGGATTTCTACATTATGGTGATTGACGATGAGGCCAATAATTTGGATTATGCGAGTTATTTTGGAGAATTAAGTGACGCTTATATCTTATATAATCCGTATGCTGGAACGTACACGTATAACGGCTGTGCAACGAGTGGCCGTGACCACGTAGATGGTGGTACGAGCCGTTTCGATGCCAATGGTTATGTGTATCAGAGCGTGTGTGCAAGTTGCGGCGGTTGTAACGGATTCCCCATTGCACCCAACCCGGGGGCGTGGTCAACACGCAATAATTCAAGCAATTGTAACTCGGCTGTGTTCCGTTTTGTGATAGATTTCGGTCTTATTGAAGCCGATTTCGACATCCCCGAAGTTGGTTGTTTGAGCAAGGAACTCACCTTCAACAACACGACAAAAATTCATTACAACAATCCTCACGTAACCTATAAATGGGATTTTGGTGACGGCACAACCTCTACCGACGAATCGCCGTCGCATACCTACAAGGAAAATGGCACATATACAATCACGCTGTTTGTTCAGGATTCCACATCGTGCAATCAAAGTGATTCGGTGAGCAAGAAACTCACAATTTCCACAAAAATCAATTATGAGACATTGGAAACGCAGAATATTTGTTTGGGCGAAAGCGTGTTGATTGGAATTCCCAACGAATACAATCCCGAATTGGAATACGACTGGAATCCCGAGGATTGGCTGACCGACCCGACGCAACCGCACACATACGCTTCGCCTGAAGACACGACAACATACGAACTTACAGTGACTTCGGGCTGGTGTCAGACGGTGTACAAACAAACGGTAAACGTGTTCAACGAGAATTATTTTGTAAAGGAAATCAACGTGGTGAAAAACGGGCAGAAACAGAAACCGCAAGTTTGTTTTGGTGAGACGGTTAAACTCGTAGCAGAGACAAATGCTCCTTCACAACGATATTTGTGGGCTACCGATGCGAATTTCGCCCACATTATAAATCCTGATTTTTCGTTGGATTACATTGAAATTACTCCGACAGAGAGTGCCACGTATTATGTAAAAACGCTCAGCACCTATTGCGAATTCGAAGCAGAAAGTTCCATTTCCGTTGAGGTCTTTCATAACGAAATATCCGTAGCCGGCGACACGCTCATTTGCAGTGGCGATTTGGTACCGATTTCAGTGACGAACCTTAATCCCGAAAACGAGTTATGGTACGATTGGTCTCCTAAAACTTTCATTAAAAATGGTGCTGACAAGGCAACTGCATACGTAAATCCGACACACACAACGGATTTTACTATCAAGGCAACCGATGCAATTGGTTGTACCTACTACGATGTGGTTTCTATCGATGTAGATAGTCTTGCCGTCAACATAAAGAACTTCATTCCAATATCGTGTCACGGAAAGAATAATGCAAGTTTCGAGGCGGAACCATCAGGCATTTCACCGTATGAATATTTGTGGGAAAACGGTTCAACGGATTCTCTCAGAACAGATTTGGGTGAAGGAGAATACACCGTTATCGTTATGGATAGTTTGGGTTGTAAAGTGACTGTGACTACTACGGTGCGAGAGCCAGAAGTTTTCAAACTTGACACGATTTACCAATTCAACGAAACGTGCCGTGGAGCATGTAATGGCTCCATTCGTGTGGTTGCTTCGGGAGGGACACAACCATATACGTTCAATTGGTCGAACGGTGCGACTACGGACAAACTTACGGGCTTATGTCCGCAAACCTACACCGTAATTGTTGATGATGCCCACAACTGCACTGATTCAACGGTTCATTCGGTGAATATCGTATTGGAAGAAAAATTGCCTGAAATCAACGTTTCTGCCGATAAGCAGTTGTTGTACATCGGTCAAGTTGGACATATCTATGCGACAAAACATCCTGTCGATACAATAAATTACATTTGGTCGCCGTCGGTTTGGCTTGACGACTACCAATCGGCCATTACGACGGTTACCCCCGATATTCCTCTTGCTGTTACGTACAAAGTGATTGCCGTTGACAAATATGGTTGTCAAAATACCGACACCATTACCATTACGTCGGTTGACTGGATTTGCGGAACGCCGTTTATTTTTGTTCCAACGGCATTTACGCCAAATAATGATGGCAAAAACGATGTGATTCAAGTAAATAGTGGTGTGATTTCCGAGTTTGAATTTGCAATTTATGACCGTTGGGGCGAAAAAATCTTCGAAACGAATAATGCCAATGAATATTGGGATGGCACGTATCATGGGAAATTGCTTGAACCGCAAGTTTTTGTGTATTATTTGAAAGGTACGTGCATAAACGACGAAAAATTTGAAGCAAAAGGAAACATTACTCTCATTCGTTAATGTTCAATAAAGCATTTACATATTGTGTGTTATGTCTTTTTGCGATACAGTCCTTCGCACAGGATATTCATTTTTCAAATTTTTATACCAATACGCTCAACGTGACTCCTGCCGATGCTGGCTTTTTTACGGGGAAATCCCGTTTTTGTCTGGCGTATCGTGACCAATATCGCACCGTTGCCGACCCATATCAAACGTTTTCGGCAAACTTTGACGGGAAATATACCAAGCGACAATGGAATTACATTATCGGATACGGAATGCTCATTAATTATGATATGGCTGGCGATGCCGATTATACTACTGTTCAATTTGGAATTCCGTTGGCACAACATTTTCGTCTTGTGGGAAACACGGTCATCATTTCGTATGGAATTCTTCCTGCTATGCACTATAACACGCTCAATTACACCAAATTAACCTTTGGTGAGCAATTCGACGGCACGAAATACAATCCCGATAATCCCGTTACAGAAGCGTTTGATGGAAATTCTGCTGTCTATTTTGATTTGAGCGCCGGCGTACAAGGCACGTTCAAACCGCAGAAAAATCAAACCTATACGATAGGAGTGGCAATGTACAATCTCAATCAGCCCGACATTTCTTTTTTCAATGCGGGCGATGCCATATTGCTTCATCGGTTTTTAGTTCACGGAAATGCTATCATTGGAGTCACCAATAATATTGATGTCATTCCTGGATTCAAAATGCAGTTTCAAGGGAAGCAACACGAGTTTCATTTGGGTGGAATGGGAATATTTTATTTTGAGAATTCTGCCATATCACAACTGCAAGCGGGTGCATGGTTTCGCTCAAAAAACAAGGACGCCGTTATTTTTGGCTTAGGTTGTCGTTATATGGGATTCGACATTATGCTTGACTATGACCTAAACATTTCGCGGTTGAGAACGGCCAGCAACGGTCACGGAGCAGCAGAAATCACCCTTACATATATCGTGGAAAATTCAAATAAGAGCAAGAAAATGACAGCTGTACGTTGTCCGCATTCGCTGTAGCTCCGTAGGAAAGCCTAATTGGTCATGATTTGCACGAAAGAAAGATTGCCAATTAAGACAATTTAGAACGTAAGATTTACTCCCATCAAGAATAAGCGTTGTTTCGGATAATCATAGTAATAGATACCGTTTGAACGAGTTTCGGGGTCAAGACCACTGAATTTTGTCCATACAAACGGATTCTGCACTTGTGCATAAATCATACAACGACTTAATTTCACTTTTTCGCACACTTGCGATGGAATTGTATAGTTCAACTGAATGTTTTTCAGACGGATATACGAACCATCTTCCAAATAACGGGTAGAGAATCTGTTACCGTTGCTACCGTTATTTTGAACAACTTTAGGATTTTTTGCGTTATCGCCTGGCTGTTTCCAATAATCAAGAGCGTCGGCAGATTGATTCAATTCCGTTGTGGCACCATCGGCAATCAGTTCGTTGTTCAACTGATTGAAAATCAAGTTGCCATAGCTACAATAGAACATGAAGTTCAACGCCCAGTTGCCATAGGTAAGATTGTTGGTCCAACCAGCGGTGAATTTCGGATCGGCAGTGCCGGCAATTACCTTTCGAGCCTTGTTGTAATCTTTGGTAAGATTTCCGTTTGCGTCGTACCACATTGGAGAACCGTCAGCTGAATTCACGCCAGCCCATTCTGCCAAATAAAATGTTTGCAATGACTGACCGACGGTACGAATCTTGGTACTAACCACAATCGTGTCGCCACCATATAATTCGGTGATTTCGTTATGGTTATGAGCGAATGTGAGCGTTGTGGTCCAATTGAATTTGTCACGATTGACAACCACTGCCGACAACGACAATTCCACACCTCGGTTTACCATAGAGCCCACGTTCTGCATCTGGCTCTCGTAACCCGTCGTCATTGAAACTGGCACCGCCAAAAGCAAATCGAACGTGTTTCTGTTATACAAATCCACGCTTAGATTGTATCGTTTCATAAATTTGACGTCAATACCAAAATCGGCATTGTGGTTTTTCTCCCATGTTAGGTTCTCGTTACCCATAGTAGAAAGCGTGCTACCAGGCTCGTCCATGTAGTTTTGACCGAAGGTGTATAACTGCATAAACAAATAATCGTCAATGTCGGAGTTACCCGAAGTACCGTAACTACCACGAACTTTCAACTTGTCAATCCACGAAAGTGATTGCATAAACCGTTCGTCAGAAACTATCCATGAACCTCCAACCGACCAGAACGGAGCCCAACGGTTTGACGGACTGAATTTTGAAGAACCGTCAACACGGAAACTTGCGCTCAGATAGTATTTTGCCGCATAATTGTACTGGAAACTTGAAATCCCC
>Ga0310696_10011505_pt1 | contig 10098 bp, 6 predicted proteins | sample AusTroGonzalo_MG_4_FD_203885 | JGI IMG/M metagenome (GOLD analysis project Ga0310696, IMG submission 203885) | Bovine rumen microbial communities from tropical cattle in Woodstock, Queensland, Australia - Gonzalo_02 (v2) (version 2) | ecosystem: Host-associated > Mammals > Digestive system >... | reverse complement strand
ACAAGCCCCAGACGGTGGCTGACGCGGAAGACGTGGGTATCGACAGCCATTGCGGCGCGGCCGAAGGCGACGGCCTGGATGACGTTCGCCGTCTTGCGGCCTACGCCCGGGAGGTCCAACAGCGCGTTCATGTCGCTGGGCACCTCGCCGTCGTGACGCTCCACCAACTGCCGGGCCATCGCCACCAGATGAGTGGCCTTGGCGTTGGGATAGCTCACGCTGCGGATATACTCAAACACCTCCGCCTCGTCGGCAGCCGCCATCGCACGGGCGTCGGGGAAGCGCTGGAACAGTGCCGGCGTCACCTGATTGATGCGCTTGTCCGTACACTGGGCGCTGAGCACCACCGCCACCAGCAGCTGGAACGTGGAGCCGAACTCCAGCTCCGTCGTCACGTCGCCCGCCTCGCTGCGGAAGTAGCGGAGCACCGCCTCATATCGTTCACTCTTCTTCATAATTTTTTCACTGCAAAATTACTTTTTTTCTTTCAATTTTCCAAATAATTCAAATATTTTTCTTACCTTTGCACCAACTACATCTGTCAGGTGATACAGATACAGATGTAACAGATGATTTCCAAGACTTCTCACGCGTACCGCGCGCACACGGTACGCGTGAGAAATTTATAAAAACAAGTGTATCCATCTGTATCTGTTACACTCAAAGAACTTGGCTACGTTTATATATAAAATAAGCTGGTTTAAATCTGCTTGTTTTATATTTTTGATATAATCTATTGAATATAAGTTGCTTACAGATATATTCTAAAACAATATACATTATTTTTCTCACATTTATTTCAAAAAACAAGTAAATATACAGGTCTGTCTTGTTTCAAATTTATATTTTAAGAAGAAAATAATCTATTTATTTTGATAAAAATTTGGTTTTTAAAATATTAATGACTATATTTGCAACCTAAAATCTATAATATGCTATATAACGAGTTAATAGAAAAACAGATTATAGGAAGACTCCGCGTGGATAATCCATGGTGGACAGAGAATGAGATTGCAAATTATTATGCCAATATGCATCCCCGTCTGTATCTCGATATCTTTTATCCATTAGTGACAGAGGCAGAGATCAGGCGTGCAATCATTTTGATGGGTCCTCGTCGAGTTGGAAAGACTGTCATGCTCTATCACACCATACAACGTCTGATAGCCGATGGCGTTTCTCCACAGAATATCATCTATATATCAGTGGAGACACCTATTTACAATAAAATATTGTTAGAGCAACTCTTCAATTTAGCCAAACAGGCATTAGGCAAGAGCGACAGCAAGGAACGGTTCTATGTATTCTTTGACGAGATACAGTATCTGAAGGATTGGGAGGTAAACCTGAAATCATTGGTCGATACCTATCACAATGTTAAGTTTGTTGCTTCTGGCTCTGCTGCTGCCGAGTTGAAAAAACGTAGCGACGAGAGTGGCGCAGGACGGTTTACTGACTTCCATCTGCCCCCGTTGACATTTTATGAATATGTTTATTTGAAAGACTACGCCCAGTTGATGCTTCCAATAGAAATGGAATGGGCTAATGGTAACATAACAGGGAATACAACTATAGATATCGCTAAACTGAACAAGTTGTTTGTTGACTACATCAACTATGGTGGCTATCCTGAGGTGGTATTCTCACAACGCATTCAGGAGAATCCCGGACAGTTCATCAGACACGACATCGTTGACAAAGTGTTATTAAGAGATCTGCCTAGTCTTTATGGGATTACCGATGTTCAGGAATTAAACTCGCTCTTCACGATGATTGCCTATCATTCTGGGGCACAGTTCTCATACGAGGGGCTATCGAAAGATTCTGGCGTCAAGAAGGATACGCTTCGCAAATACATACAATACTTAGAGGCCGCTTTCTTGGTAAAGAAGATTCGTCGTTCCGATGATACGGCAAAGGAGTATAGACGTGAAATGTTATTCAAATTATATCTCACGAATCCCTCATTGCGCTGTGCACTTTTCCAGCCTATCGACGAGAACGATGAGGTTATCGGTAATATGGTAGAAACAGCCATTTATGCCCAATGGATTCCAAGAAATGTGAACATTGCATACGCCAACTGGAATGAAGGAAATAAGAAGAAAGGCGAAGTGGATATTGTTGGCATCAATGAGGCAAAACAGAAACCTCAATGGGCTGTAGAGGTGAAATGGTCGAACAAACCATTCGCAAATCCTTCGTCAGAACTGAAATCTTTAGAGACATTTATGAAGACAAATGGTCTTACCTATGCCATTGTTACCTCTATTTCAGAGACAGGGAAGATAGAAACACCGTATGGTTGTTTGCAATTCATGCCTGCAGCCTGTTATGCTTATACCGTTGGCGAGAACACCTTGAAGGCAACAAAAGAGTCATTTGGATTATAAAATGAAGAATATGAACATCAAAGAACCTGGCTATGTTTACATACTGACCAACCCCAGCTTTCGCGAGGATTGGGTGAAGATTGGCAAGAGCTCACGTCCTGTGGATGTGAGAAGCAAGGAACTGGATAATACCGCTGTACCCTTGCCCTTCGAGATATTTGCCACAATGAAGACTACAAAATATAACGAGGTAGAGAAGTTGGTGCATAAGACCATTGATCGCCTCACAGATTTGCGCATCCGCCAAAACCGCGAGTTCTTCAATGTGGCTCCACAGATGGCCCTTGATATCTTCCGAGATATTGCAATGACGATAGACGATGCCGAAGTGACACTCTACGAAGACAATAAACCCATCGTGGAAAGCGAACACAAGGAGCCACAGAAACGAGAAGTGAAACGTCCTCGTTTCAAGTTCTCTATGTGTGGCATTAAGATTGGCGAACAAGTCACCTTCGACCCAACGGGCCTTGTTGTGAAAGTGGCCTCCGATGACAGCATCGAATACGAGGGCCGCATCTATAAACTTTCTCCTTTTGTTGGTACGTTTATGCCAGAAGAGCATCGTAATGCCTCTGGTGCCTATCAAGGTGCCAAGTATTTCTCGTATAATGGCAAAGTCCTGGATGAGATCAGAAAAGAGAAAGAATTGTTTTGAATATATTATATACGACTATGATACGAAATATTGTAGAAGAGAATGAAAATGTAACTCCAGTTAGTAGGGAAATGGAAGGATTGCATGAATTCTTTCCTCAGTGCTTCAATGCGCAAGGCGAATTTGACATAGAAAAGTTTCGTGAGGCTATTCAGCCGCAGGTGGATGTAACGCGTGAAGGTCGCAGTTACGACTTTTTGGGTAAGAGCTATGCCCGTATGTTGTCATCGCTTGATACTACGACGGTGATTCGTCCTGATGTGGAGCATAACTCTAAGCCAGAGAATGCCAATAGCGAGAATATCTACATTAGTGGCGACAACCTCGATGCGCTGCATCATTTGGTAAAAAGCTATGCAGGTCAGGTGAAGTGCATCTATATCGACCCGCCTTACAACACGGGTACTGACGGGTTCGTGTATAACGACAAGTTCAAATTTACTGCTGAAGAACTGGAGAAGAAGTTGAGTATCAGCTCTGACGAAGCGGAAAAAATAATTGCTATGACGAGTGGTCATCGTGCCAGTCACGCTGCTTGGCTCACATTTATGATGCCCCGTTTGCAGTTGGCTCGCGACTTAATGTCTAAGGATGGCGTTATCTTTATATCGATTGATGATAATGAACAGGCGTATCTGAAGACATTGTGCGACTTTATTTTTGGTGAGGATAATTTTGTCACGCCATTAACCATTATCGTCAAACCAGAAGGAAGACGTTATGGAGATTTTGCCAAGACCCATGAATATGCACTCGTGTATGCGAAGTCCATTGATACTGCGATTTTTAACGAAATAGAGGTAGAAGGAAGTACATATCAATATCAAGACGAGTTAGGAGGATTTAATTTAAAGGGACTAAGGAATCGTAATGTCGTAGCATTTAATTCTAGTAATCGACCGAATTTAAGATACCCTTTCTATGTGGATATTTCTAACCCAGACGAGAACGGGCTTTGCAAGGTTTCAACAGAAATGCTGGATGGTTATGAGGAAGTTATGCCTAGTATTATTGATGGCCTTAAAAGTGTTTGGAGATGGGGTAAAGAGAAAGCTACAAACGAAATAGAAAAGCTTGTGGCATATAGGGGAAACGATGGAGAAATCCGAATTTTCCAGAAAGAAAGGAAACTTACCCAAACACCAAAGACAGTATGGTCTGACAAGAACATCATATCTAATAAAGGAACTTCAGAAGTGGAATCCTTATTAGGAAAAGGCGTGTTTAATTTTCCTAAACCTTTGCGCCTAATAAAGAATATACTATCTATAGGTTCGGGACCTGATGATATAATTGTGGATTTCTTCTCTGGGTCAGCCACGACAGCTCATGCTGTTATGGAAATGAATGCCACTGAAAACGCCCAAAGGAAATACATTCTTGTACAATGGCAGGAAGAATGTAAAGAAGGAAGTGCTGCACAAAAGGCAGGTTATCGCACCATCGACCAAATTGGCATGGAGCGCATCAAGCGTGCCGCCAAGAAAATCAAGGAAGAGAATCCTGATTACGCAGGCGATTTAGGCTTTAAGCACTATACGCTGGAAGAAGTGCCTCAGAATACGCTTGACAAGTTAGAGACATACGACCCCAACGTGATATTGTCGACAGACGATACGCTGAATATGTTTGGACGTGATACCGTTTTGGCTACGTGGCTCGTTAATGATGGCTATGGACTTGGTGCTAAGACGGAGGACATTGTGCTCGACAAATATCATGCTACGCTCTGCGGAAACCACCTCTATATGACAGATGCCGACTTTACAGAAGAGGATATGGCTGCATTGGTGGACCACTATCAGAGTGACCCCAAGTTTAATCCGGACTGCATTGTGCTGTTTGGTTATAGCTTTGGCCACAACGCCAAGGATATGCTTGAGAAGAACAAGCCTACCATCAATCTGGTGAAGGATAAGAACGTAATTATCGATGTGCGCTACTGATTATGGAACTGATACTGCAAAATAATCTGCCGCACCAGCAACTGCCTGTAGAGGCAGTGGGCGATGCATTGAAAGATGTCAACTGGCAGTCGCCTAAGGACTTCTATGCCAATCCGTTGTTGTCGTGGTCGAACCGTTCTCAGTTGTTTACACCCATTATGGATGTAAAGAAACAATTGGTGCCAAGTCTACCGCAAAAGCTACAAGAGCCGGAAGAGAATGGACCTCTGAATCTTGACATCAAAATGGAAACGGGTACGGGTAAGACGTATGTCTATACCAAGACCATCTTTGAGTTGCATCAGCGTTATCGCCTGAACAAATTCATCATCTGCGTACCCTCGTTGCCCATCAAGGCTGGTGCAGAACAGTTCCTGAGCGACCTTTACGTGCAGCGTCATTTCTATGATGCATGCGGTTATCATTGCGATTTGGAAGTAGGCGTATTAGAGGCTGCAAAGGCTAAGAAAGGAAAACGCTATTTCCCTGGTGTGGTGCGCGACTTCGTGGAAGGTTCATGCCAACAGCGTAACAAAATATATGTGTTATTGTTGAACATGGCCCTGCTTACCAATGCACAGATACTGAAACGTGACGATTATGACTTTGGCGTGTCGGGCTTCTACCGTCCATTCGACGCTTTGAGGGCTACACATCCTGTGGTAATTATCGACGAACCCCACCGCTTTACACGAACGCAGTCGGCCTATACGCAGATACTGAAAGAACTGAAGCCACAATTGATATTGCGCTATGGCGCCACTTTCCCTGAGATAACTGTGGGACGTGGCAAGAATAAGCATGTAACGAAGGATTATCTGAATCTACTTTACGACCTGAATGCCTGCGAGGCTTTCTCGCAGAACTTGATTAAGGGCGTGGCTAAAGAGCATTTCGAACTGGAGGGGCAGCAACGTGAACGTATCATCATCAAAGAGATTAATGAGCGTGAACGCAAAGTCACCTTACAATACGGCAGCAGAACGGAAACGCTGCAGGCTGGCGATCCCATAACGTTGGCTCCTGAGATGCAGAATGTGAGTGTGGACGCTGTTGAGAAAGGACTCGTAACACTCTCAAATGGTAAGCAATTCCATACCAGCGAGCACTTCAGTCCATCTGTCTATGCCCAGTCGTATCAGGAGGAAATGGTGAAACTGGCCATACAACGCCACTTTGAGGCAGAACGCCAGAACTTTGAGCGTCCGCAACGCATGAAGACTCTGGCTCTATTCTTTATTGACAGCATCCGCTCGTATCGTGGTGATGACGAAACAAACGGCTGGTTGGCGGAGAAGTTTGAGTCGTTGCTTGTGGAAAGGGTAAAGTTCGAACTTAGCAAGCCTTGTTCAGATGATTATAAGGCTTATTTGGAAGCTACATTAAAAGATCCTCACGCTTGTCACGGAGGTTATTTTGCAGAGGATAACCAGAATCTAGAGGAAGAGATAGCTCAGCAGGTGAAAGAGATACTGCACGACAAGAAGCTGTTGCTATCGTTTAAGAAAGAGGATGGCAGTTGGAACGTTCGTCGCTTTATCTTCTCTAAGTGGACGCTGAAGGAAGGATGGGATAATCCTAATGTGTTTACCATCTGTAAACTGCGCTCCAGTGGTAGTGAAATCAGTAAGTTGCAGGAGGTCGGTCGTGGACTTCGCTTGCCTGTGGATGAGTATGGCAATCGAAGCAGCGAGGAATTCCTGCTGAACTATATCGTAGATTTTGATGAGGCAGATTTTGCCTCTAAACTTGTTGCTGAGATTAATGGTCAATTGCCACAAGTTGTCATTACTGATAAGATTCCAATGGAGTTGATCCAGCGTGTTGCTGAGAAACGTGGCATGAACGAGTTCCTACTGATGATGGAACTTGCACAGAAGGGGGTCATTAAGGATTTGCAAGGTACCATCAATGGTGATATGCTGGGTGAACTCTATAATCTTTATCCAGAATTTGCTAATACAGGTTTGCCTAAGTCGAAGGTTATCGACCGCAACAAGAAGAACAGCAATAAGATTAAGATTCGTCCGCAAGTGTTCGACCGTCTGCGTGATTTATGGATGAAGATAAACAAGCGATATGTCATTTTCTTTGACCCCATGCTGGAGAAAGAAATGGAAAAAGCATTGCCTATGTTGTTCAGTGATGGCGTGTTTGCCCAAAGTGTGATAACCAGCGAGAGAGAAATTGTCAAAACTGACGATGGTCACATGGCATTTGTACAGGATACGGGCGTGCAGTATCAGACAAGTGGGAATCGCATTCCATACAATGAGTTCCTGCAGCGTATAAATCGCGCCACTAGTGTTCCTATCCGAACCCTCCATAAAGCTATGTGCGAGGGAATCGGTACAAAAGCATCCTTTAAACAGGAAATGATTAATGATCAGTCATTGGCTCGTATTATCAACAATATCATCAATTGGAAGATAGAGAATTCGATGAGCCAGTTTAAATATAAACAGACTGCTTACGATGTAAAGCGTACCCGTCTTACTGACGAAAATGGCAAGTTGTATGATGATATTGTACAGAGTTATATAGGCAATCATCTGGATAGTGCAAGGGTTGCTGACAGATACCTTTATGATGCCTATACTTATGATAGCGATTTGGAGCAGAAGAATTTGATATCATCCGATATTGCCGAAGTGATGGTGTTTGGAAAGATTCCTCGTAAGAGCATAGCCATACCTACAATTACAAACGACTCGTATAGTCCTGACTTCATGTATATGGTCAAGAAAACAGATGGAACGAAGGAACTAAACATCATCGTAGAAACCAAAGGTGTGGACACACCAGCCAATCTGCGTGGTGTAGAGGAAAAGAAAATTAGTTGTGCCAAGAAATTCTATAATCAACTTCGCGAAGACTATCCTAAGTTAAACGTTAATTATAGAGATCAACTGAACAACCAACAACTGCGTACTATCATCGATGATGTACTGAAGGAAAATATATAATAGTTTCAAGGATGGATGACAGATGTAAATGAACTTAAAATTTATTAAACATAAGATATGAAAGCAGATTTAAGGCAATGCATTATTAATAAAGGTTTCAATTTGACACTAACATGTCCACATTGTGGAAATGTTGGAACATTCGAAACCATTTTTGAAGACATTTATTGTAAAAACGAAAATGGTAAACCTATTGTAATTGGAATTAAGAAGTGTCCAAATCCGAACTGTGGAGGACATGCATTTGTAATATATGATCATGGAAGTCGTTCTATACTTGATTCATATCCAATAACAAGACTTATTTTTAACAAAGACGATATTCCTATAGAAATAGCAGAATCTTTTGAAGAAGCTATAATTTGTCACGCAAATAAATGTTATATTGCCTCTGCGATTATGGTTCGCAAGACATTAGAACAGCTATGTAAAGACAAAGGAGCAGAAGGACGAAATCTAAAAGAAAGAATACAGGCACTTATTGAAACAATAACAATGCCTAATGAATTAAAAGAAGGAATGGATGTCTTGCGCGTATTAGGCAATAATGCAGCTCATGTTGAACTTACTGACTTTGATGAAATTAGTAAAAATGAACTTGAAATTTCCATTGATTTCACTAAAGAGATATTAAAGTCCGTCTATCAATTCGATAAATTATTGTCTGCATTGAGATCATTGAAGAAGACAAAGTGACAATAAAAGATGAGGGCATTAAGGCCTGGAAATCACAGGGTCGGTTCTGGCAATCTTTTCGAAATAATTGATTCATTCGACCTCTAGTCGCTTTCATAAAGAAAGAACTTTGCAAACGAAATATGACGAAAGATGTCGGATGTATGAGGTCTGAAGGCTGATGTGAAATGAAATTTGTAACTTTGCAAACGAAATATGAACAACGAAATACAATTTATATTGTACCAATTGCCTGATGAAGAGGGCAGGGTGCAGGTGGTGATAAAGGACGAAACGATATGGGCCACGCAGAAGGCGATGGCACAGTTGTTTGGCGTAGGCGTATCAGCTATCAGCAAGCATCTGGCACATATCTTTGAAGAGGGAGAACTTGACAAGGGCGTGGTTGTTTCCAAAATGGAAATAACCACTCAACATGGTGCTATGGAGGGCAAAACACAGACGAATGAGACGGCATTTCAAGAATGTGTTTGAGGAGGGGGAACTTGATGCAAATTCAGTTGTTGCAAAAAACGCAACTACCACTCAATACGGTGCAATTAAGACGAAGCATGAACAACGTCGGTTTCGAAAATACTCAAATATATTTGGCACTTCGCTCGATTTGCACTACCTCTGAGACTTCGTCTCGAAGGTACTCCCGCTCGGAAAACTGCAAATAAATTTGCATTTTCGCTCGCTTATTCGTACCTTTGCAGCGTAATATTACCTGAAACAACGAATGGATTCAAAACGAATTATACAGTACTTGCGAGATATTGCGGCGAATAACAACCGCGAGTGGTATCAGGCGCATAAGGCTGAGTACGACGCCGTGCGTGCCGACTTTGCCGACGGCATCAGCAAGGCCATAGGCCGCATTGCCGACTTCGACGCAGAAATAGGCGGCGTGGACGTGAAGGAGACGATGTACCGCTTCAACCGCGACACGCGCTTCTCGCCCGACAAGTCGCCCTACAAGCGTCATCTGGGAGCTTACATCAATGCTCACGGCAAGAAGGCGCTGCGTGGCGGTTACTACATCCACCTGGAGCCGGGCAACTGCATGCTGGCGGTGGGCAACTACTGGCTGCCGACGAACATCCTGACGGCCTGCCGTAATGAGCTGATGGCAAACATCGACGAGTGGCTGCGCTGTGTGGGTGGCCGCGACTTCAAGCGCTACTTCCTCAGTGCGAAGTCGCAGCCCAATCCTTTTGTGGGCGATGAGACGGCCTATGGCTCGTCGGGCTTCGGACTGGAACGGCTGAAGACTTGCCCTTCGGGCTTCCCGCGCGACTGGGAGTATGTGGAGTACTTGCGCATGAAGGACTATTGTGCTTGGCACGGTGTGCCCGATGATTTCTTTGAGGGCGACGAGTGGCTCAAGGAGATGGCGCGCATCTTCAAGGCTGGCAAGCCGATGATGGACTTCATGAACAGCGTGATTGACGATTACG
>Ga0310696_10011502_pt1 | contig 10099 bp, 8 predicted proteins | sample AusTroGonzalo_MG_4_FD_203885 | JGI IMG/M metagenome (GOLD analysis project Ga0310696, IMG submission 203885) | Bovine rumen microbial communities from tropical cattle in Woodstock, Queensland, Australia - Gonzalo_02 (v2) (version 2) | ecosystem: Host-associated > Mammals > Digestive system >... | reverse complement strand
CATTTTTCTGAAGTTGGAAATACTTTCTCTTTTCGATATCTTCAATGAAGCCATCGTCGTATACTTTTGCTATATTTAATGTCACTCTTGCCATAAAACTACTTTATTATTGTTATACCATTTTCAATTATCAGTTTGCTGAAGGAGGCGAATTTATTCTGAAGGGCGGAAGATACGTTGCTATCATACTCGGTAGGCGTAAATGTCAGAATCACTTGCTTAGATTTTGCTATCTCACACAGGGTGTTGACAAAATTGAGTCTATTTTCCTCATCAACTCGACCTATAGGCGTATCAATAAATAAGAGCGAATCGTGCATCGATACTTTTTGTAAAGCCAATGTAAATGACAATGCCAACAAGGCTCTCTCTGCGGCGCTACATGAACCCAACGTCTGTGAACCATAATTATCAAGTAAGCGAAAAGTATAATCCTCTAAAATTTCCACTTTCGAGAAAGCATCTTTCTTCCATAATAACTTCGTAAAGGTATTTAATGTTTCTTGTTCCATTTCATAACGACTTTCTGCAAGCAATTCTAATCGGGTTTCCCGCAGAATATTCCTACATTTCTTACAATACTCTGCTTGCGCGTTGATTTTTTCCAACTGTTTGTTCTTATCTATAAGAGCCTTTAGTATTCTATCTTGAACGACATACTGGTTTTCCAAATCTTTCTTGTGTGCTTCTTCGACACCTTTATTCGCTATTATCTCATCACGTTTCTTTTGATACTCTCTCTTATCACCAATAGCTTTGGTGATAGCCTCAGTATTAGGAATATTCATCAAGTATATATTCAACTGCTTTTCTTCATCTAGATATTTGTTGTATCGACTGCGAAGTCCTTTCATTTCTTCCATCAATGTATCACGTTTTTGTCGATACTGAGACAATTTAGAAAGGTATTGACGCAGAACGACAACTGTTTTGTTAAGTAATGCAGATGTTTCAGATGAAACTTCTAGTTCCTTTCTTAAATCCTGGATGAAATTAAAGGAATGATCACTGAGATCTTGGTCACACACACAACAATGCTTGTGTTTTTCAATGGATTCTAACAGAAACTTGTCTATACGAGGTGGTAGTTTCCCGTGCTTATCTTGTTCTTGAATATAATTATACAATCCTTTTATAGCAGGATACAGCGCGAAGTATTGAACATATTCTCTAGCAAACATCATCATTTCAGCTCTCTTCTTGTCAATTTCATCTGTCAACGATTCTATCAAACCATCAATCTCCTTGAGCCTTGTTGTTTTTTCTGACACATGACTATGTCCACTAATAACACTATCTAAGTTTGCAATTTCATCATCGCAGTGGTGAATTTGCGTCGTCATTGTATCAATCGATACAACGCACGAATCAATTGCCGCTTGAATGTCATCTAACCTTTTCTGTGCAGACGAAATATCTTTGACAGAGGAATTAGCTATTCTAGGATTCAAGACGTCCGTTAAATATTTATGAAATGACGTTTCCGCCTTTTCTAATATTTTTGCCTGAGTTAATTCTTCTATACCATTCTTGATGTTATTAGATTGACCCGCTTTAAAATAATTCTCTAAATGCTCTCCATCGAAGAAAATGTATTCATGAATCTCTTCGGGAACATTTTTCTTGACAAAAGTCAAAACATCTTCTTCAGAATCAATAGAATTCCATTCCCCATCAACAAAGTGCATTACAGAAAATTCGGAACTAACAGGGATAACAGATTCACCTGAAACGTTAAACTTTCCAACTCTTTGGAAACGAATCTTCTCAGCTGAATCATCTGACGAAAACTGAATTCGAACGGTTGCGTCTCCTATTGTACTTCCTCCATCTGGAAGATGTTGTCGCAATTCCTGAACTTGTTGATTATTTAGAATTGCATTAGCTGTGTCATAAAGGCACCATGTAATTGCATTAAGAACATTCGTCTTACCCACACCATTTTTAGCATAGATAATATGTAAATCATTCTGCCCGTTAACCCTCGGGAATTTGAATGACAGATTACGATATTGTCGAAAATTTAGAATTTCAATATTCTCTATTCTCATAACATTATATAGATTTCATTATTTTGTCAATAATTCTTTTACCTTGACGACCTTCTTCGATACCAGAAAGTACTTTCTCAATGTTCTTTTGCATAGAAATATCAGACTTCGTCTTATCTGCTAATTTCACTAGGATTTTCTTACTAATAGCCATATTAATCTAATGTATTTATTATTGTTAATGCATCTATTGAATTGATCGCATTTTCAGCAATCTCTCTAAGACGTATTTGCTCTTTAGCTCTTATTTTGCGTTCCAATGCAATATTATCATTATCTACTGTATGTATGGTATCTACACATATGTCATACAATTCGGCAGATAGTTTTTCTGGACTTTGGCGAATAATGCGACCTATTCGTTGAATGTACTCACGCGGATTGGTACTAGATGCCATCAATATTCCTACATCTGCTGTTGGAATATCAATACCCTCATCCATACACTTAATCGCAACAATGACTTGATAATCTTTGGATTTGAATTTAGAGATGATATGCTCCCGCTCAGATTTATTCCCAAAACGTTTTTCGGCTTTGGTTCCTTCTTTTTCTGTTAATTTATGAAAGATAATTCCTTTTGATGCGAGAATGTTGAGAACTGCTGATAATTGTTGTGGCGACACAAAGATAATCACATTCTCTATTCTACCTTTTGTCTGAAGTCTATCAAGAATAACTTCCAATTGGTGGTATTTAGCAGAAGCGTTCTTTGTAATATTAGCTCTCTTTTCCATCAACCTTTCAATTTTTTCAGCCACTTCAGGATTGTTATCCTTCATACTCCAATACTTGCTAATCCATGCTGACACTTCCTTATATTGTTCTGTCTCAGATTCATCAAGAGATACCTTGGAGATGAGATAGTGATAATTGACGAGAAAATGCTTACCTGTAATTGGGTTATATTTGTTCAATGCATCTTTAATGGTAAACTCAAAGTTTGCATTCCCATAAAAATCCACAAGTTTAGCTGTTCCTGAGTCATCATACCAACGGCTCGGTGTTGCACTAAGACCAATCCTATATTTATAACAAGGCAATAGTGCCTGTTGAAATTTACGCGCTCCAAGCCAATGTGTTTCGTCACCAACAAACAAAATATCCGTACCTGGTTGTAGATGTTGTTGAATGGCATTAGTGAATTTCTCAGAAGATGCTGTATTATGCGTGGTATATAAGCAGATATGGTCAGCTATGCCCATCCCATTTTTGAGTAATAGTTTAACTAATAATCTTTCCCAATCAGGTACTGAGCCATCTACAATAACACTTTCATCAAATGATAATTCTTGGGTATCGACTTCAGCTTTCCATTGTTTAGAAAGTGTATTTTGAGGGGTAGAGATTATTGTGATCAGGCGCTTTTTTGTTTTGTTCAGATACTTAATTCCAGCTATAGCAGTTCTGGTTTTTCCAGTACCCGTTGCCATTTCAAAAAGCAATTTATAGTCATTTCCCTTCCATTTATTTAATGCGTCAGCCTGATAAAAGAACAACCCTTTATCATTTTTAAAATTAAAATTCTTCAAACGGATTGACTGATACTTTTTTAGAGAAATGCTTTCCAAATCAAAATCAGAGGAATATCGGACAATCTTTGTCTTGATGGCCGTTGGAAGGTTATATACTTTCACATTTTTTCGTTCACCGCCCCATATTTCATCAAAACTCTTTCTGTCTTTCACAAAATAATCACGGGCATCAGTCCATTCTTTGAATACTTTAAACTCTTCGTCATTATTAACCCATGCAGATGCAGTTTCATTGATGGAACCGCTAAATGACATTTCATTATTATCTACATCTTTAAGTATCCCAACTTTCTGATGAAACAAACCTTTCTCTGCAATTGCTTCGTGATTACAAATGCTACCGTCATCATTTAAAACGACTGCCAATTTCATTTCTAGTAAACCTACGGAAAGCATCCATCCTAGAGCTTTGACATGATTTTTCTCGAATTCATTTTCAAGATTGACCAAATCAAGTCCAAAATCGGATAAATTTAATGAAGCATCATCCTCAACAATTTTCTTTACGATTTCAATATCCTCATTATTTAGTCGTGGACTTGTTATGAGCCTCATCTTACCACCATTAACAATAAAATCCGCAACACCACGAGCGGCAACAGCCAATGAGGTTGAGGAGAAAAAACCTGCAATTCGGTCATATAGAACCGATGCACCAAGGACAGGCACATAGAAATCCTCTATAATATCATCTATGCCAGATTCATAACATGATTTTATGTGCAATTCCTTAAAGTTCATATTCTATAGCTTCTTTAACAGTTTGAACAATTGTATTAAAGTTAGTACGTCTTCTGTTTTGTGTTGTTTGTGATAGAATGCTTAGTATCTTGTCACGTATCTCATCCGTAGCTCCTCCCATAAAATAGTTTTGAATAAATGGTATATATAGACAAATTTTGGGGAGGATGTTTTTTCGGTCTTTTTCGTTTATCTTTACAAACAAACTACCTAAAGCATTAGAATTAGCTCGACATTTTTTAAAATTGCATAGTCCCAATTGGGCCGCCGTTTTTATGTGATTCTCTCCATATTTTTTGTCAGCGACATCATTACGTTTATTCCCTCTCATCATATACCCCATCTTGGAGTAATCCACATCTGTAATACCACAATTTTGAAGCAAATACGGAACAGTGTAATATGCATCTTTAAAGTCGCTGAATTGCGAAATATCCTTTTTGTCTATCTCAGCCGGAACAAATCCATCTGCTATGATTTTTAGTATATCACTGCACGTATATTTCTTAAGGGTCTCCACAAGCAACTCAGCTTTTACGTTGTCCTCAACAAGGCTGTCATCAGCATGGGTATAAAAGGCCTTTAACAAGACATGTTCATTGGTAGGATTACCAACAATGTTATTCCAGAACGTGTTATCCATTGTATGTTTCACACCATACAAATTGATTTCAGTATCTCTATACCATAATGCAGGGTCTATCATTTGTTTGAATGACATATTAAAAAATGATAGGAACAGTTGTTTATGTTCCTTGAACTTATCTAAAAAATCAATCAAAGTTCTTAAAGGTGTTGACAGTCCTATTTGTTCATAATACCCATTATGATAATCCTCCATAAACTCTTCATATGTTTTTAGTCTTGAAGGACTTCTTCCAAGACTATGTTCTTCCCAGAACGTTTGGTTTTTATAACAAAACTGCCAAAATGAAAAATTACGGAAGAACCCAGGTTGGTTGCACCATCTAGCTATTTGAACATAAATATTAGGTATAGGGGACTTTTTGTAATCCTCATGCCGCATAATATATGGAAGACAACCATAACGCATTAAAACACAAATTCGCATAAAGATTTCAGCTATATCCAACTGAAATTTATAATAGTTTGTTTTTGATTGTTGGAATCCACAAAAAAGATAAAATTTCGTTTCTTTCTTTGGACAGTAGTGCTTCCATATCTTAAGGGCTTTAACTATTAGTTTGCGATCTGACCAGTTGTCAAACGCAAAGATAAAATCACCATGATAATTAGAATTTGCGAGTTTTCTTGCCATATCCTCTCCACGCTTGTTCTGTGCAAGTAAGCGTTCATCTAAACCTTGACGAAATTGAAAAGGTCTCTTTGTCGCTATAAGTTCATCCAACAAATCCTCCCAATAGGGATAAGCTAAGAAATTGTCATCCCACAAATATATATAAGGTCTTTTCAGTTTGCCTGTCGTTTCATCTATTTCGTTGTCTAAGAAGTCACTAAGATTGGAATATGGCATAGCCTTTCTCTCTAGTTTATTCACACAAAACTGACAGCGACGAAAGCAACCTCTAGTCAAAAAGCCTATTGAATAATCTTTGTAATCCTTATAATAAGAGGCTGAAGATTTAACGTTCTCCATCACACTAATAAAATCGTCATAGAGATGATAATCGGGCATTTGTGTGCGCATATCGATGCCAAAGTCACCAGACTTGTTTTTCAGCGTGTTAAGGAACGGATCATTCTCCAAACGATGAATATCTTCTTCTCTCTTTTCTGCAAAACCTTCCTTTATTGAGAGGTTAGCATAGTTTCCCGTACCACCCATGCGAACCTTCTTGAACAATCTTTTGTCGTTTAAAAGTGTAGTGAGAATAAGTGGAGGATCTGCTAATGTAAAAGTAAAAACACAGGAAACATAGAAATAGTCATACCTATGCAATTCTTCGAATTTGCTTTCATTAGTTATAAGTTCGTATGTGTTAGCATCATTTGAAAAACCTCTCACGTAGCCATTGTCTCTGAAAAAACCGGCAATCTTCAATAGAGCAAGGTTAGGGTGCCGAGTCCCGTTGCAAAGTAGGTCGGCATCTACAAGCCCAATCTTGATCCTTTTTTTAGCCATATACTTTATTGGTAAAACGCTATTATTAATACTCTTATTATCAACTATGTATTCAACAAAATTTTTCAATCCGCAAAAATAGCATTTTTCACTTTATTTTCGACATTTTCAAACATGTTTTCTGCACTTTTTCTCTCCAGATGGCAGGATGTGTCAGTGACTCATACATTTCTTCTCTTGATACCATGTAACATTTCGTAATTTCTCATAAAGCGTTCGCAATTCGCGAACAGCGAACGAAGAAGCATCAGTCTTTGATATTGTTGCGTGCCTTCCGCACGCTGCTCACCGCCTGCGTCGCCAACCCCACAATCTCCGGCAACGCAACACCCTGTTTCGGTCCGCCCTTGCGGGTCCGAGATTCCGCTCACTGCGTTCGCGGAATGGTGCGCACTGGGGGATGAGGGAGAGGGGAAACAAAGGCGGCGGGCAGTGAAGTGCCGTTGCCGGAGTCTCTTTCTCGCCGCCCTTGTTTCCCCTTTTTACCCCACGGCACACCGCACCATTCCGCTAAGCGACGACAGGAGCTGGCGGAACCTCCACCGAACCCCACGACATTGCGAATGACGGGATCTCCTCCCCGCAAGGGCACGCTGCCACATTATTGGGATTCCGTGCCGCCGGCACGAGTGTCCCCGAAACGGCCGTCCGTCCCTACCCCATTCTTAATTCTTCATTCTTAATTCTTAATTCCGCCATAACTCTTGGCCGCGGCCTTCAGCGCCTCTTCAGTGGTGAACTGTTCATAATATCGGCAGTGGGTGACAAGGCCCTGCGTCGAACAATTCTTGCCCATCACGCGCACCAAGGCCCAGCCTTTCATTTCGTCGGCGAACTCCTCTCCCACCAAAGCCAGACATCCATCCACCTCGACGAGCTCGCTCTGCTTCACCACGCGCATGCGGAAACTCACCATGGGGCAATCCTCACGCTGAAATTGCTGCTCGGCCGTGTAAAGCAGAAACACCTCGTGCGGCCGGACATCGGCGGCCCTGCGGTCGGTGATGAGCGCCGGAGTCCCATCCACCTCGCCCAGCCGCTGCTGGACAGGCTGCAGTGTGCCCTCACTCACCGGGATGTCAGGCATCAGCAGTGTGCCCTCAACTCCCGATTTGTTCTTGGGGAGGTATATCACTGGCAGCTGGTTGGCTAACGAGAGGAAACGGTGGTAGGCGGTCTTCCCTTCGGTGAACATGGGCGCCCAGAGCGCCAGCTCCTTCCACAAGGCGATACTGTGGCGCATGCGCTGCCGTTGGCGGAACTGCTTGAGGGTGTTGCTGCGCCTTCCGTCAGAGTAGGACTTGCGGGTGACGACCGACCCGTTCCTGACGTACTTGGTCACGGCCAGCGACGGTATCCGGCCGATAATCTCGACTCCCAGAGGGACTTGTTTCATTTTCATTTTATCCTTTGTTTCGTTATACAATGATCTGTTTCGTGACGGTATCGTATTTGCTTCGCCGCAGACAAGCTGTTGACAAGCATTTGCATCGTAGCAGGCAGGTAGCAGGCATAGTCTTTGTTCGATATTTCTTCCTTACTTCTACGTCAGTTCTCCGATAAAAAATCGAAGAACTAACGGAGAACTATCGAACAACTAACGGAGGACTGACGAAGACACAATGACCCAGCTCGATCTCAACACGCTCTCTGTTAGCTCTTTACCCCTTGCCTGCAACTTCGCATCCCGATGTGCAAATATAATATTATTTCGGACACCTGTGTTTATATGAGGTTGTTAGGATTTCGTGCCGTTGGCACGCGGAGCCCCGAAACATACATGCAAACAAAATTCACCGATTAACGGTTCCCTGTAGGGCTGTCGCATTGCGGCAGCCCTACATTGCAACCACGCCATCATTGCGATACCCCACACCTCCATTTCCTTGCGAAATCCCGCCTTGAAAATTTAACAATTCAAAAATCAATTGTAAAATTAAGATATGCATTTTGTTGACGGCCAGCGAGATGAGGAAAATCAAGAAAACCATTGACGCTATGGGCTTTATGTATTATATTTGCGGGCGAAAAAGAACAACAAAACAACGATTAAAACAATCAACAATGAAAAGCAAATTAAAGAATCGAAAAACACCACGAGCAAAATGGCATTGTTATAATGAGGGCGATTACTTCGTAACCTTTTGCACAAAGGACAGAAAATGCTTCTTCGGATCGGTGGTTGACAACCAAATGGAACATTCCGAAATCGGGGATTTCGCCCAACAATGTATCGAACAAATACCCGAAATTCATCCGGACGTAACCATCCCAGAATACGTTGTCATGCCCAATCATATCCATTTGATTGTTCGGATTACCCCTGTAGGGCTGTCGCAATGCGCCGTAGGGCTGCCGCAATGCGACAGCCCTACAACGCAATGCGACAGCCCTACAACGCAATGCGACAGCCCTACAACGTGCGATGACCATACAACAAAAAACGAAGAAATGCAACGCCGGGCGAATCGATGCGGGCGGTTGTCGCATGTTATCGGACAATTCAAGGGTGTTGTAACCAAATATGCACACGAACACCGTATCGATTTCGGTTGGCAACCACGATTCCATGACCGTATTATCCGTAATAATGATGAAATGATTGAAATTGTGAAATACATTCGGAATAATCCTGCATTATGGGTTCAGGATCGTTTTCACCCCCTGTAGGGCTGCCGCAATGTAGGGCTGCCGCAATGCGACAGCCCTACAACGTGGGGATTACGCAACAACGTGTGATGATCGAACAACGCACGGCGACCACCCAACCGCCAAAATTCGTATCTTCGCGGCGTTATTTGTTATGACGTTACAAGAATTAAAAAAGAGATACTACAAGACTGAATCTGAGGCACTTGCGAAGTCGTTGGACGCGAAAGGGCCCGGTTCGGTTGTGGCTATTAATGGCGTGAAAGGCTCCGCACTGGCGTTCGTGGCGGCACAAACGGCGGAAAAAATCCAAAAGACACAGCTGTTCGTATTCCGCGACAGCGAGGAGGCCGCCTTCTTCTACAACGATATGGAGGTGCTGCTCGACGACCGCAGTAACACGCTGCAAGACAAGCGGGTACTCTATCTTCCGTCGTCCTACAAGCGCAACAGCCGCTATAGCGAGACCGACTCCTCGAACGTGAAACTCCGAGCCGAAATCCTCCATAAGCTGTCGATGCCTAACGCGCAGCCGCTCATCCTTGTCTCCTACCCCGAGGGCGTGGCGGAAACCGTTGTCACCCAAGACTATATCGACCGGAAATCCTTCTCCGTGAAGCGCGGCGAGGAGATGCTCACCGACGACTTCCTCAACAAACTTTACGAACTGGAGTACCTGCCCGAGGACTTCGTCTATGAGCCCGGACAGTTCGCGTGGCGCGGTAACATCTTCGACATCTTCTCCTATTCCGAAGAATACCCCATCCGTATCGAGTTCGAGGGCGACCGCATCGACTCCATCCGTTTCTTCAACCCCGAAACGCAACTCTCTGTGCGTGAGGTGGATCACGTCTATATCATGACCCCCATTGAGCAGAAAGAGTCCGACAGCGGCGACCGCGTGCCGCTCTTCTCCGTCCTGCCCGAAAACACGGTCCTCTGGCAGATGCACGCCGCCAACATCGTTTCCACCATCCATACTACCTATCAGGAAGTGGCTGATAACGAGGTATCTGCGC
>Ga0310696_10011501_pt1 | contig 10099 bp, 9 predicted proteins | sample AusTroGonzalo_MG_4_FD_203885 | JGI IMG/M metagenome (GOLD analysis project Ga0310696, IMG submission 203885) | Bovine rumen microbial communities from tropical cattle in Woodstock, Queensland, Australia - Gonzalo_02 (v2) (version 2) | ecosystem: Host-associated > Mammals > Digestive system >... | reverse complement strand
GAAAGCCACAAGAAAGAGTTCCATGTGCAGGTGATTATCGACGAGAAGCCATACGGCGACGCCATCGACCGCTCGATACGCGGCGCGGAGCAGTTGGCCGCCGAAAAGACTTGGAAACTGTTGTTTGGAGAGGAGTAGAAAGTGATGAAACCGAAAAGCAACAAGATACAGATTGCCTCGTTTGACGACACTACCGTCGTCGGTATCAACTCGGCTTTGGTCGACTACAAGCTGGCTTGGAGCATCAACAACAAGCTTTCCCTCGACCTGGCGCGCTACGACGATCTCGTCTTCGAAGGTGCGCCTTTCGCCTTCTTTTATTATACGGCGGGCGAGAACTATAACGTCTACAACCTCGTTTCACTAGTCTATAAAGAGAAGGTGCTGTTTCCCTTCAAGCCTCGTCTCGACTATCTTTTTCTCATACAAAACACACTCAGTCCTGAGCGACAGATTCACATCATGCGCAGTCTGCGCGAGATTGAAGGCGTGGTACATGCCTTTGTGCTTGAGAAGGACAAGAACCTGCGACAAGTGCTTGAAACCATAGCCGGATGTGAGCAGCAGGTGATGGATAAGAAAAAGAAACAGAATGACATCAACGCCGTTAGGGAGAAACTGCGCCAGCAGGAGGCCGAGCAGGCAGCCCTTAGGGCTCAATCCTGATTTTCACGCCGCTGTCCTCGGTAACAAAGGCCGCAATGCGGTCGCCGATGCCGAGATTGAACAGGTATTCACCTGGAGTGATGTCATCACCCACGATGGTGTAGAGCTGCCCGTGATAGGAGGCTTTGGCCCCGATTCTCTTAAGCCCTTTGTAGTCGTAGACACAATAACTGAAAGCGTCGCCGGGCAGGTAATGTGCCTTGATGCTTTTGGCGAAGTCCTTGTGCTGGAATTCGACGGTGGCGCTGTTGGGATTGTGGATGGAGAAATCGATGTGGAGCGTGTCGCCGTGATGGAACACGGGCGTTTTATCGCTGAGAGCGTTGGTGATGCTGAAACGGGTCACCAGGCGGTTGGCGGTAGAAAAGTCGTCGCTGAAAAAGCCCTCCACCTCAATATCGCCTACCTGGTAAACTTCAGAGCGATCATTGACTGGACTGCAGATGAAGACCGGACGCCCGATCCAAGCGGTGTCGAATTGCCAGAGGTCATATTGCGTCATGCGATCGTAGTAGCTTTGAAGTGTTGAGCTTTCCTGACCTGTGAAATAATGATAGAGCGCAGGCTGCTGGAACGAGCCGCGAAACACTACGGGGCAGTCGCCGGCCACCTGCTCGATGGCACGATAATAAGGCGCTTTGCCGTGATAACCGAAACGGTCGGCCAAAGGTGTGGGCAGCAGCACCCTGATGGCCAAAACGAGCGCGAGAGAGGGTAAGATGCAGTATTTGGCATATCGCCTCAGCTTTGCATCCACAAGCATCCTGCGGTAAAGCAATACTATCATGGGAACCACGCTAACGATGGTCCAATGCGGCTCGACGTGACCGCGAAAACCCATCAGCCAGAAAAAGACGAAGAATCCAACGAGGATGAACCTTAACCCCCGTTCAAAAACTTCGCTTGGCGTCATTGATTTCTTTATCAGTACATAAACAACAGCCCCAAACGTAAACGGGTTGAAGATGAGCAGCTGGTTGGGCAGATACTCGAGGAAATAGCTCCAGCGGAAAGGCTCGCTGCGTCCCGCAAGGTGGTAGCGAAAACTCGGGAAGCCGTTGTCGAACTGCCACAGGATATGCGGCGTCAGCAAAGCCAGAGCCAGCAGGCAGGCAATATAAAAACGCCCCTCTTTCAGCAACTTGAGGTTCGACAGCACAATCAGCCCCAAGAACAGGAAAGCGTGGTATTTGCTGTAGATCATACAGGCCATCATAAGACCCATCAGCAGGGCGTTCTTCCAGGATTTGTCGGCAAGATAACGCAGGTAAAACAACAGGAATAAAGCCGAAAACAGGATGAGGCTCGCATCAGGTGTGGTGACGAAGCCGTAAATGTTGAGCATCACGATGGAGCAGGTGATAATGAAGAAAAGCAATGTGCTTTTTGGATCAAGGTCCCTGAGTCCAGAGGTTCCTGAGCTTGTCGAAGGATCGAAGGGCCGACTTATGGCTATCAGCCATGTCACGAAGATTGACATGCAAGACACAATGATGGTGAAAAAACGAACGCCTAAGCTCCCAGAAAATAAAACGCTGCTCAAAAAAGTCATCAACCCCACCATGGGCGGGTGGTCGAAGTAGCCCCAAGCGAGGTGTTCTCCATAGAGGGCGTAATAGGCTTCGTCCTCCTGAATCTCAGTGAAGAGGCCTTGCAGCAGGTTGATGACAAACCAAAGGAAAAGGCCACAACAAAGGCAAAATTTCCAATTGAATATTTTGTCCTTCATCATGGCCGTTTTTGTTTTCGGTCGGTTTGTAGAGACGCGGCGCGCCACGTCTCTACCAGACCAGGCCTATGTGTTATCCCACGTGAATGTTGTCCTTCACCAGCTTCATGATTTTCTCGGTGTCGTTGCCTAGCTCCTTGCGGAGGTTGGCATCCTTGAAGTCGCTGAGGAACTTGATCATGTAGTCGATGATGGCATCGGAGAACACGCCCTTTTCCGTGTATATCAAGCGGTCTTTCTCCAGCTCTTTGGCGGCAGCCACGCAGCTGTCGGGCAGCTGCTCGAGGCTTTCCTGTACCTTCTTGTTCTTGGCATCGTGGATGTTGACACCCAAGCCGACGTAGGTCTTCTCGGCCACTTCAAGGGCGTTGGGCATCTCGAATCCGTGGCGGGCGGCGGCGCAGAGGGCGGCCATCAGCAGATACATATCGGCACAGCCGTCGGAGGCGCGCCATTCGAAGGTCTGTTTGTTGCTGAAGTCTTTGGTCGACTTCTTCTCCAACGGGTTGGCGTTGGCGGCCATATCCTTTCCATTGTTGATCCAGCCGAGTGGCACACGCACCAGGGCACTGCGGTTGGAGTAGGACCAGCACAACGATGTTGGAGCTTCCTGATGGGGCACCAGGCGGAGGAACGACAACGGATTGGGGTTGCCGAAGGCGGGCAGCGAGGTGCCAGCGTCCATATAGCCGGCGATGGCTTTCTTGCCATAGTCGCTGAGTTCGCCCTTGTTCACCATCACGCTCTTGCCGTCCTTGGTGAACTTGCAGTGGACGTGCATACCCGAGCCGGCTTTGCCCACGGTAATCTTCGGGGCGAAGGTCAGGGTGACGCCATATTCGTAAGCCAGTTGGCGCATGATCCACTTGGCCACCACCAGTTGGTCGGCGGCATCTTCGATGTTGGTGGGTAGGAACTCAATCTCGTTCTGCTCGTAGATTTTGCCGTCGTAGGTGAAGTTGCCCACTTCGGAGTGACCGTACTTGATCAGGCCGCCAGCTTGGGCGATGAGGCGCATGGCCTCCACGCGGTATTCGGTAAACTTATTGAACGGGGCACTCTCATGGTAGCCTCTTTGGTCGGGCACTTCGTAGATTTGTTCATCGTCAGCGATGATGTAGTATTCCAGTTCGCCCATAGTCTCCATGCAAAGGCCAGTGGTTTTTTTAAACACTTCGTGGGCCTTGTGAAGGATGTGTTCGGGTGAGCTCTCGAAAGGCTCGCCGTCGCGGTTGTAGAAAGAACAAAGGATATCGAGGGTGGGCGTCTCGGTGAAGGGGTTGCGGAAGGCGGTCTTGTACTTCGGCACCACATAGAGGTCGCTCTTGCCAGCTTCGATGAAGGGGAAGAGGCTTGAGCCGTCGACGCGCTCGCCAGCGGTAAGGATGTTCTCGAGGTGCTCAAGACTGTGGATCACGAAGTTCAAGGTCTTCAGCTTGCCGTCCCAGCCACAATAGTGGAAGTTGACGAATTCGATTTGGTTTTCCTCGCAATAACGGATGATGTCGGCGCGAGTGAATTCTGCTGCAGGCTTCTGAAGGTACTGCACCAGACGATTGGGGTTCATGGCAATTCTTTGGTCCATTACGTTTTTGTTTATTTAAAGATTTAAATTTGACTTCGTCGAATGCTTCGCATTTCAAGATTTTGCGCAAAGATAGACAATATTCTGTCATGTACAATGTTTTTTCCTACTTTTGCCATTAATATCAACAAAAAGCAAGAATTATGGCATTAAGAGACTGGATGATTGCCTTCAATAACGCCAAGACGATGGAGTCGAATGGCGAAGAAGGTCCGGAATTAATAGCGGAATACGAGCGTGTGTTGTCCAAATTGGGCGAAGGGCCTTTCACTGAGGCCGAAGAAAACGTCCGCAAGGAGGTCTGCCGCAACCTATACGAATTGTATGTCATTAATGGGAATGACGAAAAGGCGGAGGAATACAACAAAAAGGTGGAATGATTATTCCCGCTTCAACATGTTGAAATAAGCATCGAGGAGTTTTTGCGCCCCGATGTACGCGCTCATCCTTTGCCCGCGCACGTCGCTCTCGACCAAAGGCATCAGGTCGGCGACCAGCGGGTTTTGGTAAAAGTCGTTTTTTAAAGCGGCGTCCATAGTGTCGAACATCATTTGCACGTCCTGTTGGGCGCGTTTTTTATAAAGGTAGCCGTTGTCGCGGATGGCTTGCACGTGGTCGGCGACCATCTGCCACACCTCATCGATTTGGAATCCTGTCAAAGCTGAGCAGGTCATTACCTTGGGTTCCTGTCCCGACTCAGGCAAGGGGAAGAGATGTAGCGCATTTCTGCATTCGGCAGCGGCACGATTGGCACGCATCACATTGTCGCCGTCGGCCTTGTTTACAGCGATGCCATCGGCCATCTCCATAATGCCGCGCTTGATGCCCTGCAACTCGTCGCCGGCACCGCTGATAAGGATGAGAAGGAAGAAATCGACCATGGAATGTACCGCGGTTTCGGACTGGCCTACGCCCACCGTTTCCACGAAAATAGTATCATACCCGGCTGCCTCACATAGGATAATGGTCTCTCTTGTTTTCCTCGCTACGCCGCCCAGTGTGCCGGCCGAAGCCGAAGGACGGATATAGGCGTTGGGATGCACAGAGAGGCTTTCCATTCGCGTTTTGTCGCCCAGTATGCTGCCCTTGGATCGTTGGCTTGAAGGGTCGATGGCCAGCACGGCAAGCTTCTGTCCCTTGTTGCAGAGGTGCACGCCTAAAGCTTCGATGAAAGTGCTTTTACCCGCACCTGGAACACCGGTGATGCCCAAGCGTAAGGCTTTCCCTGCATGAGGCAGACAGGCTGCGATGATCTGCTGGGCCAGTTCCTGATGCTTCGGCAGGGCACTCTCCACCAAGGTGATGGCTTTGCTGAGGGCTACACGATCGCCTCGGAGGATGCCGTCGACGTACCATTCCAGTGGCATGAGCTGCTGTTGATTGCGTTTCATGCGTTCCAAAGCGTTCGGGTTGACTTGGATGGGACCTTCCACCCCCTCGGTGACCTTGAGGTTTGATTCCCATTCATGTTCTTGATTTTCAAAGTGTTCGTGTTCCATAGCGGGCAGCGGTTTGATTTCGTTGAATCTTCGGTTTGATTTGGCAAAGGTAGGGTTTTTTATTTTTATTTGCGTTATTCCAAAAAAAATGCGTAATTTTGTAGTTTCTAAGCAAGACTATAAGCCCATGACTGACAAGACAAGAGTACTATTCGTCCACCAGGAAATCGCACCCTATCTGCCTGAAACGCCGATGAGCTTGGTGGGTCGCTATCTACCACAAGCCACTCAAGAAAGCGGTAAGGAAATCCGCATTTTCATGCCGCGCTATGGTATCATCAATGAGCGTCGCAACCAACTGCACGAGGTGATCCGACTCTCGGGTATGAATCTCATCATCAACGATACCGACCACCCGTTGATTATCAAGGTGGCTTCTATCCAGAAGGCGAGGATGCAAATCTATTTCATCGATAACGACGATTTCTTCACGAAGAAAAAGCACTTGATGTATGATGAAAAGGGTGTGTTTTGTGACGACAACGACTATCGTTGCATTTTCTTCACCCGTGGTGTCATTGAAACGGTGAAGAAACTTAACTGGTCGCCCGATATCATCCACTGTCACGGATGGATTTCGGCCTTGATGCCTGTTTATATCAAACGAGCTATGAACGTCAAGGACAACCCGCTCTTCAACGAGACGAAGATGGTATATTCCATCTATGGTGACGAATTCAAGGAGAACTTCAAGCCGGGCTTCGACAAGATGCTGAAGTTGCCGGGTATGACGGCCAAAGACCTCAAGTATTTCAAAGAGGGCAACTATGTCAATCTGACCAAGGCTGCCATTGACTATTCGGACGGAGTGGTGGTGTCTACCGACAAACTCAATCCCGAAATAGAAGCCTATTTACAAACAGTCAAAAAACCCGTACTTACCTATCCTGAGCAGGTGCACTATGCCCAAGCTTGCAATGAGTTCTACGACCGTCTCCTTCAGAAATAATAAGGATTCCAATGAAAAAACATCTTTCAACCGTTTTGATTGGCTTGGCGCTGATAGGTTTGGCGTTTGCCTCGTGCAAAAAGTCACCAGAGACTATCGGCAACAATCTCATTTCTGACGACAACCATATCGCCATATTTCATACCGATACCACAGAGATTATCTGTCATTCTTATCTCGATTCTGTGGCTACGGGCAATGCGACTAACGCTTTGCTGGGTGCAATGCATGACCCAGTCTTCGGTGCCTCCGAAGCGGGATTCTACACCCAGTTCCGCCCTTCGGTAGCAGGCCAGAATTTTGGCAACAGTCCAGTGGTCGACTCGCTGGTGCTGCAGCTCTATCTTGTGGGTTATTACGGCGACACTTCAACGATGCAGACGGTGAACGTCTATGAACTGACTGACTCGCTGTCGTATGAGGCCACATATTATAATCATTCGGCAGTGGCTACGGGTGTCATCGACCACGCCAACGGCTATCAGTTCAGGCCTCATCCTTACACCAAGATACACGTCGTTGGAACTGACACGGTGGCGCAGCCCATCATCCGCATCCCGCTGAGCCAGGAGCTGGGTAACCAACTTATCGGCCTTGATACAGCGGCTTACTCACGTCCCGATCTTTTCAAGCAACACTTCCCTGGTCTTTACGTGACCTGCGCCCCTTTGGGTTTCGGTGGTGCCGTCAGCAGTATCAGCTTGACCAACAATACCTATTCTCTGTTGCAGCTTTACTATCACAACGCGGCTACACCTAACAAGTCCATGCGTTACGATTTTTATGTGACTACGTCCGACACCTATTTCAATCATATTGATCACGATTACACCCAAGGCAGTCCCGAATTTGTGAACCAGCTGCTCGACGGCCAGGAGTCTTTGGGTCAGTCAACCTTATACTTGCAGACTATGGGTGGTGTGAGGGCCAAAGTGCTTTTCCCCAACCTCGCCCATTGGACCGACACCCTCGAAGGTTGCCGAATGGTAATTAATGAGGCCCGACTCGTCTTGCCTGCTTCTGCTCTGGTTGATTCGGTCTACAAGGCCCCCGTCAATTTCCTGTTGGTGGGTTTCAGTTCCGACACCACCACTTATCTTTTGCCCGACTACCTCGAAGGCAGTAGCTTCTTCGACGGCACCTATAGCTCAAGCCGACAAGCAGTCACCTTCCGCATTACAGAGTACTTGCAGAGCATGATCATGAAGAAAAAGGACAACCTGGGTCTTAGCTTGGGTATCAACGGCGCGGCCTACAACGCTACACGTTATGTCATCAACGGCCCCGAAGTCCTTACTGGCGAGAAAATGAGACTTGAGGTCACCTATTCTATAGTAAATGAATAAACCTAAAAACACCAATACAATGAAAAGACTGATTTTAGCCGCATTGATTATTGCAGGACTCACCTGCACGGCACAACAGAAAGACACACAGAAATGTGCAAATGAAAAGGAAACCGTCGTCGTCATCAAGACCAGCATGGGAACCATAAAGGCCAAACTGTACAACGACACTCCGCTTCACCGCGACAACTTTATCAAGCTGGTGAACGAGGGTTGGTACAATGGCTCGCCCTTCCACCGCGTCATCAAGGACTTTATGATTCAAGGCGGACAGAGTGCCGACGGTCGCCTCGACCCGGGCTATACCGTTCCCGCAGAGTTTAAGGACAACCACTTCCACAAGAAAGGCGCACTGGCTGCCGCCCGTCAGGGTGACCAGGTGAATCCCAAGAAGGCCTCCAGTGGCTCGCAGTTCTACATCGTGCAAGGTAAGGTGTACGACGAAAGGACGTTGGGTACTATGGAGACCCGCATGGGCAAGGTGTTCGGTGCCCGCGAACGTCAGGCTTACATGACGGTGGGCGGCACGCCCTTCCTCGATGGCGAATACACCGTTTTTGGCGAAGTGACAGAAGGCCTTGATGTGGTTGACAAAATCGCCGCTGTGAAGACTGGCCGCATGGATGTCCCCGTTGAACCCGTCACCATCATCTCCGTTACGATTGACAAAGGCTGCACCAAGAGCTGCTGCCATTAATCATCAAAACAATGAAAGAAAGAATAGAAGAGATATTATCCCAGGTGCGCGAGTTCCAAGCCGACAGCAAAGAGGCTCTTGAGAGTTTCCGCATCACTTATTTGAGCAAGAAAGGCACCATCCCCGCCTTGTTTGCCGACTTCAAGAACGTGGCTCCCGAGATGCGCAAGGAGATGGGCATGAAGCTTAACGAGCTGAAAAACGCCGTCCAGGACAAAGTGGAGGAACAACTGCAGAAGTTTGAGAACCAGCACAGCAACGATGCCGGCTTTGATATGAGTATGCCTGCTGCCGACATGAAGGGTGCCCGCCACCCGCTGTCCATCGTGCGCCGCGATATCAACGAGATATTCTCGCACCTCGGCTTCACTATCGCTGAAGGTCCTGAGATTGAGGATGACTACCACGTGTTTTCGGCCCTCAATTTCCCTCTCGATCATCCGGCACGCGATATGCAGGATACTTTCTTCATCAGCAAGGAGCCCAATGTCAATAAGGCCTCGGATGTGCTGTTGCGCACCCACACCTCGAGTGTGCAGGTTCGCGTGATGGAGACCCATCAGCCGCCCATCCGCATCATCGCCCCGGGCCGCGTGTTCCGCAATGAGGCCATCTCGGCCCGTGCCCATTGTATCTTTCATCAGATAGAGGGGCTTTATATCGACGAGAACGTGTCGTTTGCCGACCTGAAGCAGACCTTGTACCACTTCGTGCAGGAGTTCTTTGGCGAGGGCACCAAGGTGCGCTTCCGTCCGTCGTATTTCCCCTTTACCGAAACCTCGGCAGAGATGGATATCTCATGCAACATCTGTGGCGGCAAAGGTTGCAACATCTGTAAACACACGGGTTGGGTTGAAATCCTCGGCTGCGGCATGTGCGACCCCAACATCCTTATCGCCAGCGGCATCGATCCTGAGAAGTATACCGGCTTCGCTTTCGGTATGGGTGTGGAACGGATCGCGATGCTGAAATACGGCATCAACGACCTGCGCCTGTTCTTCGAAAATGACTTGAAGTTCCTAGAACAGTTTGAGCTTGCATAAATACAAAGAAACCTGCGAGTTCGCAGGTTTCTTTTTTATTCTCCTTTTACGGTTCTATTCAACCACTGACAGAAATCTTTGGTTTTCTTGAACTCTGAAAGCACCCAGTCAACAAGATGCGGGTCAGATAGGCGTGCATCCGGGAGGTCTTGCACCAAAAGCCAATCACGCTGTTTGAAGAGTTCAGCCTGCGGGTGGTCCTTGGGATAGCCGTTGGGCACACGCTTCATTGAGCGGTCGGTATCCAGACTGAAAGTGTCGGCCTTATTAATACTCTCCACCAGCGGATCGGCGTTGAAGAGAATCTCGTTTCGAATGGTCTTCAGCATGGCCGTATCGGGCATATACATTCCCGTGCAGAGCATATTGTGACCTAAATATTCCGACTCTTTGGCTTCAAGGTGGAAATAATAGCCCGACAGCATCGACTTCTTGCCTTCGGGGCAGACAAAAACGCCAAAGTGGGTCTTGTAGGGTCGTTTGTCAGGCGAGAAACGCGTGTCGCGATAGAAGCGGTAGGTGCAGTCCTTTAGGGTCAGACCTTTGCAGTTGTCGTCAAACTTCTGCACACCGGCAATAATCTGT
>Ga0310696_10011500_pt1 | contig 10100 bp, 4 predicted proteins | sample AusTroGonzalo_MG_4_FD_203885 | JGI IMG/M metagenome (GOLD analysis project Ga0310696, IMG submission 203885) | Bovine rumen microbial communities from tropical cattle in Woodstock, Queensland, Australia - Gonzalo_02 (v2) (version 2) | ecosystem: Host-associated > Mammals > Digestive system >... | reverse complement strand
AAGAGCTCTGAATGAAGCAACAAAAATTCTGAACTGGCTTGAAGTTAAATGTTGCACCCGTAGCTCAGTTGGTAGAGCACCTGACTCTTAATCAGGGTGTCCAGGGTTCGAGCCCCTGCGGGTGTACTTAGCGATAAAAACGACGAACTAACACAGTTCTGTCGTTTTTCGCTTTTTTAGGGGCAAGAGAGCCACTAACTAACTAATATTCACGATGTTCTGTTAAAGTAATAATTTGTTGAACCCCGCAGCTTGATTGGAAAAGCTTGGACATTTTTGGAATTACTTGGAACGTCTTGGACTGATTTGTGATACATTTTGTGATACACGCTCTCAAAAATGTGATACACTTTTGGCTAACCGTGATACAAGAAACAACTAATTTTGACCACCTCACTTCCATTTTCTCCCGATTTTGCTCAGTTTTACATTCTGGCTGCAAAAAAATTTTTAATTTATGAAACAGAACGTAAAATTGCTCTTCGACCGCAGGAACACTGTGAAGAAGACTGGTAAGGGAACCATCGAGATTCTTGTCTATCTCAGCAGAGAAGAAAGAAAATGGGAAGCCGTCGGCACTGCTGATGAGCAAACATGGGAAGTAATGGCCAATGACAGAAGGATCCTGGCAAAGATGAAGCACTATGAGCAAATCATCAATGCCATGACGATGCTTGGCGAGGAGATGACCATTGAGAATTTCAATCGTCACACCTTGGCAGAAGCAGCCACTGCCAACACAGACCAGTCTAACCTCTACAAAGGCAACGACCTCCGCCAGAGTTTCGTTGACTTCTGCCGTGAGCATTTGGAGAAAGAAGGCCTTGCCAAGAATTCCGTCAAGGACCACAACGTAGTATTCAATGCCGTTGAAGCCTCCGGCATCCTCAACACCTTTGGTGATCTGACCAAAGCCAATGTCATCGCCTTCGATGCCTGGCTTCGCAGTCAGAACAACAAGACTGACTACACCATCAACGGCTACCACAAGAAAGTCCGCAAGTACACCAAGATCCTGTGGCGACTGGAGATGATTTCCTCTGACCCCTACGAGTACGTGAAATTCCCCAAGGGCAAGAACAAGGAGCGTGTTCCCCTGATTGAGCCTGAACTAGTCAAGATTCGGCAGGCTGAATGCAGTGGCCGTATTGAACGTGCGCGTGACCTCTTCATCTTCATGGCCTACACAGGACTGGCCTACTGTGATATGTCTGTCTTCAATTTCAACACCATGACTGAGGAGCATACGGACTACACCTATATTGACGGTTCCCGTCTGAAGACTGGCTCGAACTTCTTCACCCCCATCCTGCCCCCGGCCATGGACGTGCTGAAGAAGTACGACTACAAACTGCCTGTCATCAGCAATCAGAAGATCAATGACTACCTTGACATCCTCAGGGAGCGTCTGGGTATCAACAAGAAGGTGACCTGCCACATCGCCCGCCACAGCTTCGCCACGCTGATTCTCACCTATGACCTTCCCATCGAGAACCTGAAGCGTATGCTCGGCCACAAGAACATCACCACGACACAGATTTACGGAAAGATTCTCAAGTCCAGTGTTGAGAAGAATGTGACCAAGAAACTGAAGAAGCTCAAATAGCCAGTCTCTGCCTGGCTATTCCACCACCCGATAGCCCTGAAACTTCAATAGCTGCGACTTTCCTGTTTCCTCATGGAAGGTCGCAGTTATCTTTTCGCAGACATATTTGCCACCGTCGATGTAGAACAGTGCGCGTGGGTCTGGAATACTGTCTGCGAAAAACGAGAAGGTGTATTTCTTCTTGTTGTCGATTTTGTGGGTGTACTTCAGCGGATAGCCGTAATCGTCATAATCTCCCCTGTCCCTGTTTATTCTCAGGGAATACGGCGTGTACTTCACCGTGAAATCAGACCTCAGTTCTATCTCGTCAACGATAGGTCTGGGCAGCTTTCCCGTCTGTCTGTTGTAGCCGTCCCAGAAAGCTACATACAGGCAGTCAAAGTAGGCATCGTTTTTGTCCTGCTCCCCTTTGGCAATGGCCTTTCCTGTGTTCGTCTGTGCCAGTGCGCCACTGTTATAGTCTGTTTCGTCGTAATCTCCAGAAGAATAGACTCTCGATCCTCCGTATCTTCCACTTCCTCCTGATAGCGAAATGCCGCCAGAGGTATTTCCCTGATCGTCCGTCTCGTCTGTCCATGACACAGCACTTCCCATCTCCCCACATTCGAGGAACAGGCACTGCCCCAGCTCCTCGTCCGTGTCGTCAATCCATGCCGGAACGATTTGAAGCTCCGTGTCATCGGCGTTCTTGTCAACCACCTTACGCCCGAACTGGTTGACTGGTTCCAGACGGTTGTAGTACTTATACCAATGATAGTCCGTGTCGGTGGTATATACATGAGTGGTGTTAATCAGCTCCGACTTGTAGCACCACATGATGAAGTAGCAGTCTACGTCCCTTGCGTAGAACAGTTTGTGAGCCTCCGAGTTCCTGGCATATCCGCGTGAATAGCTCTCCCTGTATCCTCGTGCCGTCTCCCACCTCTGGTAGCCGCTTTCCCGCTGTGTCGAAGCCCATGCCAGCAGTTCGGCCAGCGTCTCATAGACCACTGCCTCGTCCTTGTGCTCATCGATGTACCACTGGCAGCTTCGGTAAGCCCACATACGGTTGTCATTGTCGGCATAGGCCAGATTCTTTGTGCCTATGTAGTCCGACTTCTCTTCCTTGGCCACCTCCACCGTATATTTGTTTATGACCTTCTCTATATGCACAGCACTCGTGTTGTACGCCGTCCTGTGTGAAAACTCGAAGCTTATTGTCTTTGCCTTGTGGTTGATGGCAAACTCCCCACCCATCAGCAACTCCAGCTGCTCGAAGAACTCTGTCAGCGACCAGTGAGGAAGCGCGACGGCAAAGTTCCATGCCGCCCATGTATAAGGCAGCGTGTTACAGATAAGCAGATACTGATATTTGCTGTTCCTGATGGCTTTGAAGTTGCCCGTGTAGCCCAGCACCTCACAAATTTTGTTCAGGATATACATAAGATATGGCTGGTAGGTCAGACTTGCGCGGGTGTTGGTCCATGTGTAATCCCCCTGGCTGCTGATGGTCACCTCGTTCTGCATGTTTCCCGATGTATTGTTGACCCAGGGCAGCGGCACCCAGTTCACCATCGGATAGCAGTTCCAGCAAGCCGTATAGAAATTGACGTTGGCCGGGTTCCTTGCGTCCGCATCAGGATAGCCGAGATTCAGCTGGTTCAGGTAGATGTCATCGAAGGAGTCGTCAAAGTTCTGCTCGCTCCTGCCCTCCAAGAACTGCGTCTTGACTTCCACCTCGTTAATCTGTGTGATGGTGATGGTTCCTGCCTTGTAAAACTCCTTGTCACGTATCTCACAGTCGAACACCACCTTGTTTTTCTCCACATCCTTGCGGTGGATATGTCCGAAGATACGGATGTTCTGCGGACAGTCCTTCAGCGGGAATGTGATGGTCAGCGTGTAACTGTCCGAACCAGTAAATAGGCTGTTCTCGCTGATATACTCAAACGAGGTGTTCTTCTTCATGTAGGCTTGCCAGCCGTTTATAATTATCTCCATAGTTATTTCCTCCTTGATTTTGGTGTCTTATTACGCATCAGCTGATCGTATTCATCCTGAGCCTGTTTGATGCCCGTGTCACCAGTAACTGTGTTGACAGTCACAAACGGCTCATTCAGGCGGTCTTTCAGCTGCCTTATTACGTCGGCATACTCCTTCATGGCGGCGTGTGTTGCTGCTATCTCCGTCTGTGCATCAGGTCCTGGCTGCTGCACAATGACAGTTGGCGTTGATTGAGCAGACTGTGCGTAAACGCTCGGTGCCACGATGGTTCTTGAAACATCGTCAGAGCGTAACGATCCTATTGTATTCGTTCGCTGCGCATAGTCCAGTGCCTCAATCATCGGGCGGGCCACGGGCGACTGCAGCAACTCCTGTGTTGCCACCCATTCCCCTTTATGCACCACTCCGGCCACCTCATACTTCCCACCTTCACCAGTGAAGCCACCAGTGGCATAGCCCTGTGCTGCGCTCGCCTCCTGCTGTTTCTTGATGGCCTGCACCTGCAGCATTCCGGCCACTACAGCCGTTGCCGCTGCGATAGGTGCCAGGATATAACCGATGACAGGCACTGCAGCAGCCGACGAATATGCATTCAATGCTGCCGTTGCCGTCTGTGCGATAGCCTGCATCACCTGCATCTTGTACATCTTCTTGTTCGCCTCGTTCTTCACCTTGGCGATTTCCTTCTCTTTCTTCGCCTCCAGCTTTTTTACTTGGTAATTGTTACCCTCCGCATTCGAGATTTCGGTTTTGTACCGTTTCTCGATGGCGGCAACCTGTATGTCACATTCAGCCTGTACCAGTGAGGAAAGCTGCTGGAAGATGCTGCTCATGCCGGAACTGATGACCTCCAAGGAACCAGTGACGGCCTTACCCATGTCCGACTGTAGCCACTCCTGCATGTCAGACGTCCATTCTTCGAGGAAGATCTTGTTATCGTCCAGCTCGTCAATGCCGTATTTCTTGCGTAGGGCTTTCTTCGCCTTCTGATAGGCTTCCTCGATACGCAATTTCTCCCTGGCATTGTCGCCAGCAGCCTGAATCTCCATCTCATAGACCTGTTTCAGGGCTTCGAGGTCAGCCATGTACTTGTTTACACGCTCGCCCCTGTTGTCACCGAAGTAGTCTTTCTTGATCTGGGCCAGCTTGTCCTGATGCTTTTTCTCGGCTGCTTCTGTCTCTTGCTGATGTTTCCTCTGGTCAGCAATCAGCCTGTCCTGATAGGCTCGCTGTGCCTGAAGATGCTCGTTGGTGCCTTCCCGGTACAGAGAAACCATCCGTCTCAGGTGATTCAACTCCAACAGTTCCAATGTCTGCTGATACACCTCCTGCTCCACCTCTCCGTCAATGTAGCGTTGCTTCTGCAGTGCAACCGCTTCATTGTACATCTGGTTTTCCTGCTCGACGGACATCTTTTCACCGTCCTCCGTCTGTTTCTTCTTTGCCTCGTAGTATTCAGCCTGAGCATCGAGCCGTTCCTGGTCTGTCAGGTCGGTGCGCTGGAGTAGCTTTTCCTGGTACTCCACCGCTATCTCGTTGATGCGCTGCTGGTACTGCTCATAGTTCTTCTGTCCCGTAGCGTATGCGATTCGGTTCAGTGCTTCCTCGCGGGCTTTCCACTCCTTTTCCTCCTTGAAGCGCTCCTGCTTCATGGCATCGTCATCGCCAGGAGGTGTGAAGCCACCGCCACCACCTCCTCCACCGCCATCACCGAGTGCAGCGGCTTCGTCGGCCAGACGCTGGTTCTCTGCGGTCATGGTATCAATGATATTGTTGTACTGGTTGACCGCTTTCTCCAGACTCTCGAACTTTCTCTTCCATGCCCTGTAGCCCGACGGACTGACAGAAGCCTCCCGCATGGCATCCGTCTCTGACATGCGGTTGACGTTCTCATTGAACCAGGCGTTCTGTATGTTGTCAGGAGCCTCATTGAACCAGTCGTCACGCTCCTTCTCGGCATCAGGCAGTTTGTCGAGTGCTGCCTTGATACGCGCCGAGTTCTTCAGCTGCTCCGTGTAATTCGTCAATAACTTGATGTTGTGGCCGTATAGCCTTCCCTCTTCGGAAATAGAGGCATGATAGCCGGGTATGATCTCCTGAAGCTCCTCGATGGCCTTCTTTCGGTTATTCACCGAAACTGTTTCGTCCTCGATGGTCTTTTTCAGTCTCTCGATATTCGCTATTTGCTCGTATGTATCACGGTTCGCCTGGTCTTCAATCTCCTTCAACCGCTTCTGCGCCAAAGCAGCATCGTTGGAGGACTTGGCCCATTTGACATACAGGCCGACAATCGTAGTCACGGCGGCGATGACAAAACCATAGGGATTCATCTTCAATACCTTGTTGAAGAACGTCTGCGCTGCCGCTGCTGCCGTAATCTGTCCTGTCAGCACCTTATGCTTCAGGATGGATGCAGCCAGCCAAACGTCCTCGATGGCGTACCAGGCCACTTTCAGCTTCTGCACTGCAACAAAGCGTAGCGACCAGAGATATTGCAGTTTTACAGCCGTCCAGTACCCGACAATGGCGGCGGTCACAGTGATGATCACTGTCTTGTACTTGATGCAGAAGTCCACGATGGCCGACAGCACCCGAAGCATGATGGTAGTCGAAGACACCACCAGTCGCATGACGGGCTGCAGCTTCTCTCCCAGTTCAACTGCCAGTTCCTTGACACGCTTCTTAGCCTTGTCAAGTCCTGCCTGAACCGTATTGTTCTGCACCTCATATTCCTTCGTGACCGAGGTAGCTTCAGCAAATGCCTTTGCTGCTTCCTCCTGTTGCCAGCGTACCATGTCGAGGTTTCCGGCCAGTGCCGAAATCACCTGCGCTGCACGGGCACCGTTCTCGCCCATGTCCTTAAAGACTGGAGCCAGTACATCGATGTTGCCCAGCTTATTCAGCGTGTCAAGCAACATCAGCAATCCCTCGTTGGTACTGCGTGAAAGCGCCTCCTTGAACTTCTCAGCGTTCATGCCAGTCGCCTTGATGACCTTATCCTGCTGCTTGAACATATCCATAATCAGTTTGGAAACGGCGGTTGCCGACATTTCCACAGCTTGGCCCTGCGAGTCCAGTACGGCTGCGAAGCCCATAATCTGCGGAATAGTCATTTCAGCCTGTGCTCCGACACCTGCCATACGCTTAGCAAAGTTGGCCAGGTAAGGAGCCGCTGCCGTACAGTTCTGCGAAAGCTCATTGATGACAGAACCGACGGACAGCAGGGCCTTTTCCGTTCCCAGCCTTTCTTCGTCGCCAAAGATGGTGGTCAGCTTTGAAAGTGTCAGCGTAGCACCATCGCCCAACTCATCGAGAGCGACGTTAATCTGGTCTGCAGCACGGACGAAGCCCAGAATTTCCTCTTTGGACTGTTTGCCCAGCTTACCCGCTTCTTCCGCAAGGATGTTCAGCTGTTCCCGGGAAGTACGGGTGTCCATCTTCTTGAACTCCTCGTTCAGGTCTTCCACCTGTTCCTTTGTCATTCCAGTGTACTTGCGGACGTTGGCCATCTCAGCGTCCATGTCCGCAAAAGCCTTGACCGCAGACCTTCCGGCCATCACCAAGCCAGTGATAGCCATAGCAGCACCCATGAGCGTAGCCTGCCACTCGTTCATGGTGCGGTTGAAGCGGTCCCACAGGCTTTCGTTCACGCTGAGGTCAGCATTGACACGGGCTATTTCAGCTTTTACCCTCTTGATGGCCTCACACTGTCGGTTCCATTCCTCCGTTCCCCGCTCGATGCCGTTCAGCTGGCTTCTGAGCGTGGAAAGCGTCTTGTTCAGTTCCTTCGGCGTAGCCTTATCAAGATTCTTCAGTACCTTTTCTACACCGACGGTTGCACTCTCTATCTGTGCGATCTGTCGGTTCGTCTGGCGAAGTTCCTTCTGCAGTCGGGTCAGCTTCGCCTTATCCCCTGCCTTGGCAGCTCCCTCGATGGCCTTTTCAAGATCCTGGGACTTTTTCTTCAGGTTATCGAGCATATCCTGAGCCTGCTTGCCATTGACGGTAAGGGTGACAGTTGCATTTGCGTTGATTGATGACATAGTTTCTTGTTTTTGCCACAAAAGTACGCTGCCACGCACACATACGAAAAGACGTGCCGGATGCCTCTGCCTGAGACTTGACTGGGTGAAGGTAGAGGAAGCACATCAGGCACCCATCAACGACCACGCGGCAAATGAGGATTTCCATGCAGCCGCGACCGCTCTCTGACCAAGCACCAGTGAGCCAAAACGAGCCAGATTTTAGCCGTTCATTCGTTAAAATCGAAAATAGTTAAGTTAATAACTGTTTCGGTGCTTGATAGTCAGGTACTTACGGGATTGTTAAGGGCGGCGCCCTTAACCCGTCGGAGTAACCACCCCCCACGCGCCCTGTCCTCGCTGACCCTCTCCCGACCTTGAAGCAATCGGAATATGTAAACAAATGTTAAGAAAATGCCGTTTTCAGTCTCATTCGTTAAAATAGCCCTCGAAGTCTCGCTACCCCTCAAAAGTCCGAAAGTCTCGCAAAAAAGGCAACTGCCCCACGATGACACGACACACCACCCACCACCACGACCACCACGAGAGAGCCGAAAGTTTCGGAGTGCCAACAAAAGCCGCTAACAAGCCGAAAAATTGCCCCTATGGTCTCATATAATCCATATTTGCGCCTACATCCATGAAAAATCCGATGGTTTCCCTATGCCAACGGATAGCCGCCCGACCGCTTGCAAGTCTGCGCCCCATTCGCCCGAATGGGCGGTAAGAAGCCACGGGTGCGCCACAAAAATCCTCCGTCGATGGAACACCTTCCACTGACCGAGGATTTATGCGGCGTACCTGTGAGAAAGAGCATCAGCACAGTCATTACCCACCGAAGTCCATACGCCATGCCGTATGGTTTCGATGGGTAATGTCTATGCGCTTCCACTCTCCTTGCTCATGCAAGGGTTAAGGCGTACATGTACGGTAACAAAGCCACGGGTAAAACAAGAAATCCCTCCGCCTGTCGAGGGTTTCTTGTTGTACTGGTGGAAAGGCGACCGAGACAATCATCTGCCACGACCGTAATCTATCTGATTTCAGTCATGGCAAATGTTTGTCAGCCCAAAAGGTTCCTCGTCTCGTCGAGGAAGATAAATGGCACATCATTGTGCGGTAATTAGGCAGGTGTGTACTGGAGAAAAGAAATCTTCAGCATAAGTGTTGCTCCCATGAGCATTAGCGTTGCCGAAGATTTCTTTTCTTTGGTACACTTCTGCGACCAAAGAGAAGCCGGACGTGGCTGCATAACATACAGCCTTGTCTGGCTTGAAGATGCCTTTGGCATAAACATTGGATGCCCTCATGGGCATAAGCATCCTGTCACCGAATAGGTGAAGAAGTCAAAGAAAAGATGTCCGATAAGGACATAAGCGTTATGTCTGCGAGTAGCAGAAGAAGTCGAAGAAATAAATGAGCCTTGGCTCGATAAGGCAAGTGTCTGGGATGGCTATTGCCATCTACTCCCAAGCGTCCGTGGCGAGCTGAGACAACTCAGCAGGGTGCCAGTGGAAGAAGTGTGTGGGTGCTGCGCGACGAACAGCAATGACTGTTCCCTTGGGACAAAGGAGTGTGTATGCGCTGGGCCGGAGTACGCTCCCGCCTGGCACATACTTACTTCTTTGAAGCCATGCCGTTCATCGCATAGGCAGTGCCTATTCTCTTCGGAACAGGCTCACAGCGAGTGGCCAGCCGACACAGACGCTTGGGAGTCAATCATGGGCTACGGCTGATGATTGGTGACACGCAGGGGCCTGGGGTGGGCAGAAATCGCCCCTGGGCGAAGTGTCCGCTTGCGGTATTGTCGGCGAATAGCCGAAGATGTCTTTAGAATTGTCGCCACTGTCAAGCCGAATCCCTGTGCGCAGGGTTTCGGCTTGGCAACTTGGCGAAGTGACTGTGTGAAAAATAGTCGCCTTGGCGAAGAGTCAGAATGATAATCACCTTTACCATGCTGATACCATCTGAAGGATGGTCTCGGCATGGATCAGGAAAGGTGAAATGTTCTAAGTAAAGATGCCTGAAGGCATAAACACCCCTCGCTGAATAAGCGAAAACACTGAAAGAGGATGCCCACTCTGGGCATAAGCATTTTGTCTGTGAGTAACAGAAGATGTCAGAAGAGAAGTCTGCCCTTCCAATAATGAGACGGTCGACAGGACTGGCACCGTCTCTTATTGGGTAAAGGGAAAAAAAGATTGTATGATGGCGAATAGCCATAAACGCCGATGCTCTCCAGAGCATAAGCATTCATCGCTGAATAAGCGAAAACGCCCAAAGAGGATGCCCACTCGGGGCATAAGCATTTTGTCTGTGAGTAACAGAAGATGTCGGAAGAATAAGTCTGCCCTTCCAATAATGAGACGGTCGCCAGAACTGGCACCGTCTCTTATTGGGTAAAGGGCAGAAAAGATTGTATGATGGCGAATAGCCATAAACGCCGATGCTCTCCAGAGCATAAGCATTCATCGTTGAATAAGCGAAAA
>Ga0310696_10011498_pt1 | contig 10101 bp, 7 predicted proteins | sample AusTroGonzalo_MG_4_FD_203885 | JGI IMG/M metagenome (GOLD analysis project Ga0310696, IMG submission 203885) | Bovine rumen microbial communities from tropical cattle in Woodstock, Queensland, Australia - Gonzalo_02 (v2) (version 2) | ecosystem: Host-associated > Mammals > Digestive system >... | reverse complement strand
ACCTTTCTGCGAACCCGAAAGTCCGCGGAAGATGTTTCCTCCACCAATCACGATACCAATCTGAACGCCCATTCCTGCTATCTCCTTAATCTGGTTAGCATAGTCGCTCAAACGCTCAGGGTCGATGCCGTAGCCCTGCTTTCCCATCAAACTCTCACCCGAGAGCTTCAACAGAATTCTCTTAAATCTTGCCATAACTTTATATAATTATTGTTCAATGTTCAATATTCAATGTTCAATGTTCAATGACAAACTGCACTTCCTTAAACCTATAAAGGTGCGCTACGCCCTTTTCGTCTTCCAGCATCAGTCGTCCGTCGTCCTTCACGTCCACAATGCTTGCCTCGAATACGGTGCCGTTCTTCATGAATTTGTGCTTACCCTCGCGCCTGTATAGTCTCGCCTTGTATTCTGCAATGCAGGTTTTGCTTTCGCAGCACTCGTTCAGCACGTCGATAAACGTCTTCAGCACCTCCTCGCGGTCGGTATCCTTTCCTGTCAGCTGTTTTATCGATACAGGGTTTGGCGCATCGCTCTTAAACTCCGTCTGGTTCACGTTCAGGCCAATGCCTATTATCGTGTCCTTTATCATTCGTCCCTGCAGTCGGTTCTCTATCAGCACACCGCAAATCTTCCTGTCGCCCACATATATGTCGTTGGGCCATTTTATCTCTACGGGTTCGTTTATGTATTTCTCAAGCGCCTTGCATAGCGCCACCGATACCGTCTGTGTTATTATGAACTGGTTTTTAGCCTGCAGTTCTTCCGGATGTACCATTGCCGAGAACAACAGATTCTTCCCGCGTTCGGCCTCCCATTTGTTCGTGCCGCATCCCTTTCCCGCAGTCTGGTAATCGGCCACAACAACCATGTCCTTCTGCGTCCCGTTTTCTTTCATCCAACGGTTGGTAGAATCCGTTTCTTCAATATGTACAACTTCAAAATCTATCATTCTGAGTGCAAAGATATAAAAAAATCCGTGAAATCCGTGTAATCCGTGCCAAAATTTAATTATCTTTGCAGCATGATAGACGAACAGCAACAAAAAAAAGATGAGCGCTACATGCAGATGGCCCTTGACGAGGCTCACGAGGCGCTAAAAGCAGGCGAGATACCCATTGGTGCAGTTGTGGTTTGTAAAGATCGCGTTATATCGCGTGCCCACAACCTTACTGAGACACTATGCGATGTTACCGCCCATGCCGAGATGCAAGCCATCACCTCAGCAGCCAACACCCTTGGCGGCAAGTATCTTACCGATTGCACCCTTTATGTCACTGTAGAGCCTTGCACCATGTGTGCTGGAGCTATAGGGTGGGCACAGATTCCCCGCATCGTATATGGCACGGCCGACGATAAACGCGGCTATCATCTCTTGGCACCTAATGCCTTCCACCCCAGGGCCACGGTAACCACAGGCATCCTCGAAGACGAGTGCCGCCAGCTTATGCAGGACTTCTTTAAGTCAAAGCGCTGATAAAAATATCTGAATCCATGCGAAAATGCAACTTTCACTTTCTTACTAAAAGCTGCGTATAAAAAACAAATTGTAAGTTAAACAATTATTCTGCTTTCACATTGATTTACGTCAATTCCGTGTGACGAATTGTTAAAAAATGACGCCAAAATGTGTTTTTTTTATAATTTTATTCGTTTTTTAGGAATATATACGCTATTTTTGCAACCTGAAGTTACGAAATAGGGAACAAAGTGTCACTTGTGGCCCCCTTGCTGTACTACTTATATAATAAATATGTACGCGAACATTTATAGTTTTAATCAATTAATAATTAACAAAAAGAGAGAGAATTTTATGAAAAAAAGACTAACGTTGTTTATGATGAGCCTCCTGCTTTGTGTAGGTAGTGCTCTCGCACAGACGAAAGTTTCTGGTACAGTGCTCTCACAGGAAGACGGTCAGCCCATTATTGGTGCTGCCGTTAAGGTTGTTGGTACAAGTACCGGTATGTTGACTAACGTAAACGGTCGTTTTGAAGTTACTCTTCCTGCTGGTAAGGATCAGCTGGAGATTACCTATTTGGGTTATGAAGGTAAGACCGTTAAGGCCAAGAATGGTATGCGTATTTTCCTGAAGGCTGACGCCAAGATGGTTGATGAGGTTGTAGTTGTTGCTTATGGTACAACTAAGAAGTCATCATTCACTGGTTCTGCCGAGAACATTAATGGTGAGAAGCTTGAGCTCCGTCCTATTTCTAACGTAGCTAAGGGTCTCGAGGGTAACGCTTCAGGTGTACAGGTTACTTCTGGTAGCGGTCAGCCTGGTTCAGAGCCTTCTATCCGCATTCGTGGTTATGGTTCAATCAATGCTTACTCTACACCTCTTTATGTAGTAGATGGTATTCCTTACGATGGTTCTCTGAGTTCTATCAACCCAAGCGATATCGAGTCAATGACTGTACTGAAGGACGCTTCTGCAGGTGCTCTGTATGGTGCTCGTGGTGCTAACGGTGTTGTTATGATCACAACTAAGAAGGGTAAGGAAGGTAAGGCTCAGGTAACATGGCGTTCAACCGCTGGTTGGTCAAGCCGTGCTCTGCCACGTTACAGCCTTGTTAACCAGAAGGAGTTTGTTCAGCTCACATACGAGGGACTTCGCAATGAGGCTATCTTCAGCAACGGTATGAGTTGGGAAGAGGGCGAGGCTTTTGCTCGCAGCCAGATGAGTGCTAACCTCGGTGGTGAGTACTACAACCCATTCAAGAACTACACTTGGGATCAGATCATCGACCCAACAACTGGTCAGGTTCGTGCCGACGCTCAGTCAGCTTGGAACGAGGATTGGATGGACGCTGTTAAGCGCGACAATGCATTCCGTCACGAGCATCAGTTGAACATCAACGGTGGTACTGATAAGACTAAGTACATGCTGTCTCTGGGTTACCTGAATGAGGATGGTATCCTTAAGACTACTGGTTTCCAGCGTTACACCGCTCGTGTAAACGTTGATTCTAAGGTAACCGATTGGTTCTCTGCAAACTTGAGCACCAACCTGGCTCACTCTATCTCTAACTTCAGCGACTACGATGGAAGCTCTACCTCTAACGTATGGTACTCAGCTCAGTTCGTATCTCCTCTGTTCCCAATGTATGTTAAGGACCTCAATGGTAACAACGTACTTGATGAGAACGGCAAGCCACAGCTTGACTACGGTGACAACTTCGTTAAGCGTCCAGGTTCTTACAACGACTACAACCCTCTGGGAGGTCTGGTAGACGATAAGGCTGAGAACAAGCGTGATGCTGCTGGTCTGCGTGCTGGTTTGATTTTCGGTACCGACAATGCTAATGCAGGATGGCTGCAGGGCATTAAGCTCGCTATCAACTTCGGTATGGACTATAACAGCCGTTACCGCATGCGTTACATGAACATGCATCATGGTAACCAGGCTACATCTGGTGGTCTGCTCCAGAAGTACAACTATCGTACTCAGAGCTACACATTCAACCAGCTGCTCACATGGAACCGTTCATTCGGCAAGCACAACGTTGACGTTCTGGCTGGTCACGAGTTCTATGCTTACAAGATGGAGTACCTGACTGCAGGTAAGACTAACCTCGTTGAGGGTATCTACGAGTTGGCTCCTGCTGCTAATATGTACGAGGCTGATTCTTATACAGATAACTATCGCATCAACTCTTTCCTGAGTCGTGTTAACTATAACTACGATGATAAGTACTACCTCTCAGCTTCTCTGCGTGCTGATGCTTCTTCACGTTTCTATAAGGAGAACTGGACTGGTAAGTTCTGGTCTATCGGTGGTAACTGGCGTATCTCTAAGGAGAACTTCATGAAGAGTGTAACATGGGTTGACAACCTGTCATTCAAGGCTTCTTATGGTGAGCAGGGTAACGATAACCTCGATACATTCTATGCTTGGCAGAGCCTCTATGCTCTGGGTTGGAACAACGGTAACAACATTGGTGCTGTAGTTGCTACTCTTGAGACAAAGGATCTCTCATGGGAGAAGAACAAGAACCTGAACATTGGTCTTGAGGGAACTCTGTTCGGTAACCTGCTCCGTTTCAGCGTTGAGTACTATAACAAGAAGACTACCGACATGCTGCTGTCTTACCCAATGGCTCTTTCAACCGGTTTCTCTGGTTACAATGCTAACGTAGGTGATATGCGCAACAGCGGTGTTGAGGCTGAGGTTACTGTTGCTCCATTCAATAGCGGTGACTTCCACTGGGATGTAACTCTGATGGCTTCAACTGTAAAGAACAAGGTTCTGAAGCTTACTGAGGAGTCTCCTGAGATCGTAAGTGGTGCTCGTGTAATCAAGGAGGGTTATCCTATCTACACTTACTACGTATCAAAGAGTGCTGGTGTTGATCCTGCAACAGGTGCACAGCTCTACTGGGCATACGAGAAGGACGCTGAGGGTAACAGAATCGATGGTACTGATTACATCACTTCTGACTATAGCGTAGCTAACAACTGTAAGTACTATCTCGACAGCCGTATTCCTGATCTCTATGGTAGCATCGCTACTAACCTGAGCTTCAAGGGTATCGACCTGTCAGTACTGACAACATACTCACTCGGTGGTCACATCTACGAGAGTCTGTATTCAGGTGCAATGAACATTGCTTATGCTACTGATACATGGCACACTAACTCACTGCGCCGTTGGCAGAAGCCAGGCGACATCACAGATGTTCCACGTATCGAGATCAATGGTCGTCGTGCTTCTTACCTGGATCGTTACCTCGTTGATGCTTCTTACTTCGCAATTAAGAACATCACTCTGGGTTACACCCTTCCAAAAGCATGGGTTACAAAGGCAGGTCTGAGCAACGTACGCGTATTTGGTTCTGTTGACAACCTCGCTCTCTTCACACATCTGGATGGTATGGATCCTCAGTACAACTTCTCTGGTGGTACCGACTACTCATACGCTCCTAACAAGACATGGACTGTTGGTCTTGAGGTTAAATTCTAATTAGAATCGTGATTGTATAAAATAATAAAGAACAAAAATATGAAAAATATATTCAAATATACATTCGTAGGACTGCTGACTGGCGGTATGCTCCTGACGACCTCTTGCTCTGAGGACCAGATTGAGACAGCCCCAACACAGTCTATGTCTGGCCAGGGTCTGTTGGCTAGCGGTAACGCTGCCCTCGTAGCCCTGAACGGTATATATCGCGAGATGTACACCGCAGGATGGTCAACTACAGGTAACACTCACCAGTGCTTCGGTATCACAGCTTACAACCTGTGTGCTGAGGTAATGGGTGAAGACCACATCATGGGAGCTTCTGGTTCAGGTTGGTTCTGGTACGACGCTCTTTACAACGTAAAGTCTCGTTATGCATCAGGTGCATGGCGTAGCTACGACCTGTGGTATGCTTACTACAACTGGATTGCAAATGCAAACTATATCATCGCTGCTGAGGAAACAATGGGTGGTACTCCAAGCGAGGTTAACTATGCTATTGGTCAGGCTTATGCCATCCGTGCATACTCTTACTTCATGCTGTCACAGTACTTTGCTCGTACTTTGAAGGGTCATGAGAATGAGAAGTGTGTTCCTATCTACACTGAGCCAACAACTCCTGAGACAAAGGGTCAGCCACGTGCTACCAATGCTGAGGTTTATGCTCAGATTGATAAGGATATCCAGAAGGCAGTTGAGTTGCTTCAGGGAACTGAGCAGCAGAACAAGTCTCACATCGGCTACGCTGTAGCTCTTGGTATCCAGGCTCGTATTGCTCTCGTAGAGAACGACTGGCAGACAGCTAAGACAGCTGCTAAGGCTGCTATCGCTGCAAGTGGTTGCTCAATTCTTCCTACAAGCTCATTCACTGGCTTGAACAATGTTGAGGCAAAGAACGTTATGTGGGGTGCTGCTATCATCGCCGACCAGGTTGGTATGTATGCTAGCTTCTTCGCTCACATGGACTTCGAGGCAGATAAGTATGCTTCCTCTGCTCCAAAGTGCATCAACAAGGAGCTCTATGCTAAGATGAACCCAACTGATACTCGTCGTGACTGGTGGGTAAGCGGTAAGACAAATGCCGGACTCCTTCAGGAGAAGTTCAAGTTCACTGATATTCCTACATGGATGGGTGACTACATCTTCATGCGTGTTGAGGAAATGTATCTTACAGCAGCTGAGGCTGAGTGCCGTCTGGGCGACGAGGCTTCTGCTAAGGCTGATCTGGAGGCTCTGATGAGCAAGCGTGATCCTGACTATACTTGCGACAAGACTGGTACAGCTCTTGGTAAGACTTCAGCAACAGCTGACGAGACAGGTTCACTGCTCGAGGAGATTCTTATCCAGCGTCGTATTGAGCTGTGGGGTGAGGATGGCCGTATGTACACTCTGAAGCGTCTGAAGCAGGGCTTCCGTCGTACTGCTGAGCAGGGATGGCCTTCAGCTGCTCTGCTGGCTACACGTCCTACCGACGATCCTGAGGCTTATATGAACGTTCTGACCATTCCACAGGCTGAGTTCGATGGAAACGAGAACATGAGTGTTGATACAGATCAGAACCCAACTGACGACAAATAATAACCCTCAAATTGAAAACGATTATGAAATTAAATAAAGTATTATTCGGATTGACAGTTGTTGCTGCTGCACTTTTCAGTTCTTGTAACAAGGACAACGAGGGTGCTATCTACAACAAGCAGGGCAATGCAGGTGTGTCATTCACAGCTTCTACACTTTCAACTGTTGAGGTTCCTGCTTCTAACCCTGTATTCGATGTCGAGATTGTTCGTGGTAACACTGTTGGTGCTGCTACTGGAAATCTTACTGCTACACTTAAGGCTGGCGATGAGGTTATCCCTGGTGCTACAGTATCAGCTTTCAACTTTGCTGATGGCCAGAACTCTACTACAGTAAGCGTAAACATCGCTCCTCTGGCAGTTGGTGTTGCTGGTACTATCACACTTACTATTGATGATGCTGATGCATCTATCGGTGGTGTTAAGTCTACAACCATGAAGGTTTCTAAGGCTTACGAGTGGACCAAACTTGGTGTTGGTCAGTATATTGATAACTGGCTTGGTTATAGCTCTGATGTAGAGATCTACAAGGCTGAAGGCTTCGATCGTTATCGCGTGATGGCTCCTTATGCAGCTTATCTTGCTAGCGAGCAGGCTGTTGCTGACTGGGGTGCTGACTGGCTTGATCCTACTAAAAGCGTTACTCAGCTTGATGTTTGGATCGAGGATGGTCTTGCTTTCTATGAGGATTACCCAATGGGTATCAACTATGAGGCAGACAAGGCGCAGCCTATCTACGTTTGTCATCCTTCTGGATGGTCTTCTATGCAGGATCCTTCATTCTGGGCTCACAATATGATGGGTGATGGCTATATTCAGATAGCTCCTTACTATTATATCGATGGCCTCGGAGGTTGGAACTACACTCAGAGAGATGGTGTTATTTATATCGTTCTGCCTTAAGTAGACGTTAATATACGGGATGCCGGACATAGGATAACCTTGCCCGGCATCCTTTCTTTTTTTGAAATAGGAAACAATTTATGAAGTATTTCTACTTATTACTCTTTATGCTGCTACAGGTTATTACTGTAAGCGGTGAACCTGCTAAGCCAGGACAATGGAAGATGTTGACATTGGCCGATGGTACTCAGGTTAATGCAGAACTCAAGGGAGATTTTTTTTGTCATTTCTGGCAGACTAGCGACGGTCGTTGTTTTGCAGAAAGCAATACCGATGGTGTTTATCAGCAGGTGAATCCTTGGGAGTTGCAGAATAATGCGCTTAAAAAACGTACACCACATATGGTGGTAGACAAGCATCGCACTCGTTCTATTATCGGAGGCGACCATGAGCCTTATATCGGAAAGAAAAAAGGACTTATCCTTCTTGTTGATTTTACTAACAAGAAGTTTGAAGACGACCATACACCAGAACTATATAATGATATAGCCAATAAAGTTGGTTTTAAGAGCGATATGGGCTTTGTGGGTAGTGTCAAGGATTACTTTCTTGATCAGAGTGCTAATAAGTTCGAGCTCGATTTCGATGTTGTAGGCCCACTCACCATGCCTAAGACCTATGGTTACTATGGTGCCAATACTCAGGGCAATGATACCAATCCCGGACTTATGATTGCCACAGCATGCCAGATGGCCGACGAATTTGTTGACTTTAAGGATTATGACTGGGATGGTGATGGCGAAGTAGATCAGGTATTTGTTATCTATGCCGGTCTTGGCGAAGCAGCAGGTGGTGATGCTAATACCATCTGGCCCCACGAGTGGCATCTGAGTAGCAATGACTATGGCAATCCCCTTACACTCGACGATGTTATAATTGATACTTATGCATGCGGTCCGGAGCTTACTGTAAGAAGAGCTATCAATTCTACAGAGACTGTGATAGAGGGCATAGGTACAATCTGTCATGAGTTTACTCATTGTTTGGGCCTTCCTGACATCTACGATACTTCTTATGGCGGTGGATACGGAATGGGATACTGGGATTTGATGAATAGCGGTAGCTATAATAGTAACGGTTATATCCCTGCAGGTTTTACCAGCTATGAAAAGATGTATTGTGGATGGAGTCAGCCTATAGAGCTCAAGAACGATACTGTTATTACAGGCATGAAACCATTGAGCGAAGGCGGCGAATCGTACATAATATATAACGATGCCAACAGAAATGAGTATTATTTGTTGGAGAACCGCCAGAAGACAGGATGGGATGCTGGTATCCCAGGTAACGGACTGCTTGTGATTCACGTTGATTATGATCCTTTATGCTGGCAATATAATTTTGTGAATAATTACACAAGTTATCCTAAATACAACGATCATGAGCGTTTAACTGTTATTGCTGCCGATAATAATAGAAGTTCCAGCGATGCTGAATACGACGCTTATCCTTACAATGGTAATGATAGCCTGACTAACAATTCACTCCCACGAGCTGAGCTGTATAATCTTAATCCTGATGGTATCCATTATACCAGCAAGCCTATTACCAATATTAAGCAGGAAAACGGGCTTGTGTCGTTTGTGTTTAAGAATCAGGTTAAGAATAAGCCACAAGACACAGGAATCAAGAATGTATTGGCAAATCCTAAGAATCGCAAGTACATCTACGACCTTCGTGGTCGCAACCTTGGCACCGATGCTTCAGCCCTTCCTAAGGGTGTTTATATCATCGATGGCAAGAAGGTAGTGAAGTAAGTATAAACGCTTATATAAACAAAAACAGCGGGCTATAAAGCTCGCTGTTTTCTTTTCTCTACGCACCCATGCACGATGTGGCGCCAAGGGCCGTCAGTATCGCCGATGCTATCGAAGCAATCAGCTGCACGATAAACTTTGCTGTTTCTTTCTTAGTCATAGTGTGGTTAATTTTTTAGTGGTTAATACTCCCTTGTCATTCCGAGCGCCTCTCCCTCCCTGTCATTTCGAGCGTAGTCGAGAAATCTCTGCGGCTTTAGCCGCTTGCGCCTTTGGGCGCATTCATGAGATGTCTCCACGCACTTCGCTTGGTCGACATGACAGGGAGGGGTGAAGGAACGCTTGGTCGACATGACAGGGAGGGAAAGGGGAAGCGAAGGGGCTAAAGCCCCAATCGCTTAATCGCCCTCGCCGGGGACATCACCAGTTGGTACGTTGCCACTATTGTTGGTTCCTGCGCCTGATGATGGATTCTCGGGATCCTCGATGTCACCGCTGTCGGTGCTGGTCACACGCTTCACCTCCTTACCATCGCGGTCGTAGCAGGTAATCTGGATGGCGGTGCCTGCCAGCTCGTCCTTCAGCTCTACGGCTGGAGTGAAGATGATGCGGCGGCTTGTGATGAGGCCGGCCTTTACCTCGTCCACCTTCTCGACCGACTTGGCGCGCAGTCCGAATCGCATGGTGCCAAGACCTGGCAGCGCTACTGAGTGACCTTCGGTGGCCCACGCCTTGATAACCTCACCTGCGGCATCCCAACACGCCTGCATGATACCCTTACTTACTCCGCTGCGAAGGGCAGCCTCCTTAATCACCTTGTCCTGACTCAGACTGGTGTACAACTCGGGCATCATGATGTAGCGATACTTGCCAGCATGAGTGCCAATCTTCTGCAACTTCT
>Ga0310696_10011497_pt1 | contig 10101 bp, 10 predicted proteins | sample AusTroGonzalo_MG_4_FD_203885 | JGI IMG/M metagenome (GOLD analysis project Ga0310696, IMG submission 203885) | Bovine rumen microbial communities from tropical cattle in Woodstock, Queensland, Australia - Gonzalo_02 (v2) (version 2) | ecosystem: Host-associated > Mammals > Digestive system >... | reverse complement strand
GCCGAGAAGGATGCCGAGATGCAGCGGTTCAAGCGTAATGAGACCCAGATAATGGTGGCCACCACCGTGATTGAGGTGGGCGTGGACGTGCCCAATGCCAGCATCATGCTGATTGAGAACGCCAACCGGTTCGGACTCTCGCAGCTGCACCAGCTGCGCGGCCGTGTGGGCCGTGGCGCCGACCAGTCTTTCTGCCTGCTCATCACTCCGTATCAGCTCAGCGAGGATACCCGCAAGCGCATCGAGATAATGACAGCCACCTGTGACGGATTCGAGATTGCCGAGGCTGACCTTAAGCTGCGCGGTCCCGGTGACCTGGAGGGAACGCAGCAGAGCGGCATGGCATTTGATCTGCATCTGGCCAACATAGCACGTGACGGAGCGCTGATAGAACATGTGCGTGAGATTGCCAGGGATATCATTGCCGATGACCCTGAACTGGCGCAACCGCAGAATGTGCTGATGGGCCGCATGCTCAGCCGTCTTAAGAAAAGTGAGTATGACTGGTCATCAATCTCGTGAAAAATAAGTAACTTCGCGACTTGAAAATAAAAAGATGTATACTAGGTTCTTAAACAGGCTGCTTTTGATGGTTCTGATGCTTGCATCGGAATGCGCAATTGTTTGGGCTCAGGATTCCAAACCGGCTCCTGCCATGCCTGTGACACCTATGGACAGGGTTTTCAAGCCCGCACATCTTAATCCCGGCCTGGCTGTTGACCTTAACAACCCCGCATCATATCTCTATCCGGAGTGGAGCAATGAGTATGTGCACAAATATGAGGACGTAGAGCTTCCGGATACAGTCATCATCTCTATGAAGGGCTACGTAATGCCTACTGACAGCACCCGAATCACAGACAGATACGGTTACCGCTCCAACCGCGGACGTAACCATTACGGCATAGACATCAAGGTCAAGACCGGCGATACCATCCGTGCCGCCTTTGACGGCAAGGTGCGCATATCACGTTATGAGCGCCGCGGTTACGGTCATTACCTGGTGATACGTCATCCCAACGGACTGGAAACCGTGTACGGACATCTGTCCAAGAAACTGGTCTCTGAGAATGACATAGTTCATGCGGGTGATCCCATCGGTCTGGGTGGAAATACAGGCCGTTCAACAGGATCTCATCTGCATTTTGAGACACGCGTGCTTGGCAATGCAATCAATCCCGCCTATATGTTTGATTTTCCGCATCAGACAGCGGTGACGGATTATTATATCTATGCCAAGAACACCCGTGAGATATACTACACCGTAAAGAAAGGCGATACTCTGAGCAGGATCGCAATCAAGAATGAAACTACCATCGGCAATATATGCAAACTGAACGGCATCTCCCGTAATGCCATTATCAAGGTTGGACAGACGCTGAGGGTAAACTGAAACTGAACTGAAATGAAAGAGCAGAACTGTAAGGCCGATACCAACAAGGAGTTTGATGAGGTGATAAAGATGTGCCGCGCACTCTATGTCAAGAAACTGCAGGATTACGGTGCATCATGGCGTATCATGCGCCCCGAGTCACTGACTGACCAGATATTCATCAAGGCCAAGCGCATACGCAGCATTGAGACCAAAGGTGTATCACTCATTGATGAGGGTATCCGCTCAGAGTTGATAGGTATCGTGAATTACGGCATCATCGCTCTCATCCAGTTGGAACACGGTTTCTCCGATACCGTTGACAAGGATCCTGATTGGGCTATCAGTGAGTATGACAAGTATGCCAACGCTGCCCTGGAGCTGATGAAAAAGAAAAACCATGACTATGACGAGGCATGGCGCGGAATGCGTACCACATCATACACTGACCTGATTCTTACCAAGATAAACCGTACCAAGGAGATTGAGAGTCATGACGGCAAGACGGTTGTATCGGAAGGAATTGATGCCAACTACATGGATATGATAAACTACGCCGTATTCGGTCTCATCAAGACTGTGATTGAGAGCGGATCGGAAAAATAAATAGACAACCAAATGAGCGAGGAGTCAAAAAAGATAGGGATAACAGCTAAGATACTCGTCAATTTCTGCCGGGTAGTGCTGGGCCTGACCTTCATGTTTTCGGGCGTGGTCAAGGCGATTGATCCTGTAGGTACTCAAATCAAGATTTCTGATTACCTGTCTGCATTCGCGATGGGTGACGTATTCCTTGATTCTACTCTGCTCATAACGGCTTGCCTGCTGGCAGGTTTTGAGATTCTCATAGGCGCTTATATGCTTGTAGGCGCGTATTCCAGAGGTTCGTCATTGGTAATGCTCGTAGCCATGGTGATCCTTACCCCGTTCACACTGTACGTGGCTGTCAATAATCCGGTCGAAGACTGTGGATGTTTTGGCGACGCTCTGGTAATTACCAACTGGCAGACATTCTACAAGAACGTTTTCCTGCTGGTGCTGGCTATAGCGGTCTTTGCGGGGCGTAAGGCGGTAGTGCCTTTCATCAATGAGAAACGTCACTGGGCAGTCACCCTGATCGTAACGATGATTGCAGTGAGGTTCATGACGGGTAACATAAACGGTCTGCCCTGTCTGGATTTCAGGCCCTACAAGGTTGGAACTGACCTGCGCACGGAGATTCTGGAGAACATGAATCCGGCTTTGGCCGATTTCTCGATACTGGATTCTGACATGAATGACCTGACCGCCCGGATCCTTACGGACAGCAGTTACACGTTCCTTCTGGTATCACCTCATGTAGAGAATGCCAGTGAGAATAATCTGGACCTGATTGATGATGTATTTGACTATTGCGGTCATTACGGATATAATATAATAGGACTGACTTCATCGGGCGATGATGCCATAAAGGAGTGGATTGAGGAGGCCGGAGCGGAGATTTCGTTCCTGTTCTGCGATGAGATTCCGCTCAAGACGATGGTTCGTGCCAATCCGGGTCTTATCCTGCTCAGGAACGGCGTGATAGTGAACAAATGGGGTCACGCACGTATACCGTCCGATGAGAACCTGTCCGGACCGCTGGATGAGATAGAGGTGGGTCAGATTCCCGCCGCCGATCCTTTCCGCACTCCGTGGGCTGTCGCAGCTCTGTTCCTGCTGCCGCTGCTCCTGTTGGTGCTGATTGACAGACTTAAGAGTTTGATACAATAACAATAACGTTTTTAATACTATTTGAAATGAGAAAGAAAATCGTTGCCGGAAACTGGAAGATGAACAAGACTCTCCAGGAAGGTATTGCTCTCGCTGAGGAGCTGAATCAGGTGTTGGCTGCTGACAAACCCAATTGCGATGTCATCATCGGCACCCCGTTCATTCATCTTGCCAAGATTTCTGATATCATTGACCACAAGGTTATCGGTCTTTCTGCCGAGAACTGCGCTGACAAGGAGTCTGGTGCTTATACCGGTGAGGTATCAGCTGCCATGGTTAAGTCAACAGGTGCTGAGTATGTAATCCTGGGTCACTCAGAGCGTCGTGAGTACTATCACGAGACTTATGATATCCTCAAGGAGAAGGTTCTGCTGGCTCTTGCCAATGGTCTTAAGGTTATCTTCTGCATCGGTGAGTCACTCGACGAGCGCGAGAAGGGTATCCAGAACCAGATCGTTAAGGCTGAGCTTGAGGGTTCAGTATTCAACCTCTCTGCCGAGGAGTTCAAGAACATCACCATCGCCTACGAGCCCATCTGGGCCATTGGTACCGGTAAGACCGCTACTGCCGATCAGGCTGAGGAGATTCACGCTTATATCCGTTCAGTGATCGCCGACAAGTACGGCAAGCAGGTTGCTGAGGATACTTCAATCCTTTACGGTGGCTCATGCAAGGCTTCAAACGCTCCTGAGCTGTTCTCAAAGGTTGACATCGATGGTGGCTTGATTGGCGGCGCTTCTCTGAAGGTTGCCGATTTCAAGGGCATCATTGACGCTTGGAAAAAGTAATTAAAACAATATGAAAAAGACAGGATTAACAGTATTCCTGCTTCTCTTTACGGCTCTGGCCAGCGCGCAAACCACGCTGGTCCAGGAGCTGGAGAGGGATATTCCGGGTAAGGGCCAGATACGCGTTGAGAGTGATGTGCGTCTGGACAGTCTTATCGGTAAGGTATCCGAGGTTCAGTCAGGTACCAAGATCAAAGCCATAGGATACCGTGTCCAGGTCTATGCAGGAAACAATACGCGCGCATCGAAAGAGAGGGCGAATGAGGTGGACCGTTACCTGCGTTCACGCTACCCTGACCTTCCGGTACACACTGAGTTCCGCAACCCGCGCTGGCGCTGCACGGTAGGCGATTTCCTCTATTATGAGGAGGCGTTTGAAACACTGCGCAAACTTAAGAAAGAAACGCCTTACAAAGGCATAATCATTTTACGCAATCAGGAGATTACAATTCCGTTATGAGTTCACTGATACCATATTCCGATGAGAACTCGGAAAAATTTCTTGCTCTTAAAAAACACTACGAGGAGATTCTCAAACTGATAGAGCCCAACCCCGAACGTGAGGGTCTGGTTCGTACGCCGCTGCGTGTGGCCAAGACGCTTCTGGATTTTACCAGCGGTTATGAGATTGATCCTTCGGCCATACTGAAATCGGCCATGTTCAAAGAGGATTACAGCCAGATGGTTATAGTAAAAGATATTGACTTTTACTCACTCTGTGAGCACCATATGCTGCCCTTCTACGGCAAGGCTCACGTGGCCTATATTCCCAACGGCTACATTACCGGTCTGAGCAAGATAGCACGTGTGGTGGATGCCTTTGCACGCCGCCTCCAGGTGCAGGAACGCATGACATCACAGATCAAGGATTGCATCCAGGAAACTCTTCAGCCGCTTGGTGTGATGGTGGTTATCGAGGCCAGTCACATGTGCATGCAGATGCGCGGTGTGGAGAAACAAAATTCCATTACAACTACATCCGATTTTACCGGCGCTTTCAACCGTGCTAAGACTCGCGAGGAGTTCATGAATCTGATCTCCCGCAAGTAGGTGTCACTCACCTGAAGGTGATGTGATCCTCACCAAAACGACGCTTAAGCTTCTTTTTCTGGTCGGGAGTTACATTGCCCTTGATAATAAGATAGTTGATATCCAGCTTGTAAAACCAGTCGGGAATGTCAACCTTTCCGACAAATTCCAGTTCCAGCATATTGTAGTGCTCTATGGAGCGCAGCTCTTCGGGGACCTGTGTCACTCGCAGGTTTATCCAGCCGTCACTCTCCTCCAGCTGCTTGATGTTCCTGTCGGCCTGTGATTTGTTTACGGTCCAGCCCAGATTGAATGATACGCAGCCGTTTTCATCGGCCGAGAATCCTGCTATTCCGCCCGACAGTTCCAGAGGAATGGTCCCTATTACCTGGCCGGTTTCAGGGTCCACTTCGATGTACTTGACGGGTACCGATGACATCTGCTTGGGGAATTTGTTGTAGTTGTGCGGTATCTTGGCAGGTGTGGGATTGCCGTCTTTGTCATAAGGCATGAACTTGAGGAACCAGCCGTCCAGTTCGGTGGGTTTATCCATTGAGCAGGCTCCGCCTCGCAGGTTCTCCACAGTGTTCTTCATCACTATGTCCTGCCAGAAAGCCTTGTCGGGGTTGCCTCCTGCGGCCTGTACGAACTGCTCCAGTATAGGTTTGAGTTCGGCTGCCCATCTGCCGGCTCCCAGTTTACGCAGACTCTCGGTCCTGTCCAGGATTGACTGCCAGTCCTGTACCGTGCCCGTGAGTGTAATGGAGGGGAATCCGCATCCTGAATACATTATGATGAACTCAAAGAATGACTTGGTGGTCTCCATCAGGACAATTTCCGATGCCAGACGCTCGGCTGTTCCGGTGGTTGAGAAATCGGCCGTAATCAGTTTGGCTATGTCGTTTTGGGTGTTTGCCTCAATCTTGGCGGCAAAACCGTCAATGGTCGATGTCCAGTCAAACTCAGGGCTGTAGAGAGGTTTGTCAGTCTCTACTACAAGGGCAACCTTTCCGTCAAAACCCACCAGTTTGTCACGGAACTTTTCCGGATCGGCGTTGACATCGTGCGAGAAGGCCTGGCTGATGAGCATCCAGATAAGGTCGGGCGACAGTGTTATGGGCCGATGATCGGAAAAGGCACGTACCATTCCGGTGTAGAACGGGGTGTCATCCAGAACCAGAGGCGTATCCCAGAAACTGGCTGCAATGAATATTTCGTCAAGACCCTTGTAATTGGCATGAGTCACGTAGTACTCCTTTTTCTCAGCCTGTGACTGGCCTTTGAAATAATACTGGTTTTGGGGTTTCGGCAGATTCAGATCTACCTCAAACGTTATGCTGCCCGGCTTCTGTTCCATAATGCGGGCCTTTTGGGCACTGGCGGGAGTGGCTGCAAACAACAGCGCCACAAACAATGGAAAAAAGATATTTGCTTTCATACCACTAAGATACGGGATTTATGGAATTGTTAAATGCCCGGGACTCGGCGCGCAATTAGGGACGGTTCTTTTTTGCACGTTTGAACAACAGTTCAATAAAAGAGGAGCTTTTCCTCAAACGTGCAAAAAAGAACCGTCCCTAATTGCGCGCCTAAAGTGTGATTACGCGCTCGCCCAGGGTCTTGGAGAGCTCGGAGCGGGCGGCCAGGAGTTGCTGGTAGCGGGTCTGGAGAGATGCGAGGGCGTCCGGTGTGGCCTCTTGGATCTCTTTTTCTGTTTTCTTGATTTCAAGGCGGACAACCTCCATCTGGTAATCGGCCATGATGTGGCGGGTCAGTTTGAGCAGGTGGGTCTCATCCTCGGTGGGCATGTTGTCCTTGAAGAGGCCGCTCAGCTGGTAGCGCTCCTCCATGAGGCTGGCGGCGGTCAGGCTGACGAATGTCTCGGGGTGGGACATGAAGAACTTCTCGGTATTGAAATTCTCATCCTCCAGATGCTCGGCCATTATCTCCACGAAACGCTTGTAAACGGGGTGGCGGAACTCCAGTCCGTCATTGGCAAGTGACTGTACTATGAACTGTCCAACGGTGATGGGCTGCTCGCCGTCATCGGTCTGCATCGTGCACATTACGCGGCCGCCGTATCTTACAATCAGCTGCGACAAAAGACGCTCCTTATCCATCATGGGACCCAGGCCCTCGCGCTTGAGTGCGCGTATGTCCTGACGCAGTTTATCCTCGGCCGATATTTGAGGCTCCGGGGCCTTTTCATCGGTGGATTCGGGCTGTTCGGCGGGTTCGGGCTCAGCGGGTTGCTCTGCCTCAGGAGCGGTTGGCTGCGGCTTGGGCTGGGGTACAGCCTGGGCCTGCTCACGCTGGCGGCGGTTGACGTCGTTAATGAGCAGACGCTCATCAATCTTCATTATCTGGCTGCACTCGGTGATATAGACTGAGCGTACAATGGGATCCTGTATAACCGATATGCTCTGCGTGATGCTCTTTATGAGTTCGCTGCGGCTGTAAGGGTCATCGGCAGCGTCCTCCATAAGGAGGTTCACCTTGAAGCGGATGAAATCCACCTGATGGGTGTCAATGTACTGCTGGAACGCGGTGGCGCCGCGGCCCTGGGCAAAGCTGTCGGGGTCCTCACCGTCGGGCAGGAGCAGAACCTTTACGTTCATGCCTTCGGCAAGCAGCATGTCTATACCGCGCAGCGATGCCTTGATTCCGGCCTTGTCACCGTCATACAGAACGGTGATATTGTTGGTGAAACGGTGTATCAGACGTATCTGACCGGGGGTGAGTGACGTGCCGCTCGATGCCACCACGTTCTCCACTCCGCTCTGGAACATGCTTATGACATCGGCATAACCCTCAACCAGGAAACAGCGGTCCTTGCGTACTATGGCCTGCTTGGCCTGATAGAGTCCGTAGAGCTCACGGCTCTTTGAATAGATCACTGACTCAGGCGAGTTCACGTATTTGGCAACCTTTGACTCGGCACTCATTATGCGGCCGCCAAAGGCAACCACCTTGCCGGACAGGGAGTGTACCGGGAATATGACGCGGCCGTGGAAACGGTCACGCAGCTGGCCGTCATTCTCACGCTCGTAGCAGAGACCGGTCTTGATGAGGTTCTCACGGGTGTATCCCTGGGCCAGGGCGGCGCGTGCCAGGGCATCGGGCTCATCGGGGCAGTAACCCAGATGGAACTTCTCCAGGATGTCGTCACGGAAACCGCGCTTGCGGAAATAGGCCAGTCCTATGGCACGTCCCTTATCGGTATTGAGCAGTGAGTTCTTGAAGAAATCCATGGCAAACTGGTTGGTGATGAAGAGTGACTCACGCTCGTTCTGGAGCGCCTTCTCGGAGTCTGTCAGTTCACGTTCGTTGTATGCTATCCCGTATTTCCTGGCCAGCCATTTGGCGGCATCCCAGTATGACATCTGCTCATGCTCCATGAGAAAGTGTATCACGTTACCGCCCTTGCCGCAACTGAAACATTTGCAGATACCCTTGGATGGCGATACGTAGAATGAGGGGGTCTTCTCATTATGGAACGGACACAGTCCCACATAGTTGACGCCGCGTCTGCGCAACGTCACGAACTCTGACACCACATCAACTATGTTGGCGGCGTCCAGGATCTTTTCTATGGTGAGCTGGTCTATCATCTCCTGATTAGGGGTGTATTGACGCCAAAGGTACAAAAAATCCGCCGTTTGGGCAGCATCATCGCGCACTTGCGCGTTTTTTAAATAATATTGACTTAAGGGTGTGTGAAATTCGGCGGAAAAACATTTATTTTGTGACGTAAATTTACAATATGAGCACTAACACTAAGCCTTACAAAATCAGGGAGAAGGCCGAAAAGGAAGCCAACTATAGGGGCCTTATCCGTGCGGAACTTGCAGATGAACTGTATGACGGTATCCTTACAATCGTGGTTGCACAGAAAAAATACCGCGATCCGGATTATTCCGCAAAGCAGTTAGCCGAGGATCTGAATACAAATCCCAGATACCTGTCGGCTGTGATCAATTCAAGATTCGGAATGAACTATTCCAGTCTGGTGAATGAATTCAGGGTACGTGATGCAGTACATTACCTTACTGACAAGCGTTACCAGGACAAGACAATGGAGGAGATAGGAGTGATGTCGGGCTTTTCAAACCGTCAGTCATTCTATGCGGCATTCTTCAAGGAGAAGGGCGAGGCCCCTCACCAGTTCAAGAAACGCCATCTCGCCAAGTGATAAACAATTTCTGATGCTGTAATACGTAAAATGACTGTCCAAGAGAAAGTTCTTGACATCAAGCGGAAACTGAGACTGAGTATGAACGGTGTAGCCTCCTCCGACATGAGGGAGGCGGGAATAGGCTACAAACTCAATTTCGGGGTTAGCCTGCCGGAACTCAGGCGTATAGCATCGGAGACAGAAAAAGATTCTGAACTCGCGGTTGCCCTTTGGAAAGAGGATATCCGCGAGTGCAGGATCCTGGCGGCACTGATTTATCCCCAGGATCAGTTCATGTCCGATATGGCTGACCTCTGGATTGAGGATATAAAATTCCCGGATCTGGCTGAGGTATGTTCCATGTACCTGTTCAGCCGCATGCCGGGGGCATCGGAAACGGCTTTCCGCTGGATCGCTTCCGATAATGGTATGGCCCGATATTGCGGATTCCTGATGCTGGCACATATGCTGCGCGGAGGACGTGAGATGGGGCCGCGTTATGTACAGGAACTGAAAGATCAGGCACAGGCTGCGGTGAACGGTTCTGACCTGATGTGCGCACAGGCTGCCACGGCTGTCCTGAACCGCTTGGAGGAGAATGGATAAAGCGGACAGTCTTAGCTTGGTTAGGCAGAAACTCCAGGATTATCTGCGCCTCAATTCACTGCGCAGTACGCCTGAGAGGACAGTCCTGCTTGAGACGGTCTACACGACCGATGCTCCCTTCTCGGCCGAGGAGATGTCGGCCTGGATGCAGGAGAAGAGCCGTATGAGGATAAGCAGGGCTACGGTGTACAATAACCTGGGGTTGTTTGAGAACGCCGGTCTGGTACGCAAGATATTTGTCAATGACAAGGTCCTGTATGAGAGGACAGACAAGAGCAAAGGCACTATCCGTCTGATCTGCGGAAGTTGCGGCAAGACTACGGAGATGAATGATGAACGTCTCCGCCGACAGATCGGAGAGATGCGAACCCGACGTTTTA
>Ga0310696_10011496_pt1 | contig 10102 bp, 11 predicted proteins | sample AusTroGonzalo_MG_4_FD_203885 | JGI IMG/M metagenome (GOLD analysis project Ga0310696, IMG submission 203885) | Bovine rumen microbial communities from tropical cattle in Woodstock, Queensland, Australia - Gonzalo_02 (v2) (version 2) | ecosystem: Host-associated > Mammals > Digestive system >... | reverse complement strand
GGCTTACGCCTCAGTATTCCGCAGCAAGCATCGTATCAGGTGACAACCGACATCCACAGATTCCTCTATATCTGAACCACACCGCCCATCCGATGGGTACTGGAACAAAGACCGCACTCAGCGTGTACCGATCTGGACTGCAACGATTGACGACATGTGTATCTTCCCCGCCTCTGGCAACCGCAACGGTACGGGGCTCAACAACAGAGGCACGAACGGGAACTACTGGAGCTCGTCGCTCAACTCGCAGACGAACGGCTACAATCTGAACTTCAATGCGTCGGGAGTCAATCCAGCCAACAACAACAATCGGTTCAACGGCTTCTCTGTCAGGGCGGTGCAGCACTCGTCGATATTTCAGCAGTCCGTGACTAAAAAGTGGCCACATCAAGCCAACCACTCATCCTTCCTACTGACATCAACGACAGCGGCTACCGCTTGACACGCGAGCAGCTGCTGTTTGATTTATATATTGCCTATTACGACGCGGCCCGCCACAAACACAAGATGGCTTATGTGGTGAAGTTCGAGCGCGAACTGCGGGCCAACCTCGAAGAACTCTGCGACGATCTGCTGAGTCGCAGATACAAGGCATTACCATCCAAATGCTTTATCATCGACTATCCCAAAAAGCGAGAAGTATTCGCGGCCATGTTTCGTGACAGGATAGTTCATCATTTATACTTCCGCTATACTCACCAACTCTTTGAGCGCACCTTCATTGCCGACTCTTATAGTTGCATCGAAGGTCGCGGCACTCACTATGGTATCGAACGCCTGCGCCAGCACATCCGTCAAGCATCATTAAATTGGTCACAGCCATGCTATGCCATGAATCTCGACATACGTGGCTACTTCATGCACATCAACCGCGAGAATCTGCTGAAGATTGCCACAGACTCATTGCACAATATGGCAACTCACAAGGTGGGTATGACCGACGACGTGCCCATACCTTCAGGCGTACTGCTGACACCAGCCACAAGATGGAAAGACATCCGCGACTTTGACTTTATCCTGTGGCTGACAGAGCAGATCATCATGCTCGACCCGATGGAGAATTGCATCATCGTGGGAGATGACTCAGATTGGGACGGCATAGACCACGCCAAGTGTATGCGCTTCGCCAAGCCAGGGCTGGCACTGCCAATCGGCAATCTCACCAGCCAGTTATTTAGCAACGTCTATCTGAATCCATTCGACCAATTCGTGAAGCGCGATGTCTGTTGTGAGCATTATGGCCGATATGTGGATGACTCATGCGAGGTTGATGCAGACAAAGATTGGCTATTGGCACAAGTGCCAGTTCAACGAGATTTCCTTGCTGATGAATTAGAATTGCAACTCCACATGGGTAAACTCCACATCCAGGAGATACATCACGGCATGGAGTTCCTTGGTGCAGTCATCAAGCCATACCGCGACTATGTGAGCAATAAGACCTTGGCACGCATAGAGAAAAACATCCAAATACTCGACCTCCGAGATAAGAAACATTCAGAGGCAAGCATCAATTCCTATCTGGGTGTACTGTCACACTCTTCATCATTCAATATCCGTCGCCATTTGTTCGAGGATATTGATGGTGATTGGCTGACAGCGGCATAGTAAACCCACAGCGGCATAATGCGCTAAAGTAAACAACTAAAACTTTAGTGAATATGAATAACGTATTTTGTGGTAATGTTGGCGATTTTCAACCAGTGGTTGAAGACGCATCGAGAATTGTAATCAGCTACCACCTCGAAGAGAAGGAGGGTGGCATGGCAACGTGGCGTGAAATAGTTTTCTATAAGCGGCAGGGCGGCAAGCCTTCACTTGAAGCCGTGAAGAAGGCAGTGATGGAGGACATCAACGGACACACTAAGGAGAAGATAACCTCCGGAATGGTGTGGAACGACAAACCCGTGTGGCTCTCTGAAGAGAATCAGATGAATTTCGCTCAGGCTGTGGTTCCCGTGACATTCAAGATTGGTGAGGAAGCTGACGGCACTCCCATCTATCAGACCTTTGAAACTGCTGAGGAATTAAAGGACTTCAACGATGCTTGTGTGGCATACAAGCAGGAATGTCTGGCTGCTGGCTATGCAGAGAAGGACGGCATGGATTTCACCATCTATGACCAGATGCTTAACCCAGCCCCAGTCGAGGTGGGAAGCGGAAGAAAGAGGACCACAAAGAAGTAAAACGGCAAGGGCAGTCGGTGGGGTTACGACCTCACAGGCTGCCTGCGCATTAAATGAATAGTTATGGTAGTAAAAGGGCAGAACATGCGGTTGTTCCTGGACAACCAAATCATTGCAATGGCCACCTCCTGCCAAGTCACGCTCAACAATGTCTTTGAGGATGTTTCCTCCAAAGATTCTGAGACAGACTTTGATGAAAAGGAGTTAGTGAGCCAAAACTGGAGCATCAATGCTGAATGCGTGGTTGCCACGGACATCGACTACGGACTGACGGTTGCTGACCTGAAGGACATGATCGGCACCAAGGTGCAAGTGAACTTCGCCTATGCCGACGGCGAGCACAACGCAACAATGGAGGATGTGATGGTGAACGGTGAGGCAATCATTGCAAGCGTGGATGTTGGTGCGCCCAACCGTGAACGAAGCATGTGCAAGATAGGACTGACTGGCACTGGCAAGGTTGTGGTGCCTTACCTGCTTGCAGATGAGGATGATTGGATTCTTGCAGACTGCGACGGTATCATCTTAACAGCGGAATAACATGGCTTACTCTTCAGGATTACTCAGACATCGGGTGGCGATTATGCGGCGAGCCACTGAGGGAACGACCTTTGGAAAGGAGCGGGCGTATGAATATGCCGGCACCGTATGGGCAGGCGTGGATTTCAGTCGTGGCAACAAGTCGCTGCGTGAGGGTGCGCTGGATGCTTATGACCGCCTGATGGTGCGAATGCGATGGAATAACATCGTGGACAGATTCTCGATGCTGGTGTATAAGGGTCGCACGTTCCAGATTGAGAGCTTTAATGAGGACAAGTACGACAACCAGATTCAGTTGACGGTTGTGGAGGCTCCTGGCAAGGATTTGTCGGGATTGATACCAACGCCTACACCACCATACAGTACAAGTGACTTGGGCGAATCGCCGGAGGGAGAGTTATGAGAATTGCATTGGTAGGCATCGGACGTTTGGAAGACCTCTATGCCCGTGAATGGGTGGAGTGGCATCTGAAGGTTGGTTTCGACCACATCTTCATTGCTGACAATAACCGGCAAGGCGAGGAACATTTCGAGAATGTGATTGGCGACTATGTAAAGCAGGGTGTGGTGACGGTGGTGAATTTCAGGGACAGGACGGCAGTGCAGTTGGAGGCTTACAACCAAATATATCGGAAATGGGGAAAGGACTACGACTGGATGGCATTCTTTGATTTTGATGAGTTCCTTGACATCCGACAAGGAAATCTGCAAACGATGTTGACGAACAGGATAGGGAATGTGGTGTTGGTGAATTGGATGTGCTACGGTGATAACGGTTTGGTGAGATATGACAAGCGACCCGTGATGGAACGATTCACAGAACCTTTAGATGGTTGCCTCTGTGTGCAGTATGATCGGCCTGAGAACGACCACGTGAAGAGCATCGTGAGAGGAGGATTACAGATAGCATTTACGAGAAATCCGCATGTGCCGGAAGTGTATGATCCACGAGGCTACGAAACAGCGAGTGGTAAACCCTGCCATCCTTCAGCCTTGCAAACATTCGACGGTGAGGTGGCTGTGCTCAGGCACTACATAACCAAGACGGCTGAGGAATGGAAGTGGAAGATGCAGAAGGGGAGTGCCGCAAGAAACTTACTGAAATGGCGCGAGGCTTATGCCGGACGCTTTTGGAAATATAACGAAAAAACTAAAGAAAAGGAGAATATTATGGCAAAAGACAAGACAGTGGCGATTGTTCACTACAACACGCCCGAGCTGACAGAAGCGGCAATATTGAGCCTCCGAAAGCACGGAGGTGAAGACTACAAGGTGGTCATCTTTGACAATAGCGACGAGCGACCTTGGAAGAAACGAATGAAAAATGTTAAGCGTCTCGACAACACCAAAGGACAGATTGTGGACTTTGAAAAGGAGTTGGCAAAGTACCCTAACAAGGTTGCCAAGCACGGAGTGAATGGCAAGTGCGTCTTTGGAAGCGACAAGCACATGATGAGCATCCAGGCACTCTTCGACCTCATTCCTGACGGATTCCTGCTGATGGATAGCGACATCCTGCTGAAGAAGAATGTGGACTTCATGTTCCGTGACGACCAATGCACGGTGGGTCATGTGCAGGAATGGACAAAAAGTGGTAACCCATACCACATCGACAGGCTTGTTCCTATGCTGTGTTGGATAAATGTTCCGATGTGTAAGAGTTGTGGCATCAGCTATTGGGACGCTAAACGCTCGTGGCAGTTGCACGGCAATACAAAGGGAAGTTGGTATGACACGGGTGCATCTTTCCTTGAAGACATCCGCAGCCACAAGAACGGCGCACGTGGCAAGCGCATCGACATTCGCCCACTGATGGAACACATGAAGAGTGGCAGTTGGCGCAATGGCGACATCAAGGTGCAGGCTGCCTGGTTGAAGAAATTTGAGAGCTTGTGGAAGGATGAGTAAACCCACAGCCGCATTGTGTGGATAAGTAAAAGATAAAATTATGAAGTGGCTAACGGTTGACATGATCAAGAAGAACTCCCGCATCGATGGTGACTCTGAGGATAGCATTATTGACCTCTACGGAGAGAGTGCCGAACAGCAAGTGTTGAACGATACAATGCGGACTCATGAGGAATTGGTGGAGATGGGCGGAGGGAAAGTGCCCGCCCCAATCGTTCACGCCTCGCTGATGCTGGCAGACTTCGCTTACAGACAGAAATCGCCTGCCGATAACTTGAATTGGTCGGTTGTGCCTTACACTTATGAAAGGCTCATCAAGCCTTACATCAGACTGGCTAACAGGACAGATAATGAAACAGAATAAGATATGAATATTTTCTCACGAGAATTTTGGACGCAGAAACGCGAGGCACCGAGTCCCATCGGCGTGCCGGCAACGACTGACCCGAACGCGGCGAGCAATCAAGGGCCGAAGGTTAGCGGTGGCTCGTTCGAGGAGCGCATCGCTTACGTTCGTGGACCTGAGTCGGCGTTGGTGGTGGCGGCGGTGTATCGTGCCGTGAATCTGAGGGCAGACACCATGAGTGTGATGCCCGTGCAATACCAGAAGCGCGACTTCGAGGGCGGCAACTTCGTGACGGACATGCGCGGCTTGGGTAAGCGCATCAACTATCTGTTGCAAGAAGAGCCCAACCCCATCATGAGTGCTGCCGACATGTGGAAGCTGGTGGAGATCAACCGCCTGTTCTACGGCAACGCCTTCGTGTATATAGAGCGTGACGAGTTCGGGTTCCCCTACCGTTTGTGGCTGGTGAAGACGGGTGGCTACAACATCGCCACGGGAACGTACAGCAGCATCGTGTACCTGACCGACCACGGCTACGAGACGCGAGTGAATGTGCCACGCGAGGACGTGCTGCACTTCGCCAACACGTTCCGCTATCAGAACGGCATCTGGGGCATCCCGACGCTCCAGTACGCCATCGAGACGCTGAGCCTGAACCGCACCATCAAGCAGCAGGCATTGGAAACCGCTGCAAAGGGCGGTCGCGTGAAGGGATTCATCGGCGAGGACACCAGCAAGACGGTTTCGCCCATTGCTGCCGGTCTGTTCGACAAGTCGGAAATGGACAAGTACGCCGAGGAAATCCAAAGCAAGCTATATAAAGGTCACGACATCATCGCCATTCGAGGGCTCGACAAGTTCGTGCCTATCTCAATGACGGGCTCAGACATGCAGATGTTCGAGCAACTGGGTGGCACGAATGACGACGTGAGCCGCTTCTTCGGTGTGCCCCGTCCTCTGCTGATGCTCGACACTAACTCGCACTACAACGACTACCAAAATGCCACGATGGAGTTCCACACGCGAACCATCCTGCCGCAGAAGACGGGCAACGAAAAGGAGATTGCCCGCAAGCTGATAGGCTTCAAGGACTACGGCGTGCGACGCATCCACATCTGTGAAAAGCCGCTGTTGGCGATGGACCCCGAACGGCAGGCAAAGGTGGATCAGTTGCTGTTGCAGAACGGCACGAAGACCCCGAACGAGATACGTCAGGAGCACGACATGCCAGCCGTGGAGAATGGTGGCACGCCACTGGCTTCGGCCAACCTCATGACGCTCGACGCGCTGATTGCGAAGAGCGAGGCGGCGACTACGCTGAAGCCGGGAAACTACACCGTGGCAGAACCCGCCAAGGAGGGCGATGGCGAAGAGTGAGAAAAACATCGTCACGTGACAATCTCGAAACTGCGACGTGGCAAATAAAATCTGCCACGTGACGACCGAAAACTGGCACGTGCCAAAAATAAATCGGCAAAAGCCATTTTGAAAATGGCAAAAGCCAAATTAAAAACGGCAAAAGACAATGAATATGACACCCAACCCGACACGAGAGGAAATTGAAGCCCTCGAAAGAGAGATTCAGAAGAAACGCAAGCGCGACGTAAGACGTGCAGTAAACCCAGCGAGAGAATGAAGGTAAGAATCAACAACGATTACAAGTGCTTCATGTCGATACCCAATATCAACTATTGGTACGAGGATGACAGACATATCTTCATCGGCTGGCTGTTCTGGGGCATTGACATTGTGCTTAGTAAACCCCAGACAAGGAAATGAACGATAAGTAGTAACATCATTTAATCGAGATAAGAAATGAAACAGACAAGATTTATCCCCATCGAGGAATGCAACTTGCGATTGCGCGAGGGTGCAGACGGACAGCCAAGCCGTACCGTGGTAGGTCGTCCCATCGTGTTCGGTGTGCGTTCTGTGAATCTGACTCCCTGGAGCGACACTCGCGTAGTGTACGAAATCTTGGAGCCTGGTTGTATCACCCAGGAACTGATCAACCGTTCCGACGTGGTTTACAACAACAATCATTCGAACGACATCTCCAACATGATAGGTCGCTTGCGTAACGGAAAAGGCACGCTGTCACTTGCTTTGCGTGAGCAATACGTGGAGTCGGAATGTGACTATCCCAACACCACCGTTGCCAACGACACTCTGGAACAGATACGCTTGGGTAACGTGTACGGTATGAGCTTCGCCTTTGAAGACGATTATCAGGATACGGAAAACGGCGTATCGTATGAACGTACCACCGAGACCATCGACGGCAAAGAGGTTTGGTTGCGTCATGTAAAACGCATCATCAAACTCTACGACGTCGCCAACGTGACACACCCAGCCTACGAGCAGACCAGTGTCGGCACCCGTGAGGCGTCGGAAGCCATCGACAAGGCGATTGAGGCACAGCTTCAGCGCGAGTGTGGCGGCGGCGACAAGCCAAAGGAAAACGAGTGCGGCGGTGGCTCTGATGATGACAAGGACAAGCGCGGCTGTGGCGGTGAGGAAACCGACGAGGAGAAAGCAGCCCGTGAGCAGGCAGAGCGTGAGGCCAACGGAGGCGAGACCAATGCCGAGAAGGAGGCCCGCGAAGCAGCAGAACGTGAAGCCAACGGCGGCGAGACCAACGCCGAGAAGGCTGCACGTGAAGAGCGCGAACTGGAAGAGCAGGAGCAGCGTTTCCGCGAACAGCGTGCCATGAGGCTGCGTTATCAGGCTCGCCAGATCAACGAAGAGTTAGAATCACTTATTTATTAACTTTTTAATACGTTTTTTCTATGAAAGAAATGACAAAAGCACAGATTCAGGAGCGTCAGCTCGAAATCATGAATCGCATGCACGAGATGGAAGAGAAGTCTCGTGAGGCTAACAACGGCGAAATTCTGTTCAACGAGCAGGAGGATGCCCAGTATCGTTCACTTTGCGCAGAGTCTGCCGGACTCAGTGCCCGTGCCAAGGCTATGGCCAGCGGCGAGGAACTGAAACAGATTCGTGAGCGTGAAGACCTCGGCAAGAAGTTGCGCGAGCGCATCAAGGCTTGTGGCATGGAGAAGCGTGCCGAGAGCACGACCATCCTCGCATTCAAGGACACTACCGCAGGCAACACTAACGCTAACTTGGAGGCTGGTGGCTTGATTCCAATCGAAATCATGCCTATCATCGATACCAAGGTGCCCGGTCTGGAACTCCCCGATGACCTCATCATGGCTATGGGTGTGACTGGCACTCAGGTTGTGCCTTACTCTATCAACGACGTGAAGTTTACCGTTGAGGGTGAGGTGACCAAGGTTGCAGAACAGGCTCTTGACTTTGCAAACATCCAGGCTGCACCTGTTCGTGTCGCTGCCAGCGTTCCAGTCAGCTTCCGTGCTATTGACAACGCTGCCTTCGACATCATCGCCTTCATCACCTTCAAATTCCAGAAGGGTTGGGCTATGTTCCGCGCACTCCACGTTTACGCTCACGGCGAGTACACCAAGTTGCAGTCGCCATTCGGCAAGGTCACCCCGAAAGAACTCACCCTGGATGAGAATATCGGCAAGAATCTCGCAAAGGTTATTGCCGATATGTACGACAAGGGATTCGAGGGCGAGCCTGAGATCATCATGGACAAGGTGACTGAGGTTGACCTGAAGTTCACCAAGCTCATCCCCGGCAGCGTGGGCGAGCGCACCGTGATCGAGGACGGTCGCTGCGTAGGTTACAAGTACAAGGTATCTCCTTACGTTGACTACGCTATTGCAAGCAACGGCGTGGCTACGAAGGATGCCAACTACCGCTACATCGCCATTGGTCACTTCGGTTACCTGGCAGAGCAGCAGCACGGTGAGTTCCGCTTCAACATTGACGGAACAAGTCAGGCTAACTTCGACCGTGGCACGGTTGCTATCGGCATGACAACTGATTACAGCCTTACCGAGCTCTCAGGCAAGGTGAACGGTGGCGACGGCACTCCACAGGCATTCGCCCTGATCAAGCTCATCGAGCCACAGAGCAGCTCAGACCTCTAAACTCTCTCTCACCTTCTGAATAGTGAACATAGTTCCGACTCCACCGGGAAGAGATGAAAGCCCGCTCGGTGGAGTTTTCAGAAGATTCGATTAATGATTCATTAACTCTTCGCAAAGATATGAGCCTACTCACAGACAAAGCATTCTACAATGCGTTGATTGCTGACGAAAGCATCGTGCAGGAAACAGACAGCCGAATCTATTCGACATCCGTACCTGTACCCGATGAGGAACTTGACAACACGCCGCTTCCCTATATCGTCATCACTTACGATGGCATGCAAAACGGCGGTTACACCAAAGACGACTCCTTTGAGGGATGTGAAGACACGGTGCAGGTTGGCATAACGGCGGTTGCAGCATCACGTCACGAGTTAGGTGTGCTGATGACAGCAATCAGAAAGCAAGTTGACACATTCTTCGTCAATGCTGATGATAACACAGAGGATTTCGACCTTATTCCAGATTCTTATGACATCACAGCCAGCGACGTGGCATACGACAGCATTAAGCCTTGCTACTATCAGACACTAAAATATCAATGCGAAACTAAACCATAGGAATATGTCAGTAATCAAAGGTCAGAACATGCGTGTGCTTGTGGACGGCAAGTGCGTGGCCATGAGCACCAACACCACGTTCCAAATTCAAAGCGAGCTCCAGGATAGTTCCACCAAGGACAGCACTGGGGACTGGCAGGAGCAGGAAGTGGTTGGCAAATCTTGGTCAGCATCCACCGATTCGCTGGTGTCTCTTACAGATAATGGAAGCAATGGTGAATTGCCTGCTGCATTGGTTGCTCTCATCCTCGCTGGAACAAAGGTGACACTCACCTTCGACGTGACGGGTGGAACGAACAACAGAATTGCACAGACTTCGGCATTGAAGATGACAGGTGACGCATTCTTGCAGACACTTGACTTCTCAGCTCCCAACCGACAGAACACCCAGCTGAAGGCGACTTTCCAAGGAACAGGAGCCCTCACGACAGTGTAGAAATCTATAATCATTCATGACGGTGGTGGTCATTCAGCCACCACCGTCTTTAATAAATCAGGAACTATCCATGAAACAGAAGGAAATAACAATCTGCGGCAAGC
>Ga0310696_10011495_pt1 | contig 10103 bp, 21 predicted proteins | sample AusTroGonzalo_MG_4_FD_203885 | JGI IMG/M metagenome (GOLD analysis project Ga0310696, IMG submission 203885) | Bovine rumen microbial communities from tropical cattle in Woodstock, Queensland, Australia - Gonzalo_02 (v2) (version 2) | ecosystem: Host-associated > Mammals > Digestive system >... | reverse complement strand
TTAGATGATTTAGAAAATATAGATTTTACGCCTGCTGATATGTTTGCGCTTGAGCCATTTATTGAAATGGATGAATAAGAATAAAAAAAAGATGCCCGGACTTAAAGTCCGGGCTTATTTTTATTCTTCATTTTTATCATTAGCATTATGTACGACTATACCGTTAGCTATATAAGTATCATATGGCTCTATATCTAAATTATATACTGTGGTGTCCTATAAATCTTTTCTATAATTAATTTCCTATACATATACTATTTGATCATTATCAGTAATAACTTCATCTCCAACCTATAATTCCTATAAATCATCAATCCAATGTTCTTTTTTTGCAGCTTCTACATTAATTGCACGCCATCCATTCGTTGTAAGTATAGGATGACTATGAGTTAATGTTAAAATAACATTAGATGATAATATAATATCATATAGATTAGAACGATGTTTAAACATTTGAATAGCATGAATTTCTGCTATATTAAATGTGTTTAACTACTCATTAAAAGCAATAACCTGTGTTCCAACAGTTAATTGCTCAATAGAAATTAATTTAGAATCGGCACATTTAATTTTTGTTCCAGCAATAAAACATCCGCCAGTATCATCAGCCGGTACAGTAATAGATGAATACTCCGTCTACGCGGCGGTGACAGTACTACTGCCTGTGGTAACTTTTGCCAATCCTCTAGCATAAACAGTTCTACCATTTCTATACATAGATACATCAGCGGAAATAGTATGAGAATCATATTCAATATTAGATATAGGTGCTCCACCAGTACCTGTTCCATTCTATGCCATACTCTTTAATGTTTTAAAAGTAGTACCTGATGAATAACCATTACTTGCAGCACTATTATTAACTGCTGTTACAGCATTATTATATGCATTTTGAGCTACACCAGTCGCATTTATTGTTACATTTTCAAATACACAAGAACCACTAATACCAGAAGCGGTTAATGTTATATTCGTACTAGCATATCCCCATGCAAGATTAGCTCCTCCAGTAGATATAGTACCTAAAGATAATGATATAGTTTTAGAAATACTTTTATTAAATTTACCCCACATATTTGCTTTCGCAAGTATCCCTTGGCCACTCCACTGGAGGCTAAGTGAAATGGCTTGCTTAAAATTTAGATTAGAGAAATCTATAGGAGTATATCCATACTATGTTCCATCACTAGTATATTTATTAAAATGATTATCATTATCTCCTGGCGTAGTATCAGTAATTTCCCATTTACCATCTACTACCTAATCTAATATCATTAAGCTATTAAGATATACATCACCATTACGTTTAACTCTAAAATTAGCAGAGCTACTAGTTTCATTTCCTGCCCAAATAGCATATTCTTCATTAGTAGTACCACTATCTAATGCAACATATGTTGTACCAGAATTACTATAAATTTTATTTGTGCCAATGGTCCATCCACCGATAGTTGCCATTTGAGCACTTAGCCATGCCGCCGCAGCAGTTCCATTAATAGTTAAAGTATCTGCTTTTATGTCACCTTTAACTTCTAATGCTCCACCTTGTGTATATTTAATATATTTAGTTGGCGAAGCACCAGACTCGCCCACATAGAAATAATTTTCTCCCTGTCCAGGACTTGATTTAATAGTTAAATTACTAGCGCTAACATCTAAATCTCCTCCAATAGACAATGTATATCCACTAGCAACTGTCATGGTAGTACTACTAAAAGTCATTACCGCCGCGTCATTAGTGGTATAAAAACCTAAGGAACTACCATCAGCTTTAAACTTGCCATTAGTACATGTAGCTATAAATTTATTTGCCGTAACATCGCCAGTAAATGAACCTGCAGATGCATATACAGTGCCCTAAATATATAAATTATTATTTGTAAATACTAATCCGACCCAAGGATAATTTATATCGCCTAATGCAGGAGCACTATTAGCTATTTCACCACTAACCTAACTATTAGATGTAATATATTGTAAATTATATCCCACAGCAAAACGCGTTCCATAAGTACTATCAGTCTATAATTTAAAGTTATTCATATTAACATATAATTCTGATGTTGACCCTAATTCAATTCCACTAGGAGCAATACGTACATATGAGCCGTTTGAACTACGCAATTGAGCATTAGTCGCGGTTGCTAAAGTAACCCCAGATGGCAAATTAGCGATACCACTTCCAAGTGATATACCTAAATTATTCATTAAAATAGCATTTACAACATTACTATTACTAGTAGCAAAACCAATACTATCTTTAGTAAATCTCGCGCCAATTAAACCAGAGCTATCACCAGTAACTACTTTACTTGAATCAGTTAGCTAAGTACCGGTAATTTCACTACCTGCTGCAATAATAAGGAAATCAGAACTTATTTCGATCGCATTGGCGGTATTACTCTATGTATTAGCATAACCCATAATTAAATGTTCACTATTTAATTCAACTGAGGCTCCCGTCGCTGCAGTTTTTGTTAGTGTATTAGTTGTAGCGTTATAGCTAAAACCACCACTAAATAAACGTACTCCTTGTCCACTACCTATCCATACGCCCGTATCAGGACTTATTTCTATAGCGGAAGTATTAGCAGAAGTACCTCTAGAAGTAACCATCTAAATTTTATTTGCGCCACGCATGTAAATATCAGATGAACCCAATTCAATTCGTTGCGGCGAAATCAAAACTTTAGATAAACTCGTACTATTAGTATTATTTTCTACTGTAGAATATGAAGAAGCAACTAAATTAATGCCGCCCCAATCCTAAGCCTAAGCAGAAGTAGAACCAATATTAATAGTAGTACCACCGATATTTACTTCCTTATTACCAACAATATCAACCTTTTCATTCGCGGCAATATATATACTATTACCAGATTTAATATTTAATTGATTTTGAGCTTCAATATCAATAATACCATCATCTGCATTAATATTTAAAGCTGCACCAGTAATAGAGGCTAAAGAGCCATCATAGGTTCTGACAAATCCAGAAATCATGCTCGCGCCACTATCACCACTAGAAGCAGTAGCAACATATCTATTTCCATCACTATCTATCCACACATCACCAACTTTATAAGTAGTTGGTTTGTCTGCAGAACGATAAACTTTTACTGATAATTCTTCGCCTACATTTTGCGCAAATCCAGATAGAATATCAGCATTTTCTAAAGTTAATGCTCTCATTGAATTGAGAGTATTTTTAGAATCTGCAAGAATTTCTCCGGCCTCTTTAAATATACTTGCTAACTTTTTCTTTACAACTTCACTCGAATCAAAATGAGCATCTAAATAGGCTTGAAGCACAATTGCATTTTGACTAAGAGTTTCCTCTAGTCCTTCTGCTGACATACCAGTTGAACCGGCTATCGCCGCAGATATGCGCTCACTATTACGCTTCATATCCTCTGTCTAAGCAACAATTGTAGAGAATAAATCTTCAAATTTACTTTTATAATTTTTAACCTCTATTGTATCATTAGATACATTATCCAAATCTAATTCTATACCAGAAATATAACCGAATACATCCTCAAATTTTAAGGAAGTATCATTAATCATTACAATTCGCGCCAATTGCCTATATAGAATATGCGCAAGATTAGTATTTAATAAATTAGTATTAACCTCATAAGATACTTTAGGCTAAGCATTTTCTTTAGATATTTTCTTTGCATCTAAGTAAATAGCTGTATTTGCATTGGATAACACATAATTAACATTAATTTCTTTATTAAGCCCATATTTAATTAAAACATCAGGCTTAATAGTTACATAGTATTCTGTATAATATGTACCCAAACGATCAGTATCTCTAACACCACCATAATAATCATATCCTAAAGATAATAAATGATTGTCATATTTTAGAATTAAGTTAGTTGTATCTGTTTTTAAGGCAAGAGAAGAGAACTTTATACGAGGATAATATAATTTATACTAATCTTTACTATAAATTGGTGTATATCTATCCCATAATGCTTGCGTCCAGTCTGAAGGCATTTGTCCCATCATCCTAAAACATAGCCAACTACTATTAGCAACATTAGTAATATCACTATGAACAACTGTAATTTGTCCATTATTTTCTTGGGTGCTAAATTTTTCTAATCTAGCGCTACCAGTTAAAGTCATACGAATCAATTCATCGCCAGTGAAGTTTTTCGCGCCAACAATCATTAAAACAGGTTTTATAGTATCATCTATTTTAATAAACTTAATTAAAGCCTATGATTCTACTGATAAAATACGTAAGTCCTAAATAGAATTCCAATCATATGTATAATTTGCTTTAGAAGTTGCCTTCCAAACGAGACTATAATCTTTTAGATCTGTTGGAATACCACTCGGATATACTAAAGTTAAATCAATACAGGGATAAAATTCATAATTTTCATTTTCATTAATACCCATTTGATAATATAAAGTATCTTCATCCTCAAATAAGGTTGAATCCCACGCCGCTAGCGCGCTCTCTTCCACATCAATTGTAATATCTGTATCAGCGAATGTAGAGGTATATTGCTTTACATCTCCAAAGTCACTATAATCCTATGGTTGCCAATAACCTTCACGCATTGCTGGGCCCATTAATCGTTCAAAGGCCGCTACTTTAGCCTTCTTCTCTTGAAGTAGATTATTTAATTCTGTAGTAGCATCATTTATCTTCTTATATAACCCACGATTATATGCTTCTTCCAATTGTATTGCGGTATCATAAACGCTTAAATCAAATGTACTATCGTCACTTGTTTTTGGACCTAATTCAATAGAATATTGATTTTTAAGTTTAGTATCTGATGCCATCTTATATTTCCAAATCTTAATTACATTATCATAATAAAGATGTGGATTATACTTATAAGTTAAATATACCTTACTAATATTTGTAGTACTTACAGTAGTATTAGCATTATATTGTGCAGCCGTGCAATAGGTTAAATTACTATAACTGACATCATTAAAGGCTATATTAGCTGGATTAGAATTATATCCAAACCAATCATTTTTCGCGCGAATAAGATCCCATTCAGCCTAACGATTGTGCAAATCATTTTCCCAACCATTTGTTAAATTACCAACAAATAATAATAATTTCTTACTCTTTTTATCAGCGCTTAACCACTCGTCTTTAGTAGTTGAAGAAGAAATAAAAGAATTTAGATAATCTGTAACCTATGCATCAGAAAGTACAGTTCCATCGGCACAAACCGGCGTATATACAATATCATAGGTAGTTCCGCTCTTATCTGTCTCAGACAGACTAGAAGAATATAAAGTACCATAAGTACCGCTAAAATCAGTATATCCTGCCGCAATGAACGTTGCCGCTGGAACAATAGGACGATACATTATATCAACATTACCATTATATCCAGCTGGCTTATAATATTCTCTAAAAATTACATTCCAATCTGTCTATGTAATTGACGTTGATACAAGTTCACTTTTATCTAAGAATATAATAGAACTTAAATTATTATATTCATCTCTACCCAATTTATATTTAGTAATTTTATTAGATAATAATGGGCCATTTGAGGTAGAAGAAAATGTCTTAAAGATATTAATACTATCTTCTTTAATACCTTTATTAGTATTTTGAACGCTAACACTAGGCATTTCAGAATCAATATTCATTATTAATAGATAATCCGCATTTGCGGCTTCAACGGAAACAAAACCATCTGCGTCTCCGTCTAGCATATCTAATGCATTGTACAAAGCTGTATTCTAGAGAATCTATTCATTATCCAAATCAATTGCATTGGAATAAACAGTTTTCTTTGCTTCTAGATCTGTTACCTTTGTCTAATAAGTCTATAACTATCTCTATACCTAATCAATCTGCTTATTATAATCACGCATTGCTATTTCATAATCATTAATTGCATCATACTGATCTTGACTAATTGCGCCAGTCTTATATAAATAATCAAAATTTAATATATAATCTTCTTTTGAAGGATTACATGGTGCATTCATGATACTACTATAGCCTTCAATCGTACTTTCATTATCTACATCTAATACATATAATTTTGTAGCTATATCTGCACACTCTATATTACGAGAAGTTTTAGACGCAGAATATGGATAATGTAAAGTAAGAGGTAAATTATCTTCTTCATAAAAGTTATTATAGAAAACAATTACTTTTCCGCAAATCTAATAATTTTCATCATGTAGATATTCATAGCGGCAAAAAATAGAGAATCGTTCTGCAATATTCTAAGTGATATTATATAGATTACTATTTTCAGCAGTTACAGTACGAGCTTTAACAGTATATGATTGGGTGGCCGCGGGCGCCAATAATGGAGTCCATGCAGTAGTATAAGTTTCTTCATATACTTCATCAGATACACGTCTTCGAGCCACATTAGCATCATTTTCAAATGAAGTCCAAGACATTCTTATATCATAATACCAAGTTCTAGAAGAAATATTACTTATATCTTGTGGTAATTTAACCAAACCTGCTTCTTCACACCAATACGATACAGTCTATAGCGGCTTATTGGTGGATGTCTCTCCATTAGCTTTTGTCCAACTACCATTCTCAATCCAATCCGCATACTATAATTCAAAATTATCTAGAGATAAATTAATTTTATATCCTATTTTCCCTAATTCCTAGAAAGCTAGTCCTTCACATTCAACTGAGCAAGTTAAAATATCTCCTTCGTGATCCTCCTCTACATGAATAATCACAAATTCAAAAACAGCCTCATCATCGGTTGCTTTATTAAAGATAACTTTAATCTTTCTCATGCCTTCAATTAAGTTACCATCTTTAACTGTATACCAATTAGGATTTTCTACTAATTTTCCCCTATCTAATATCTAATCATCTTTAACTAAGACACCTACTCTATAATACATTGGAATAGAAAAAGTAAATTTTTCTGTTCCATCTATATTAAGAGTCATCTTTGGATTTTCAATTCGTCCTTTTTGCTCCACATCGGACCACTTCAAGACAGTAATAAAGCTGTCTTGAAGCGTCCATAGGGAGACCTCATAACTACGAATTTCTTTTTTAAGAATACCACGATTATGATATTGTGTTAACATTAATTGTACTTGTTCATCCGTAATCATGTTTTCTCCTCCTTTTACTCATTATAAGTACATATTCTTATATAGAATTTGTACTTTTTCAAGTGGTACTTGTACCGTATGATAAATACGGTGTGAATATTCTTTATGAGCTACTGTCCAACCTTCAATCGCGCCGGTAGAGGTTGGATAATTTCTATCTCTTATTATTATGTAATTAGAGCGTAACATATCACCGACATCTTCTTCTACTTCTGTTAAATTATAAGGAGATGTTACATAGCGATATTTAAATTTACCAGTCGCTTCACCATTTTCGCTATTAAAAGTAAAAGTAACAGGAGCAACTGTATTATTACTATCTAATAAAAATTCTTGCATACTCTCGACAAGTCCTAAATCTGAAGATTGTATATTTGCATTACTTCCTAAATCATTAATGACTTTGTTTGCCCATTCACGAACTCTAACATGTCTAACTTCTTCTCTCAACATTTGTCTTATATCTTCCCAAGTTTTAGTTGTAGAAGGAGTTACATATGTTTTAAATATATTAATAACTTTATTATAACTGGTAAATACATTCGGAGTAGTAAAACATAATTCCTATTTATTTCTACTTTCAACAGTAAACGTATCATATGATTTGTTACCATTTTTCTTATAAGAATTTGCAGGAGTATTAATATACCCTTCATCAAATGTAGGAGTTAATTCAAATGAGATAATAGTCGGAGATGGTGCAGTGCCAGAATAGTAGAAGAAACCACAATTTTCATTAGAATCTTCCAAGACATTACTACGAGCTGATAAAGAACTAATTCCTTCACCGGATGCCTCGATAATTGCGCCCGCAATAATACCATATTGGAATGGTGCAACCGCATCATCGGCTTCAATTCTCGCACCTTCGCCCAATAAGTCTCCTGTTTCGGGATCATATAAATCTTCATCGTTTGCAATACTCCATACTTGGCAAATTATATTATTATCAACATTTGCAAATCCACCATTACCAAGTAACATATTATGTTGAATCATACTACCCAGTGGAATACCATCTTCATAAAGAATCTTTAAAGCATCTTTTGAAGCGAATATCTCAACACGATTACCATTTGCATCAGTCCAATAGTCAATGTATCTATGCTCTTCTTTTTCACCAAGAATATTAGTAACTGAATACCAATGTGGACTATCCATTACAAAAGAAATATTGATAGTACCTTTATATAATGTAGTACTTGTTTCATATGTATAGTTAGAAATTGGAACTGTAATCTTTTCTTCAAAAGGTAATAATTCTAATGCGGGAGGATTCGCTATTCTAGCAAGAATCGCGCGATTAGGATGTTCAGCTAAAATTAACTCTTTAGTATCGCCCGCTCTAAACCAATACAAGAAGTCATCAAGTTCGCGCTGATCAATACCGTCACTAACCAATGTTAAATCTAATTGATTAGCTTTATAATGAGTATTCCAATACTGCTATCCTTCTAAATTATCATATGTCGAAGTAATATCTTCAAATGGAGCAGACCCGGAACGTCCTAAGCTATTTCCATTAGTAATAGCAATTAAATTAAAATCTTCTATATGACGGCCGCCAAAAGAAAAGCTAATAAATGAACGCTTCATGAAGGGGAGATAATTCTCCCCTTCATGAGTTGCTAAATATACTTGTCTTTTTTTATTAACATTAAAAACATTATCTGGCACCATACCATCATTTATATATCCATAGTCTCTATATACTGTTGCCATAACTCATTTTACCTCCCTATTCTATTTTGTGCTTGTGTTTTACGTGCAATTTGAAGCATCTTATCGAGTGCCTGTTCACCTGCGCGCTGTGCATCATAATCATTTGCAATCTTAGATACATTCATTTCTACAGTTGCATTTTCAATAGTAACGCCGCTACTAGAGTTGATTGTATCATAAGCTGATGCGTTAGGAATACTATTATATGCATCCCTAAAGTCAGTCAATAGACTTAATAGGGAAGTTGGTTTGTTACTTAGAATATCATTACGTAAGATGGATGTCTACTGTGCTGTAAGAACTGATTCTTTAGCATGAACTAATGCGAACTAATCCTAATCGACCATTCCACCGCGATCATAGGTTTCTGCAGTCTACTAACTTCCTTTCGCATAGTATCCTTTTACTTTTTTAGAATTTGCTAAAGCTTGCTTTTTAGCTTGTTCAGCTGAAACAGTGCTTACCGCAGTTACCCATTTAGATTGTAAGCCAGACGGTCCATAATAAGCAGTTAATACACGAGCACGATATGTCTTTTTATTATTATCTGGATTTTTAGCTTCACTAGTTCCACCGCCAGATCCAGTTAAATCACCCGCGGCTGCAGCGCTTGCTTCTGCCACGGCATTACCAGCAGTAGTTACCTCTTTAGCTGCTTCAGCAACGGCCTCATCGCTATTTTCCGCAATAAGAGCATCCATTCCACCTTCAACTTTTTCTCTGAATAACTCAAATTGTTCTGCTTGGAACAAAGTCTCACGGTAAGATTGAGCACTCTTTACAGGAGATTCGGACCAATACTCCGAGTTATTCTAATGAATGAAAGTAGCAATTTCTTCTGGAGATTTACTCATCTATTCATAGACTTGATTCCACAATAGACCATTTTCTTTTTCATATGCTAACTGTTCTTCTGCTAATTCAATCTAACGATCAAGCCGTTCAAGTTCATTATCAGAAGCTTCCTGCAAAGCATCAATTTGTGCCTGTTGTGCATCAAAATATGCATCCTACTATTTAGAACTAATTTCTTGTTGTAGACTTGCAATCTAAGAAGCTGAACCACCACTACGCTGTATAATTGCAAGTTGACGTTGAAGTTTATTTAGTTCTTTTGTATCCTATTGACGAGCAAACATATCACGCTCTTTCTATAACTGATTAGACAAACCATCAAGTAAATTCTTTGAAGATTCTTCAATTGCATCACGTTCATCTTGCATCTATTTAATTGAACGTTCGCGCATGTCTACAATAGCGCCAAGAACTTT
>Ga0310696_10011493_pt1 | contig 10104 bp, 7 predicted proteins | sample AusTroGonzalo_MG_4_FD_203885 | JGI IMG/M metagenome (GOLD analysis project Ga0310696, IMG submission 203885) | Bovine rumen microbial communities from tropical cattle in Woodstock, Queensland, Australia - Gonzalo_02 (v2) (version 2) | ecosystem: Host-associated > Mammals > Digestive system >... | reverse complement strand
CACGGAATTAGCCGGTCCTTATTCATGCGGTACCTACAAAAAGGGACACGTCCCTCACTTTATCCCCGCATAAAAGCAGTTTACAACCCATAGGGCCGTCATCCTGCACGCTACTTGGCTGGTTCAGGCTTACGCCCATTGACCAATATTCCTCACTGCTGCCTCCCGTAGGAGTCTGGTCCGTGTCTCAGTACCAGTGTGGGGGACCTTCCTCTCAGAACCCCTACCGATCGAAGGCTCGGTGGGCCGTTACCCCGCCGACTACCTAATCGGACGCATCCCCATCCCTTAGCGATTAATCTTTGATTCATTTCAGATGTCCTCTACGAATAACATAGGGTATTAATCCGACTTTCGCCGGGCTATGCCCTACTAAGGGGAAGGTTGGATACGCGTTACTCACCCGTGCGCCGGTCGCCATCAACAATAGCAAGCTATCGTCATGATGCCCCTCGACTTGCATGTGTTAAGCCTGTAGCTAGCGTTCATCCTGAGCCAGGATCAAACTCTTCACTGTAAAAATTGTATCTTCAATTCCACATGGGAATCTTTTTCTCTGCTCAGAACGACTATCCAAATCTCATTCCTGAAGGCTGCTTGCGCGACCTTCATTTTGGAAGGTTGCTTGCGCAACCTTCACAAGAATTAAACGGTTCGTTTCTTCTACCCAAGTACCCATAAAGGGCACTCGCTTCTTGTACTACTTCTGTCTATGTAAATCTTTCAAAGAACTCTTTCTTAACCCTCGGTTTTTCCGAAAGCGGGTGCAAAGGTACGAACTTTTTTTGAACCAACAAAACTTTTCGGGGAAAAATTTCATCTTTTATGCGAAATTCGTATCACTCTTGATGCATATCAAGGCAGCAAATCGCCTACACCTTATTATATATAAGAGAGAAGGAAAAAGGACAACGGATACGGAAGAAGGATGACGATGAGAAAGGAGGAATTATTTAGCCATAGATTTGGTTGATTCGGAAAAATGTCGTACCTTTGCACTTACATAATCATTTATGCGAAGCAAAAAAACAAAATCAATCCTATAATAATTAATAAAGAACATGCGTATGAATAAAATGATGAAGATGAGTCTGGCAGGACTGATGTGTTTAGCATTAGTCAGTTGTGCCAACATGGGTCAGGTGCTTGGCGCCATGACCAACGGCACTGGCATCACAAATGCCATCACAAGCGTTATCGGCCTTGACAAAGTGACCCCTCAGGGACTAATTGGAACATGGCAGTACAAGAATCCAGGCTGCGCTTTTACTAGCAAGAATCTGTTAGCTAAGGCCGGCGGCGAGGTGGCGGCTGTACAAATCGAAGAGAAATTATTGCCTTATTACCAACAAGTGGGCATCTCTAGCAATAACACAGTCATCAGTTTCAACCAGGACGGTACGTTTAGTGCAAAGATCGTCGGCACGCCATTCAATGGTAGGTACACCTTCGATGAAGCCACACAGAAGATCACCATGAAGGGTCTGTTGCTAACTGTAAACTGCTACACCAAGCGTGAACTTAACGGAATCTCCATTTTGTTTGAGGGTAAGAAATTGCTCTCCGTGCTTCAGACCATGGCGGCTTTAAGTGGTAATCAGAGTATTGAGACTGTGAGCGAAATCAGCAAGAACTATGATGGTGTAAGAGTCGGTTTCGACATGAATAGATAGTTTTTCTGCAAAAATATGCAGAAATATTTGGTCGGATGCAAAGTTTTGAGTACTTTTGCATCCGTTTTCTGAATAAATATACCATCATGAAAGTAAAGAACAACCGATTAGAGGCCCTGCGTCTCATCATCTCAAGCCAGCAGTTGGGCAGTCAGGACGAGCTGTTGAACGCTTTGCAGAAAGAAGGATTCAAACTGACGCAGGCAACTCTGAGTCGCGACCTCAAACAGTTGAAGGTCGCTAAGGCTGCCACGATGGGTGGCAATTACATCTATGTGCTGCCCAACGACACGATGTACAAACGGGTGTCGACACCAAGTAATATCCGTGAGATGATGCAGGTACCAGGTTTCGTCAGCATCAATTTCTCTGGTAACATGGGTGTCATCAAGACCCGTCCTGGCTATGCCAGCAGCATCGCCTGGAACATCGACAATAGTGATGTGCCCCAGATCATCGGCACCATCGCTGGCGACGACACGATATTCATCGTCATCAAGGAGGGTATCAGACACCAGGAAGTCGTCGAGGCTCTGAGCGACATCGTGCCCAACATGAGATGACATCAGAGACAAGAGATAAGAAGTGAGAGGTGAGAGATAAGAGTTAAGAAGTAAGAGTATCATATATAAAATGGAACAAGAAATTGATATAGAAGTATTGGTGGCGGGGCCTGAGCATGAGAAGTACGTCGACACCATCCTCGACACGATAGCCGAGGCAGCCAAGGTTCGTGGTACTGGCATTGCCAAGCGTACCCACGAATACCTTACCAAGAAGATGCTGGAGGCCAAGGCAGTGATAGCCCTAACAAAAGATGGCCGTTTTGCCGGATTCAGCTACATCGAGACCTGGGAAAACCAACAATATGTGACCACCTCTGGTCTGATCGTACATCCTGACTTCCGTGGTCACCACGTGGCGAAGCGCATCAAGGACATGACCTTCACCCTGGCCCGTACCCGTTGGCCACATGCCAAGATCTTCTCATTGACGAGCGGTGCTGCCGTAATGGCAATGAATACAGCCTTAGGCTACCAGCCCGTGACCTTCGCCGACCTCACTGAAGACGAGGCTTTTTGGAAGGGTTGTGAGGGTTGCGTCAATGTCGACGTGCTGCATCGCACTGGCCGTAAGTACTGCATCTGCACCGCCATGCTCTACGACCCCACGGAGCACCTGCCTGCCAAAATACCCGATGAGGTGATTGAGCGCATCAATAAGATTGACGGAAAAGAGAATTTTTAGTTTATAGTTTAGCATTTATAGATTATAGAAAGATATGGCAAACAAGAAAGTTGTAGTAGCCTTTTCTGGTGGGCTTGACACCAGTTACACCGTAATGAAGTTGACCCAGGACGGTTGGGACGTGTATGCTGCCTGTGCCAATACAGGTGGTTTCAGTGCTGAGCAGTTGAAGGTCAACGAGGAGAACGCCTATAAGCTGGGCGCTGTGAAATATGTCACCCTCGACGTGACCCACGAATACTACGAGAAGTCGTTGAAGTACATGATCTTCGGCAATGTACTGCGTAACAACTGCTACCCCATCAGTGTCAGCTCTGAGCGTATCTTCCAGGCTATCGCCATTGCCCGCTATGCCAAGGAGATTGGTGCTGATGCCATCGCTCACGGAAGCACTGGCGCTGGTAATGACCAGATCCGTTTCGATATGACCTTCCTCGTGATGGCCCCTGGTGTGGAGATCATCACCCTGACGCGTGATAAGAAACTGACGCGTAAGGAGGAGGTAGACTATCTGAACGAGCACGGATTCTTCGCCGACTTCACCAAACTGAAGTACTCTTATAATGTCGGCATCTGGGGCACCAGTATCTGCGGTGGTGAACTGCTCGACCCCACACAGGGTCTGCCTGAGGATGCTTACCTGAAGCATGTCACTGCCAAAGAGCAGGAGTCGCTGCTGAAGATACAGTTTGAAAAGGGCGAGATTGTGGGTGTGAATGGTGAGAAGTTCGACGATAAGGTGAAGGCCATCCAGAAGATCGAGGAGATTGGAGCCTCTTACGCCATTGGCCGTGACGCCAACGTAGGCGACACCATCATCGGCATCAAGGGTCGTGTAGGCTTTGAGGCCGCAGCACCAAAGCTGATCATTGAGGCCCACCGTCTGTTGGAGAAGTCGACACTGAGTAAGTGGCAGCAGTACTGGAAGGACCAGGTGGCCAACTGGTATGGTATGTTCCTCCATGAGAGTCAGTATCTGGAGCCTGTGATGCCCGATATCGAGGCCATGCTCAGTTCTTCACAGCGCAATGTCACGGGTACCGCCATTCTGAAGCTCCGTCCTTATGGTTTCGAGACCGTCGGCATCGACTCCGCCAACGACCTCACCAAGAGCAAGTTAGGCGAGTATGGCGAGACGCAGACAGGCTGGACTGCCGACGAGGCCAAGGGCTTCATCAAGGTGTCGAGCACCCCACTCCGCGTCTACTACGGCATCCACAAAGACGAGAAACGATAATATGATTAAAGTAGGAATATTAGGTGCTGCAGGGTATACGGGTGGCGAACTCATCCGCCTGCTGCTGAACCACCCCGAGGCAGAGATCGTGTTTGCCAACTCAGAGAGCAACGCCGGCAATCTGGTCTCAGATGTCCACGAGGGTCTCATTGGCGACACAGACCTCAGGTTCACAGATCAGATGCCCTTCGACGAGGTCGATGTCGTGTTCTTCTGCTTCGGTCACGGCAAGAGCGAACAGTTCCTCAAGGAGCATATCATCCCAGAGCAAGTGAAGATCATCGACCTGGCACAGGACTTCCGTATCAAAGGCGACCACGACTATGTCTATGGTCTGCCTGAGATCAACAAAGAGGATATCCAGAAGGCACAGCATGTAGCTAATCCCGGCTGCTTCGCCACTTGTATTCAGGTGGCATTGCTACCTGCCGCCTACCTGAATCTGCTGAAGGAAGACGTGGCCGTAAATGCCATCACCGGATCCACTGGAGCAGGTCAGAAGCCTGGCGCCACCACCCATTTCTCGTGGCGCAACAACAACCTGAGCATCTACAAGCCCTTCCAGCATCAGCATATCGCAGAGATCCGTCAGAGTCTGAAGCAGGTGCAAGGCTATCTCGATGCCGACATCGATTTCATCCCCTACCGTGGCGACTTTGCCAGAGGCATCTTCTGCACGGCAGTCATCAAGACACCTGCCCCTGTGGAGGAAGTGATCGAGGCCTACAAAGACTTCTACGCCGATGCCGCCTTCACCCACTACAGTGACAAGGCTATCGACCTGAAACAGGTGGTGAACACCAACAAAGCCCTCGTCCACGTGGAGAAGTACGGCCAGAAGTTGCTCGTCACCTCAGCCATCGACAACCTCCTGAAGGGAGCCGTGGGTCAAGCCGTGCAGAATATGAACCTCTTGTTCGGCATTGACGAAACCGCTGGCCTCCGTCTCAAGGCCTCAGCATTCTAAAATAGAACAGCAAAAAGGGAATGGTGAAAACATGGCTGCTACTCATATGGTGCTTTGTTAGTTTTGTGCTGCCCATGGTAGCCCAACAACAAGCATGTCCTGTTGTGCAGATCGAGACAGAGCGGCTGCCAAATTTGAACATTCCTCGTGCAGGCCATGCTATGTTCTATGCCAATGGCGAACTGACGGTAGCAGGTGGTCATACAAACGGTTTCGTACCCACTCCGACAGCCGAATACTATAAAGACGGCAAATGGCATACAATGCAGATGACCTACACCCACGACTTCGGCCTTTCTGTAGTGCTGAAGTCTGGTAAGGTGCTGTTGGCAGGAGGCTGCGAACGTGAGGCCGGTATCGGGCAAACTATCAATGCGGAAATCTACGATCCGCAAACCCACTCTTTCAGGGGCTTTGGCAACTTACGACGAGGTCGTGTCTGGGCCTCAGCCATCGAGCTCGACAGCGGACAGGTGGTCATCGCAGGCAACTGGTACGCCCAAGATGGCATCGAACTCTTCCAAGAAAGCCAAAGCAGCAGTGGCGACTATAAAGGAAAGAGCAGTTTCACATATATAAAAGATGTTGCAGCCCAGCGCGCTAATCCCCATATCTTCCGTATGGCCGATGGTGACGCCCTCATTATCGGCAGCAACGGCATCAATGGCGATACCCTGCGCTGCACCTTTGCCGACCGTCTGAAAGGCGACACCCTACATATCCCTCTGCTCGAGTCGTGGCAACCTCTTATCAGCAATGCCCACAACGATGCCATGAGTTTCATCGGCAACGAGTCAAAAGGAGACTTCACTTATCTGTTGCCTATGCAGGACGGCACTGGTCAGGTGGCCATAGCCTGTGTCAGTGGCACTGATATCAGTCTGTTACCTACTGTCTGCCCTATTCCGATGGACTGCCAAGGAGAGCCCATCGAATACACCACAAGCGTGATTGTAGACCGTCAGGCACACCGGGCTTATCTTCTCGGCATCAGCAAAGACATCCACACAGACTCCGAGAAAACTCAACTATATGTGCTCTGCATCGACTATGACCAAACGTCAGCCAACGGTGGAGCACCTATAACACTCTATTATACCCATCAGTTACAGGTAGTACCCGACTGCATGCCTCTCGTGACACCCGAAGGCAATCTATTGTTAACAGGTGGCATGTCAGGGAACAGCAATTATACTCCCACGGATGCCGTCTGGCTGCTCCGTTTTGGCGGAGAGCCCGAAGTGACTACCAGCGGGGGGGCTTGGTGGATATGGATATTACTGACATTGGTTGTCCTGGCGACTATTGTCATGTTTATCTATCGACGTCGTACTCGTGGCAATAAATTGTGCGATTCGCATCAGAGACAAGATGTCCAGACACCCCCCGCGATGCCAGACAATGAACTGATGAATCGCATTAGACTTCTGATGGAAGAGCAGAAGCCCTACCTCAACAGCGAACTGAAGTTGGGTGATATAGCCACAGCCCTCGGCACCAACCGCAATGCCATCTCCAGCGTCATCAACACTCAATGTAACTGCTCCTTTACTCAGTTAGTAAACACCTACCGCATCAACCATGCCAAAGGGCTGATGCGCAGTCAGCCTGACATTAAGATCTCTGAGGTATGGACAGCCTCAGGCTTCACCACCGAGTCGAACTTCTTCCGCACATTCAAGGCCATCACAGGCATGACTCCAAGTGACTGGAAACAGAAAAAAGACTGACGGATGATCATCCGTTAGTTAAAAATGACGATTTGCTAGTCCTTATTCGATTTTTTTTTCTTATCTTTGCGACATCATTATCAACCTAAACGTTATAAAGATGGAAACAAAGACCAAATCCCTCCATTGGTTGCTCTCACTGCTGAGCGCCCTTTTCCTGTTATCAGGCCTTACCGCCTGCAATAGTTCAAATGATGAAGCAGATGGTGGAGGCGACTTCATTCAAGTACCTGGCAACGAAGGAGACACTTGGGTGAAGGACGATGACATTAAGGATGCAGATCTTGACCTATTGGTGGAACTCGCTGTCAAGGCAGAGCGTATGCGTCAAGAATTTGTCCTGATGCTCAGCAATGGCGGCGTGGGCGACAAGCCCTTCTGTGGTGCAGGCCTCGGTACAGACACCGGCCCAACCATCAGACTTATGACGGAGATTCTGGAGAAGCAAAATGAATATCGTGAAGTTCTGGAGCGTCTTGACGGAACTGCCATTTTAAAACCTACAGGCACTCGCGACAAGTTGAAAGACATGTGGGACATCATCACATGTGGAAAGACCGAGGCTCAGAGAGAAAAAGAGATTGTTCAGGAGGTTCTCAACGCCAACAAGGTCTATAGCAATGCTACAGCCCAGAAACAACTTTATGACTTCTATTGTTCACAGGAGCCTGAAAGGGCTAAGAAGATTGGAGCCACTGACGCCAAAGATTTCTTCAACAAGTTGAACAACGGTGATCTGAATGACTACATGCTCAACATCAGCCATATCTGGCGTGACAAGGGTATCGATGAAGCCGACAAGCCTGGCAATGCCGTAGGCGACTATGCTTATACGGCTTTTACAGGCAAAGCCGAATATATGAACTCGGCCTTTCGAGTAGGCGGTAAGGCGGCTGTGGCGGCAGGAAGACTATATTTCACAGCAGTCGATAATCTTGCAGGCGGATACGGCTCCAAGATTATGGATTTCGGCGATGCCATTCAGAATCAAATCACGAGGCTGAAACTGATGAAGAAAACGCTTGAGGGCAAGCCTGACTGGCAGGGATGGAATAGTTATATTGTCGACAATCTAAAGGGTGATTTAAAGGATGCCATCACAGGAGCCATTGGCGACGACGACAGTTTCGGTAAGGATGCTATTGATATGGTAGCAGAAGAAATACTCGGTTGGATAGCTAAGCAGTGTACCAGCAATGACAATGGTGACGACTCTGAGAAGGCCCAACAGAAGAAGGATGAACTGGCTAAGGCCGACGAAATTGCCATTATCAATATTGAGACTGACTTTGGTTCACAAGGCAAGATGATCATCGTCACAGACGAATCTACTGGGAATGTCCATGTGGCAACACCAAACGCCGATGGACGTCTGACAATATCAACCACTCCTGGCAATAAACTCATTACCGTTATAAAGAATAATGGTGAACGACTTACAAAGCAGATAAAAGCCATAGCAGGTGCAAACACCGTGACCTTCAAGACAGAAAAGGCGCCTTATATCGAAACTAATCCGCGCTCGATAACCATCGACGGCGATGGAAGCAAAGAACTGGCATATGTGCTGACCAACTGCAAATATGTAAAGTATCGACAGACGAGTGGCTCAGAATGGTGTAAGGTGGATATGAAAATATATTATGGCAAATCCGGACAACTTACTCCAGAAAATTCCGTCCAGTTTACTGCCGAAGCAGACCCAAATAATGAAGGTAAGGAACGAAATGCCACCATTGTACTCGAAGGCTATAATGATAATTCGAGTGGAGCCAAGCCGATGGTAACATATAACCTCAAAGTAACCCAACTAATAATGAATAATCAGAAAGGAGATGCCTCTGTCACACCAGACGAGATCGTCTTCCCTGCCAAGGGCGGAACCGAAAAAGTGTCTATTAAGGCTAACGGGTACACAAAGTACAGCCACAAGAACATCGATTCCAAATACTCATCATGGCTATCTGCCCATAACGTTTCAGGTGGTTTCATAGAAATCACAGCCCAACCTAATACGACAGGACAGGTTCGTACTGGTGAAGTGATATGCTATGTTACTAACGAAGATAATCCTACGGAAGAACAGAAATATCTCCTACCCGTCAAGATTACCCAAGAGGCAGAAGCATCTCAACCAACAAATTCTATTCATAGTGTAGAATTCAAATTTAATACCAAGACTCAAGAAAGTTTAGAATTAACTGGTTTTGATGGCGGATATCTCGTTTTCACAACAATGCAAGATTCTTTTGACTTTGGATATGCGGTAACTCCGATTAATGGTGGTAAAAACATAGAATCAAACAATATAGAAGTCATCCAGAACAAAAATGGACTCCACGTAAAATGTGAAAGTGACTATACAAATCTGACGGCTGATGAACTTGTAGGAGTACTAGAGTTTGATATTGATGATATGAGTAAATTGGATAATGGCACTGCGATTGTCTCAAATATCACTTTCAAAGGTGCACATTATGGTCGTGATGAATTATTTTATTATGATCTTGCCCCATCAGGATTGAAGATGGAAAAAAAGATGGATAATAGGCAAGCAACATGGACAGCCACAAACAGCACTGGTCTGTCTTTCAGCAAATATGTTTACAAAGCCGTGGCTAATGACGATTCCTGGGCTCATTCTTATCAGTACTTAAATCATTCAGTAAATTATGTAATTCTCATTGTAACTCTTTCCAAATAACAAAACCACAGGGAGAGGTTCAACCCACGGGGACTGGTCCTGTGAGTTATCCCATCGGACCTTGTCCCTATAAGTTCGCCATATTTATCAACTAAACCTAATAGGAATAATGAAAACAAAGACCCAATCCCTCCGTTGGTTGCTCCCCCTCCTGAGCACCCTTTTTCTGTTATCAGGCCTCACTGCCTGCGATTCAACAGAAGGAACAAATGAAAACGAGCCTGATAAGCCAAAGCCAGAAGTACCCGTTGCTGATGGCGACTGGCAAGTCGTACCTGCCACCGGAGGCACCATCACGAAAGACGACATCACAATAGACTTCCCAGGCGGCACATTCAGCAATAATGCGAAAGTGGCAATAACCAACTTGAAAAAGGGATCCATTTGTGGTGAAAAAGAGGTGTCAAGCTTCTATATGGTAACGATGCCCATTACAACCCACAAGCCTACAACCTATAGAATCAAGTGCGACAAGAAGGACGATGACATCCAGATGATACTCCACTCGACATATCTTGAACGCTCAACAGGTGAGACTAAAGAAT
>Ga0310696_10011491_pt1 | contig 10105 bp, 21 predicted proteins | sample AusTroGonzalo_MG_4_FD_203885 | JGI IMG/M metagenome (GOLD analysis project Ga0310696, IMG submission 203885) | Bovine rumen microbial communities from tropical cattle in Woodstock, Queensland, Australia - Gonzalo_02 (v2) (version 2) | ecosystem: Host-associated > Mammals > Digestive system >... | reverse complement strand
GTCCCGGTCGCACACTTCGGGTTCAGGGAAGACTCAGCCATCAGATTGCCCATAATCGCGGCGGTGCCGTACTCGTTCCACGTCATACCAAGCAGGTATTCCCAGATCTTTTCTTCATTACTCATTGGCTTTCTCCACATGTATGATGATGTCGTATCCTTCAGCGGTTTCCTCGATGTCGTACACGTTCTCGGAAAGGTTGTAGCCGTTCCGGATGGACAAGATCAGGTTATCAACCGTCACGCTGCTGTTGTTAATCTTGACCCGCTGTGAACTTTCGCAACCGCTCAGAACCATCAACAGGGCGATCAGGAACACACACAGACAGAGGATAGCTGTCCTGGTTTTCATTCCGTTTCACCGCCTTTCATGTGCGCCCCGCACCGCATGCAGTAGTTCTTTTCTTCGCAGAAATCTATGTAGCTGACATTGAATCCGACGATGTACGTATAGCCGCACTCAGAACACCGGATCAGTCTGCTCTCTTCACTGTTCTGCGGGTTGTCTTCTTCCCACTGACCGTCACCAGGCAACAGCGGACAGGTCGATTCCTTCCAATGCTTTGCGGGAAAGTGGCCAGCGTACGGTTCGATTACGTGGTTAGCTACGCGGCTTTTGTTTGGTTTCTGGGCCAAGCAGTACATGATGCTACCGCCATAGCTCATAAACGGGCAGGAACTGCAACCGTCCGGCATCTGCATGTCTTTAATCCTGATCAATTCGTTTCACCTCGTTTTAATAATGGGGTGCGGGGCGGGAATCGAACCCACCTGAACGGCGGCACGTCCCGGAAGCCAGCAATAGAGAGCGCTTATCTCCTTTCAGTCCGACTCCGGCACCGTCCTGAACCTTTCCGCACCATAGCTTCCCTTAGCGGATCCTGTATGCGCCATCAGACACACAGGACCCGAGGGAAGCGACGGGAGAAGAAAAATCCCGCCTGGGCTTATAGCCCGATACCGGTTTCCGACTCGAACGGATGGGATCACGGTCCCAGCCTCCTTGACCGGCTCGTTACTTATACTCAGCAAACCGCTTAACCGTTTTGAAGATCGCTTTGTGGTTAACCCATCTGGCAAACCGCTTCAACTCTTCATCCGGTTCGGTGTTGCTGGTAAAGTCTCTGTACGGTTGAGCGAATACCTCAACCCCTGCGTCCCGCAGCTCTACGGCCCTGTGTTCCGCACTTCCGATTTCCTGAACCAGCAAGTAGCAGAACACTCTGTACGGCTTAACTCCGCATGCGCTGAGCCTCTGTACGGCCTTCAGAACGACATCCAGCATTGCGTCTGTGTCACAGCTCATCCGGATAAACCTGATCCATTTGAGCTTGCTCAGTTTCAAAGCTACGTCGTCACTGATCAGCCTCGCGTCCAGTCCCTGGTTGAAATCCACCTTGACTCCGGTTCCGGTCATCCTGTCTATTTGTTCTAATCCGTGAGGACAGGCCAGAACGTTGTTGTCCATAAACACTATCTTGTCGCTGTCCGGTCGCTTGATTTCTTCCCATGTCCGGTATGGTCTGATCTTTCCTTCCTTCTTCGGAACGACACACCATGGGCAACTCCGGATACATCCTCTGGTCAGGAAGCCTATTGCGTAATCACAATTCGGATAGATCGAATAGTCAGGAAATATGCTGTCAATTTCAGGCGGCAGCTCGTCATAGTTTCCGTAGCCCGTACCACCTTTTACAGTATTTTCAGGTAGGTAAGGACATTCCGGTGTAAACGTGAAAACCTTTGAGCTATATACCCGGTCGTATTGGAGTAGGGGATTCCACCATTCCACGGTATCACCCTGGGACTTGTGCCACGCTGATATCTTCATCAGGGCATAGTTCGGGAAATCTGTTGCGTCGCTATCATGGAGTCCGATACGCATCTGTGCCTTCCTCAATGTTGGTTATCGTCGAAAACTTCAGAAATATATCCGTTCTCGCTCGGTACGAATTCGTATCCGCAGATGTCCGCGTCCTTTCCGCGAGACTGACCGCTGCATCCGTCGCCGGTCTGCATGTTGAAGTAATGCAATTCCCCGTTCAGATCCACCCAAATGCTGTCGTGCCGATCATCGCCGACCCGGTGGACCCGTCCGGTCATCTTGTCCTTGACGAAGAAGTCACACAGGCTCATTCTTTTTCCATAGCCTCCTTCTCCCATCTCTCCATGTTCAGTTTCCTGCGGAGAGCATCATTCCGGCGCTTCAGGTTTGCTTTGTTCTTCCCGTGGAACTTGTAGTCCGGCACAAACGGCATCCCGATCCGGATCAGGTTCTCTTCGGCGAGTTCCATTCCGTGGATGATGTCCGCCAAATCTCCGAATCCGTAACCGATATTCTCGTCTCTGGTGCAGTCCGGATAATCAACAAACTCAAGCCAACCAACACCGAAATATCCGTTAACAATCAGGTGACCCGGATGTTCAAACACGACTGCACGAACCTTAACCGAATAGGTTCCAAGGAAGGTATTTACGTATTTGTAGTAGTCGGTCTCATCGTCATACGCGACCCATTCCCAGCCGTTTTGTGACAGCAGGTACAGGAAGCCGTGGAAATAATCGACAAACGGCTTTCTCTTCTTTTTCATATGGTGTTTCCTTTCTTCACATAGTTTTAAGGATCCAGACCACAAAGATCACCAGTAAAACCACCCAGATCCAAATCGGCAACTCTCATCCCTTCCTCTTTATGTCGGTTCGTTCGTCGTGTACTTCCGCCAGCGGCACTTCTTGCACCGCTCCGGGTTCTTCTCCGAATACTCCTCACAGTTGAAACAGATCTCCTTGATTGCCTCATACAGTGCGTTCCGCAACGTCCCGATCTCCTTGGTCAGGTCAAAGATCCTCGCGTCCTTATCTGTCATGCTTGCATCACCTTGTCTCTGTAGTACGCGATGGTCGCGTTCTTCTTTCCGAACATTGCGGCTATGTCTTTCACCTGATAACCGTTCAGAAGCATCTCCGTCACGATTTCCTTTTCCTCATCCGTTAGGCGGACATACGGTCTGGATACGTGCAATCCGGAAGATTTTGCCGCTTTCTGCTTTTCCTCTTTCTCACGGTCCGCTTTCCGCATGCATCTCCAGGAGCAGTAGAAAACCAATGTCTCATTGCATCCTCTCTGGTAGGCCCAGATCGACCTGGCCATGAACACCGCCTTGCAGACCGGACACACACGCTCAATCGGTCCGCTCTCGTATCTGACGTTCATCGTTCGCCCTCCTGATTTCGATCTCGCAAGCGCCTTCCGCCCGGACCACATTGTCCGCCCAGTTTGCGCACTGCATCAGGGTCCCGTCGGCTGTCAGCGTCCGACCGTCTTCCAGTTTGGCTTCTCCATGAAACATCTCGTCATTCATAGGCCTATCTCCACCTCACCTTTCTTCTGAAGTTCTTCAGGAGCGTTTTTGACGCTTCCCGCAATTTGGTGTTTTCAAGTCTGCGTTCGTTCGCAATGTCTCTCAGGACCCTGAATTCCTTGTACTGCTCACAATCGATGTGGCATCCGACCTCACGGTACGGACAGCTTTTACATGGCGCGGAATACCTGCTCATCGGCGTCACTGCTTTCGGAATGATTTCTGCTTGCATGTCCGGCATCTCCTCACTGTTCCGGAATGGAAACCGGAGCGAGATACTTTGACTGGATAAACCCTTTATTGGTCACGGCCCACTCATCCGTCCAATACCAGACCGTCAGCTCGGTTCCGGTCACGACCCAGCAGCGCCGCTCACCGCAGATGTGTTTCCGGCAAGCGACCCGCCGACCGTTGGCCTGAACCGTTGTGGTAGCGCATACGACCTTTGGCTCCTCCGTGGAAACGTAACCGCAATAAATCCATCCTTCGCTCATTTCCAGTCCAAGCTTTACCAGATGGAGAAATCCGTTTTTATGTTTGCCGTCTATGTAAATCTTGTCTCCGGTTTCGAACCGGCCAAGGATCTGGCCCTTCCGGCTCGGAGTCTCCCGGATATTCACACAGTCGTTCGGCTGGCAGAGAACCCAGCACTCCGTATAAACCTGCTCGTTTTCGGCAATTGCGTAGAACATGTTGTAGCAGCAGACCAGAGCGATTACGACAGCCAGCGCTTTGCATACCATTTTGAAGACTTGAATCTTCGCGTTCATCAGAACACCCTCCTAAAATCAGTTGATGGTTAACCGTGGATATTCGCCCTTATACCAGGTCACGAATCCGTCTTTCGGGATCCGGTACCGGTGGCATACCTTGCAAATTGGGAATCCCAGATACTTCGGTTCCAGCTCAGCCTGATCACGGATCATCTGCGGGGAACAGCTCATGAACTCGGCTACCTGAGCAACCGTCAGGAAGTTTTCCGTCAGGTTTTCAATGTCCTGGATCGTTTTGACCGGAGCCTTTTCCATCTTGCTTTCAGTCCTTCCTTGATCCGGTAGCCCCCGGATTCCTTATACATGCGGTTCAGTTCCTGCTCCGTCACCAGCAGGGGAGACGGTTGCTGAACCGGGGTCTCGTACACTCGCGTTTTCCCGTCCTTGAAACTCATCCGGATCCGTTCCGGGTACTTGCCGTATCCGTAGGTGCACAGCGGAACGGGCATCAGCGGCGGTCTCAGTCTTGCGGCTCTTCCAATTAGCATGCTCATCGAAATATCGTTCCCTTCAAGAAAATGTTACGATTCGTGTTGTACCTGCTGAAAAAAAATAGACTCTACAGGTACTGTGAAATGTTCGGCAATCCTGATTTTGATTTCATCTCTTGGAACACGCTGTCCATTTTCATACATTCCGACGGCGCTTTCGCTGGTACCAATTGCTTTTGAGAGATCCTGCATTGTTTCTTGACGTCCTTCTCTAAGGCTTCTGATTTTGCTTCCGATCTGAACCGCATCCAGTGTTTTATATCCCATACTTCTGTCTCCTTCCTCACGAATCGTGTTGAGTCTATCACAATCGATTTCATATGTCAACACGTTACGTGAGGAAAATTTATAAAAAAACACGAGCTGTGCGAAAATCTCTAATTTTTAATTTTTCGTGACGTTTTGTGATTTTATGTTGCTTTTCATCACGTTTCGTGATACTCTTGACCCACCGGGAGTGAATTGAGGTGATTATAATGGGTAAGAAAGAAGAAATCGGAACCCGGATCAGAGTTATGCGTAAGAGCAGGGGGATGACTCAGGAAAGTCTGGCTAAAGCGATTTGTCAATCCGCTTCCTCTATTACTATGTATGAAACTGGCAGACGTGAGCCAGATTTTGAAACATTGGAGGCGCTTGCCGATGTTTTCAACGTTCCAATAGGATCGCTTGTCGATAGGGATGTTGTAAATTACGCCGACGCGATTAATCAGGGTGAGACACCAAAGAATGACGATATACGTCTTTTAGTCAGAGGCCTGAACAAATTATCACCGGAACAGGTCGCCCAGGCTAAAAACGTCTTTCGCGCCATGTTTGCTATTACGAACCCAGACTTATTTGAAGAAGGAGATGACGAACAATGACACCAGATTTTGACCGGGCTGCCACCGCCGCTGCGGAAATCCTCATCAAGTATGGAATCTGTACCGCCCCCATTGACCCGATTCCGATTTTTAAAAAGGCGGACGGTTATAACGTTGTCACCTTCACAGAAATGTCTCAGCTAATCGGTATGGACCGGCAAGCACTCGTTGCGACATTCTCCGTTGAGAACCATGACGCTGTTTCATCTGCGTTTATCAAGAACGGAAAGCCGCATTATCTGGTTGCCTATAACATGCAACTCCCGCAATACCTCGTCCAACGTGCGCTTGCCCGTGAGATGGGTCACATTGTGCTTGGCCATGACGGATCCAGACCGGAAAATGTTCGTAATGCGGAAGCGCAGTGCTTTGCTCATCATCTGCTATGTCCCCGCGCATTAATCCACTCCATCCAAAAATCCGGAACAAAGATCACGACGGAAGTGCTTGGAAATACTACCGGATGTTATGAGCGTTGCCTGATTGGCATGAGACGCACACCGGCTACACACGTTCCGGCAGAATTAAACCGTAAGATCAAAGAGCAATTTGCCGATTATCTCAGGGATTTTCTCGATTTTCAGTCCTATCTTGCGTTGGAAGATGATTCTATGATCGCCAACTTCGGAACCTATATGGACGGATATGAGGAATGACATATGCCGGAAGAAAGAAAGCGTAAACCCAAAACCAGAGGTAATGGTACCGGCACTGCGTACAAAAAAGGGAATACCTGGGTTGCTCAGGTCATTATTGGATGGAAGATCCCGGAGGACCGGTCCAAGCCTCGCTATCCGGTAAAACGTACAAAGGGCGGTTTTGCATCAAAACGCGACGCCCTGAATGCATGCGCTTCTCTGATGCTGTCCGGAAATGACCGGGTCCGGATGACGCTTCAGCAGGTCTGGGACGCATGGAACAAGATGTATGAGCCACGAATCGTACCGTCCACCATGTCAGGATACAAAGCGGCATATAAGCACTTCCATACCCTGCATGGAACGTATATGGATATGATTTCTGCAGATGATTTGCAGGATTGTATGGATAAATGCAAGGCCGGAAAGCGTACCCATCAGGTTATGAAAGTGATTGCCGGTCTGCTCTGGGGATATGCGGTCGATAAAAACGTCATCGATAAAGACGTTACAGACAATCTCTTTACCGGTCATGGAAAGTCCGTACAACGTGACGCGATCACGGAGAGCGAAGTGGAAATCATCCGGAAAGCCATCGGTCAGGAACGATACGCTGAGTATGTTTATTGCCTTTGTTATCTTGGATACCGCCCTGGGGAAATGCTGGAACTGAGGAAGGATCAACTGCATTTCCTGGATGATACTTGGTTTTTTGTTGCCGGAAAGAAAACCAATGCTGGAAAGGACCGGGTTGTTGTGATCCCGAACCAGATTCTTTTATACGTACTGGAACGACTCTGGATCCCCGGAACTGACCTGCTTTTCCCAATGTATGAGTTCTCCCGGAAAAAGAAAGACGAAAAGCAGAAACTGGTTCGCTTCAAACCGATGACGGACAGTTATTTCCGCGAGCTGGTTTTCAAGCCGATGATGACTCGTCTTGGAATTGCAGAAGGGAAGGTGCCGTATTGTGCGAGACACACATATTCCGACAAATTGAAACGAGCCGACGGGTCCGATAAAGCCAAAGCGGAACTGATCGGTCACACAGATTACAACTTTACGCAGAAAAAATATCAGTCTTCTGACCTGGATGATTTAAAGGAAGTCGTGAATTCTATCAAATAATTAGTCGGTAGTAGAGTCGGTAGTAGAACGAAATTTTCCGTGATTTTTCGTGATTTTAGTCAAAAATCCGAAGACATAAGAAAACCCCGGAAGCCTTGATTTTCTTAGCTTCCGGGGTAGTGAGCCCGGCGGGATTCGAACCCACGACCTTTTGATTCGTAGTCAAACGAAAAACGTTGATTTATAAGGCTTTGCGGGTTCACGGTCGGTAGTAGGTCGGTAGTACAGCAGAGGCTTTTTACCGCCAGTCACCATCCGGACCGTAGCTCATTGGATACATGGGAGGGTAGTGTCCAGAATATCCGTCCATCCCCATGTCACGGCTGAACCGCCCCATGGAGTCCCGGCGACGGGCATAAGACCGACCATCGGAATAGCCCCGTCCGCCTCTGTAGCTCCGTCCGTCACCGCTTTCTTCCCATTCGCCGACGTCCTTCATTGCGTGATAGGTTTCAGCAGATTTCAGCGCATGATACAGAAGGTCAGCCTTCTCCGCATCCTGGATAGACATCTCAGCGGTATCGCCGCTGTATTTCTTGTCCAGCTTTTCCAGTTCAGCGCACATCGCCTCTTCCAGATTCTCGTAGCGTTTACTCATCTTGGTGTTCCTCCTTTCACGCGATTCTGCTAACCGTCAGGTTAGAATTCAGGACGTTGATGTTAGGCGTGGGTGTCGTTGTTCCATCCGTTACGCCGGTCACATACTCGACGCTAAGGCTGAAGCAACATCCCTTTGGTACTTTGACGATCGCTGTACTGGTCACATTTCCGTATTCATCCACAGCGGCAGGGGTGAAGATTGCCCTGCTGGTAACCCTGGGTTCGCCGTTCACCGTGATCGCAATCGCGATCGGAGTGACAGCCCCACCGGTCGGAATGGAAATGTTCCCGTTGTAGGTCACCTGATACGTCGCAAAATTCTGACCGCAGGTGATGCCGCGAAGAATAAAGATCCCCGTTTGTGCAGGGGATGGAAGCGGTGAAAACAATCGGAGCATTCAGGGCGACCTCCTGAGCGTTTACCGCTAAATATTCAGCAGCCATCTTACACCCTCCTTACGCGGCACAACCGTAGGTCTGGCCGCAGCAATTCGGGTTCTGAACGATATAGGCCGGACGCGGAACCGGAGCAAGATACTGCTCAAGCGCCGTGGTCTGGGCTTCATTGTTCGCCAGGATCGCCGCCGTCTGAGCAGACTGAGAAGCCCGGAGGTCGGCCATGGTGAGCTGCCGTTCAAGGTCCGCAATCTTCTCGTTCTTGGCGTCGATCTTGTCATTGCACATCTGATCAATGATCCGCTGGATACCGGCGTTCTGGTTGGTCAGGATGTCCCGGATACCGTCGGACAGGGCCTGACGGTCCGCACAATGCTCAGCCAGCAGGGAAGAGGTCTGATTCGCGGTAGCGAGCCGGTTTTCACAGCAGCAGCTCGACAGCGACGTTCCGAGACCGTTGAAGCCCTGCATCAGGGCAGTCTGGAGAGCAAAGTTCTGGTTCATGTCAGCCATTTGACGGCTGTTCGCGGCGATCTCAGCCTGAGCAAAGCCGTTGGCGATGTTGCCGTTCACTCCGGAGAAGCCGTTGCACAGCGCCGTCTGAACGTTGCCGAAACCGGACGTGACCGCATTCTGCACACCAGTGATCCCTGTAACCAGAGCATTCTGGTCGAATCCACGCTGGACATCACTGTATCCAGTCTGCTGACCGGCCATCAGCCAGGGGAACATACCGCCGCCGTTACCGCCGAATCCGTTGCCCCATCCGCCGTTACCGAATACCAACAGCAGAAGGATGATCCACCAGCCGTCCTGGCCAAAGAAACCATTACCGTTTCCACCGCCGAAACCACCATATGCGGGGGCTACCGGCATATACATCTGGGTTCCGTTACTATCTGTCATTTTCTTTGATTCCTTTCGATTATTTATCCTTCATCGGTCTATGCGCACTCAACCGAAAAGAATCAGGCTTGTTTGGTATTTCAGTTAACCACCAGAAACAGGAGCAAGAACAGAAGCCATGAGTTGTGCCATCCGTTCTGTGTTTTCTGACTGGGATTTGCGAAATCGGATGTCCTTCAATTCTGCGGACAAAATCATATAATCGTCCGCTGTAATCGTTTTTGTTGGCTTATTGATAATGCACTCGATAATCGCATTAATTTTTGTTTCAATCTTTTCTTCCATTGAAATTTCCTCCTATCGTATTCCCATCATGTTCAGCATTGGCTGAATTCTCTGCATCAGCGGACCGGATACCTGACCACTCTGGATCAGGTGCATTACAGTCGCCTGAGGATTTCCGGCCAGCTCTTCCGGAATGTTATACCCGGCCTGTCGAATCATCTGAAGCGGATTCGCCTGTAATTGCCCCATAGCGGCTTGCATATTCATTGGTGAGGGAAAACCTGTCTGTTGCTGTGGAGAGGCAGGAAGGCCCTGTTTTATGCCATTCAGAGCGTTATACAGCGGATTCATAGATCACACCTCGCTTTTACCTGTTTTCCTGACGGTTCCGGACGCATTACTGGTATTTGCGGAGTTGATTGCTTCCATCAGCTCGTGCTTAATCCGTTCTATATCGTCCTTCTTTACGTATTCGCTCATGTCAGGAACGTTTTTCTGCGTTTCCGCTTCACCGCTCATCAGGTTCTGAGTCCCGCTTTGGCCCATATATTTCGGAACCATATCCTCCATCTTGTAATGAATCTTCTGGAGCGGATTCGGCATGCCCATCGGATTCATGCTCTTCAGGTAAATGACGGTATCGTTCGTGTCCCACAGAGCAACAGGTTTCGTCATTCCGGCAGGAATCTGATAGGACTTTGCGGCTGCTTCACCGTCCACC
>Ga0310696_10011490_pt1 | contig 10105 bp, 4 predicted proteins | sample AusTroGonzalo_MG_4_FD_203885 | JGI IMG/M metagenome (GOLD analysis project Ga0310696, IMG submission 203885) | Bovine rumen microbial communities from tropical cattle in Woodstock, Queensland, Australia - Gonzalo_02 (v2) (version 2) | ecosystem: Host-associated > Mammals > Digestive system >... | reverse complement strand
ATTTGGTGGCGTCGAGTCCCTGGTCGGCCTGTTCCAATACCGGAGCGTCAAACCATGCCCAGCTAGAACCGGTCATCATGAAGAGGTCCATGGATGTCCAACCATAATCGCCGCAACCTTCGCTAGCGCCGGTGCACGGGCCTGCGGTTGCGACTGCGCCCTTCATGCGGATTTCGAGACCAACGAACTTGGAAAGATCCTTGTTTGCATTGGGAAGGTTGATGCGGACGGTCCCTGTTTCGCTGGAGTCTGCGGTCTTAGTCGTGTAGGTGATCAATGCGCCCTTGCCAGCAGGATCATCGGGAACTTCGTTTTCGTTAACGAGGCTGTCGATGTTGCTAGAGTTGTTGCCTTCCTGTCCGTATGCCTTCTGCAAAGCGTTCAAAACATCCGGGTCCAGAATGGTGTTGGTGCCCTTCTGGCGGGTGATGATGGTCATGTTGCCGTCGTCTTCGGCACCGGTATCCCAAACGTAAGGAACGATGCCGTTTGCCTTCGCGTTCTTGGCGACTTCGCCGTAGAAGAGGGCGCGGCCCTGCAAGTGGAGCTTAAGGTTGGCGGCGTCGGTAATCTGGCCGGTACGCTTGATAGCGCCGAGTTCACCGATAATCACGGGAATGCCCTTGTCGCAGAACATCGTCTTGAGTTCGCCGAAGGCCTTCTTGATCTGGTTTGGGGTGCCGAGCGCGGAGTTGTCGATGCTCTTGCTGTAGACGTTCCAGCCCATATTGTGGGTTTTGTCGGTTGTGCTGTGAAGACCTGTATAATAATAGAACTGCGTGCCCCAATCTTCGTCAGCGGTCATGAGGGAGTACTGATACGGGTAATAGTGGACTTCGGCCATCATGTAGCCTTCGCCAGCCGGGTCGGTGGGGAAGTTTTTGCTGAGCATGGGTGCCATGTCCATTTCGGTACGCGGAGCCTGCACAATCAAGGTGCGGGTGTCGTTGTTGCCGCCTGCGCTACGCACGGAGGTGATGAAAGCGTCATAGTAGCCCTTCAAAATCTGCATGCGGGTGTTGTCGAATTCCCATTGCGTGCCGTTCCACGGGTCGTTCACGCCCGGTTCGTTGGCGCCTGCAAAAAGAAGGTGCTCGTCATAGTCTTTGAAGAATGTTGCGATCTGCTTCCAGTAAGCGGCCTGGCGGGCCTTGGTGGTAGCGGAGCTGTTGGCAATGTTGCCGGCGCCGCTGCGAGGATTGGCTGTGCCATCGTAAACGCGGTCTTCGAGCCAGCCTTCGTCCCAGTGGGAGTTCAATACGACATACATGCCTTCGGCAATAATCATGTCCACGACTTCTTTTACCTGGGTGAGCCAGGCGGCGTCGATGGTCGGGTTGGTGAAATCGGTTGCCTTGCCTACGTGGGTGTAGTTGCTGTTGTCGGCGGTACCGCCGTTTGCGGCGATGTCTTTAGCGAGAGCATCGGAATGAGAATACCAAGCGCAGGGAATGCGAACGGTGTTGAATCCTGCTGCCTTGATGGCCTTGATGTAGGCGGCGTTCGGGAGCGGGTTACCCCAGTTGGTGGGGTTTTCCGGTACTTCCATCGTGTTGCCGATGTTGTAGCCCATACCCATGGGTTCGACCAAAGCGGTTGCTTTGGGGAGGGCGGCGAATGCCGATGCGGCCATGAGAAGCGAGCTGCATGCGATGCCGAAAGTGTTAAATCTCATTGCGAAGACTCCTTATTGAAACTTGCGTTTGGGGTGTCTTTGTGTTGAAATTTTGATGATTTTTAGAATTTTTTGAGAACATCTGGCGCGAAAGTTGCAGCGCTTTTATACTCACAAATATCCCTGATTTTCATCCTAATTGGAAGTACACCCATCTTTTGTATAGTAATATATATGAAAATGCTTGATTACGCAACAGAAAAAATGATGTTTTGCGAAAAATATCAACTTTGTAAGTTGATGTGTGATGAAAATCTCAAAAATTTTTGAGAACTTTTTTTGAGAACAAAAAAGGCTCCCTTTCGGGAGCCGTACTTTTAAGGTTGTACAGTGACCATTTTACAGATTTTGGTTCCTTGGACACTTGCTTTCAGGAGATAAATTCCGGCGGGGAGCCCGCGCGAAATTGCCGTTATGTCAATGTTTTTGCCTGAAATTTGAACTTCTCGTACCATTTTTCCGTTGGTGTCGAAAAGTTTTGCGGAATTTTGGACGGTGTTACGCGCAAAAAATGATGAAAATGGCCTTTGCGCGATGTGTTGGATGGCTGTTAGGGAATCGTTTTTGCTGGAATCGGGCTTGGCCGCTTTTACGAGTGTTACGTCGAATTGGTCGATGTTTGGGCCATCATTGCCGTCTACGGTCGAGAATTTTACCGCATTTTCACCTGCGGTGAGGTTCAATGAAAAACTTTGCGTTTCCCATGTGGTCCATCCGCCTGTAGTCTTGAATTCAGCGGTGGCGCTGGATTTGCCGGCGGTTATTGCGAGGTTGCGGGTTTCGTTGGCGCCGTTTGCAAAATCAATGTCGAACTTGTATTCGCCGGCGGTGTCGACTTTGACGGTGACTGTTGCGCTTCCACCTTTGTCGAAGTTTACGTAGCCTTTGCCGTGGAATCCTCCGTTGGTGCTTTCGTTTGTGCCGCCTTCGATGGTTCCGTCTTCGGCCTGATACTTTTTATCCGGTGTCGGAGGGGGCGGTTCCACATAGTTCGCGTCGCATTCTGTTGGGCTTTTGAGGGTGGCGCCTGCGTTTGCCTTTACCGCCGCTTCGACTTCGCTTGCCTTGAGCATAAAGCTTGTGTATTCATAGGGTGGCGTGAAAGATGTTCCGGTGCCCTTAGTGTTGCCTGTGCAGTTTGTGAAAATGTTGTCGATGACTTCGTTTACGCCGGTTCCGTTTGCGTTTCCAGTGTAAATCGGATTCGATTCGTTGATGAACACGTTCCTTTCGGTGCGGACTCTGCACATGTGGCCGGCAGAAATGCCTAGCACATCCGTACCGTTAGTAATGCTTGCGTCGCCCGTCAAAAGATTGTTCACCACATGCACGTTGCCATAACGGCAGCGGGGCTTGCGCTGGTTCGCAGCCTTCCACCAGTTGAACATGTAGGTCACGTTCAGTTTGCCTTCGCTCACGGGTTCGTTGTCGGAACTGCCGATGAGGTTTGATAGATTGTGCGAACTCTTTTTCTTGTAGCCGAAAATGCACCAGGTGAATGTAACGTTGTCTGCACCTTTTACGACGTCGGCATTGCCGTCTTGACCGTCCCAGAATTCGCAGTGGTCAATCCAGATGTTATTGGAACCGTCATTTTCGATAGTGAGGTTGTCCCAAGCTTGGTCTGCATTGCTCCCTGGTCCTTGAATCACGATGTTGCGGACGATGATATTCGATGCCTTGCTGATGTGGATGGGGGCTTTGAGTAGCGTGCCGGGCTTTAGTCCGATGATGGTTTTGTTGGAGCCGGTGATGTTCAGGCGATCGCCAGTTCGTCCGTTCCAACCATTACCGAGTGTGCCGTCAATGTAGATGACGCGTGGAGAAGAATCCTTCGCATATTTTTGCAAGTCTGCAAAAGTCGTCACCGTAATGGGGGCCGTGTTGCCGCCACCGGTTACTTCGAATGCTGTCGATGTGCGACCTGAGCGGGTTGCCCAACCAATGGGTTTGCATTGGTCTACGGCTGCGGATGCGCAAATTGTGCAAAGTCCTAAAAGAATAGAAATCTTTGCGAAACATCTCATATTCACCTCGTATAATTTTTTATACCCATAACCAAACACTGTGCGCACCAAAAACGCACGTGTCTTTTGCTAAAAATATATTGAAAAAATGTCGAATGACGAAAATCGCCATCTTTTTTCATTTACAAGTTGTCTATGGACAACGAAAGGTGGGCGGTCGCCGTGAGCCGAACGGTTCAGTGAGTCAAAAGCGACCCGTGTTGACGGGTCGTGTTGACGACCTTTGGCCACTTAGTGCTTTAGCACTTATGTGGACATGGCCACCTTTAGGTGGTAGCGAGGCGAAGTCGGAGTCTTGGTACTGCGCAAGAGCCGAACGGTCTCTAATGCGCCTCGAGCCAGTTCTTGCCGAATCCGACGCTGGCGACGAGTGGAACTTTGAGCTCCATGGCGCCTTCCATTTCGGATTTGACCATGGCAGAAAGCTCTTCGACTTGATCGCGCGGGCATTCGAAAACGAGTTCGTCGTGCACTTGGAGCATCATGCGCAGTGGGAGGTTCTCGTCGTTGATGCGTTTTTGGATGCGGATCATAGCGATCTTGATGAGGTCGGCGGCGCTGCCTTGTACGGGCGTATTCACGGCCATGCGTTCGGCCATTTGCGATTCCATGCGGTCGGAACTGTCGATGCCTGCGATGTAGCGGCGGCGTCCGGAAAGCGTTTCGACGTAGCCATCGCGGTGGGCGGCGGCCTTGGTGTCGTCGATGAACTTTTGCACGCCCTGGTACATTTCGAAGTAGCCGTCGATAAAGCTCTTGGCTTGTGCCATCGGGATTTTCAGGTCGCGGGAGAGGCGGAAGGCGGTCATGCCGTAGAGCACGCCGAAGTTCACGACCTTTGCATCGCGGCGCATGTCGGCGGTTACGTCTTCGAGGCTGACACGGTTGATGGCGGCTGCCGTGCGGGCGTGAATGTCGATGCCTTCCTTGTAGCTTTCGATGAGCGCTTCGTCTCCGCTCAGGTGTGCGAGCATGCGGAGTTCAATCTGCGAGTAGTCCACTGCGAGAATCACGTTGTTCGGGTTCTGCGGTACGAATGCGGCGCGGATTTGCTTGCCGAGATCGCTACGGACGGGGATATTTTGCAAGTTCGGGTCGCGGCTCGAAAGGCGGCCTGTTGCGGTGCCCCACTGGATAAAGCTTGTGTGGATGCGCTTGGTGTCCGGATTCACGAGCGTCGGGAGCACGGAAACGTATGTGCTCTGCATCTTCTTGAGTTCACGGTATTCGATGACGGCGAAAACGATCGGGTGCGCGGTTCTGAACGTGAGCTCTTCGAGGACGGCGGCATCGGTGCTGCGCTTTTTGATTTCGGGAAGGCCGAGCGTGTCAAAGAGCACTTCGCCGAGCTGCTTGGGCGAGCCGATGTTGAATTCGAAACCGGCCATGTCGCAGATTTCTTTTTCGAGCTTTTCGATGCGGTGCTGCAAATCGGCTTGCAAGTCCTTTAGAATCTTGGTGTCGACGAATGCACCGACGCTTTCCATCTGGTAAAGCACCTTGAGAAGCGGCATTTCTTGGCTGAAGAAGTACTTTTCGTAATCGTACTTCTGGAGTTTAGCGCGGAGCGGAGCCCAGAGGCGGAGCGTGTAGACGGCGTCTTCAGCGCCGTATTCGGTGGCGTCTTTGATGGGCGTGCGGTTGAACGTGATTTGGTTCTTGCCGCGTCCGATGAGGTTCTCGATCGGAATCATTTCGTGCTGCAGAAGCTGCATCACCTGATTGTCGAGGCCGAGCCCGGTTTGGCCGGGCGAGAGCATCCAGGCGGCAATGAGCGTGTCGACGATGTTCGCGGAATCGATTTGGTTTTGCGTGAGTCCGAACGTGCGGGCGAGAACGTGCAGGTCGAATTTCGCGTTGTGGAAAACGAGGGCGCGCTTAGGGTTGTCGGACTGCTTGGATTCGCTGTTGGAAATGCCGCCGGGAAGTGTGCAAGAATCGTTCCAAAAATCGATGAACCACTTTTGGGTGGCGTTAAAGTCAAAGTTTCCACCTTTGCCGGCGGGGTACGGGAACCCGATATCATCGGTATGCCCAAGTGGAATGTAATAGCCCTTGGGGACGCTACCGTCTTTTGCGGCGGCGGCAAGGCAAAGCCCGACAATGCTGCATTGCATCGGATCAAGTCCGTCTGTTTCGGTGTCAATGCCGATTTCGGTCGCTTCGTCGAATTCCTTTTTCATCTGTTCGAAGGTTTCTTCGTTATCGACGCAGATGTAGGTGGGCGGGAGGTCGGCCGGGAAGCTTGCTTTTACGACATTGCTGTTGCTAGAGTCGCCGGAAGTGCAGTCGGAAACGCGAGAGTCGTCGCTGGAACCGTCGTCAGATTCGCGTACAAAGCCGGTCTTGCTCGGAACGTTTTCGAGCAAGCGAACGAGACTGTTGATTTCGTGTTCCCTGAAAATGCCTTCAAGCGTATCGCTGTGGATGCCGCAAAATTCGAGCGCATCGAGATTGCCGCTGTAGGCTCGTTTTGTCTGTAGCGTTACGAGTTCGCGGCTGAGGAATGCCTGTTCCTTGTTGTTCGCAAGATTGTCGTGCAAGCCTTTCTTTTTGATGTTGTCGAGGTTTGCGTAAATGTTGTCCATGTCGCCGTATTCGGTCAGCAACTGAATGGCCGTCTTCGGGCCGACCTTCGGAACGCCCGGAACGTTATCGCTCGAGTCGCCCATGAGTGCGAGGTAGTCGCGGATTTTTTCAGGCGGAATGCCGTATTTTTCAAGGACTTGCTGTGGTCCAAAATCGATGCCGTCGGCGCCTTTTTCCAAATGGAAAAGGTGGATTTTGTCGGTCACAATTTGCGACATGTCTTTGTCTTTGCTGATGATCACGACATGGTCGAATCCTGCGTTGACTGCGGCTTCGGCAGCACTTGCCATCACGTCATCGGCTTCGTAACCGGGTTCCGACAAAAGCGGAATGCCGCTAGCTTCCAAGGATTCGCAAAGGAGTGGCATTTGGGCGGCCATTTCGTCGGGCATCGGGCCGCGATTGGCCTTATAGTCCGGGTAAAGTTCGTGGCGGAAAGTCTTGGTGTGCGCGACATCGCGGGCAATTGCAAAATGCGTGGGCTTGTGCTTTGCCAAAATACGGAGCACTGCGCCCCAGTAGCCGTGCATCATGGAAACCTCTTCGCCCTTGCTGTTGACGAGCGGGTTCTGGCTATAAGCGTAGAACATGCGGAATGCGAGTGCGAATGAATCGAGAAGTAGTAGAGTCTTTTCTGCCATGCTGGGGAATGTAGAAATTAGTAGGAAGTAGGAAGTTGGCTGTAGGAAGTAAAGTGTGGGAGAAAAAGCGCTAGTGTGTGTTGTGCGAGGCAATTGCTTACCTGTATAACCGAGCCAAAGCGGTTTTGGCGCGGAGTGCAAATAAGTAGGAAGTAGGCAGTAGGAAGAAAACTGTGGGGGAAATGTGCTTACGGGTGTTCTGTGCGGAGTGCGAATTAGACGAGAGAACGCCGCAACGCGGCTACAGACGAGAGACTAGAGAATGTAATGGAAATAGCAGACTGTAGGGGAAATGCGCTTGTGGTTGTTGCGCGGGGGCGCTTGCTTGTTGGCTGAGTTGACGCTAATTTGACGCGAATTGAAATGCTTTGTGCAGATTCTTAATTGCGTCGCTGGGAAGCATGCTGAATGCACCGAGTTCTTCACGGGCGAGCTTGCCTGCTTTTTGGTGCAAAAGTGCGCCGAGTACGGTAGCTTCTATTGCGGAGAGTCCCTGCGAAAGCAATGCTACGATGATTCCCGTGAGTACATCGCCGGAACCGCCTTTTGCCATGCCTGAATTTGCGACTGGAATGATATAAACGTTACCGTTGGGCGTGGCAATAAAAGTCGGTGCGCCTTTTAAAAGAATTACTTTGTTTGCTCTTGTGGCGATTTCTCTTAATTGGTTCGGAATCTCGCAACTGTTTTCGGGGAGCTTGCCGAAAAGCCTTGCAAATTCACGAACGTGTGGAGTCAGAATCGCTGGCGCCTTCATCTCGCGCAGATACTGGACTGCCGCGCTGTCGCTGATGGCTGCGCAGTTGTCTGTAGCGGCGTTGCTTATAGCGCTTTCGTTTAAAGTCGCGATTGCGTTCAATGCGTCGGCGTCGGTGACGGTCGGTGCGCTCAACTGCGGGAGCAATTTAAGAATGGTTTGGACTGTATCTGCGCTTGTTGAAAGTCCTGGCCCGATGGCAATCGCGCTTGCGTGTTTGGCTCGCTGTAATAAAGTCGGAATGTGTTGCGGTTGCAGGACTCCGCGATTCTCGCTGCGAGCGTCGTCGCGGCAATTTTCGCCTGCTTTATCTTCAAGACTGCAAAATACGGGTTCCGAGAGTTTCGCCTGAATAATCGGCGTGATGGCCTCAGTTGTGGCGAGCGTGACTAAACCTGCGCCGCTGCGGAGTGCTGCTTCTGTGCAAAGTGCTGCAGCGCCAGGCATGTCTTTTGAACCCGCGATAATGAGCGGACTTCCTTGAACGCGCTTGTCGCCCCATTCGTCGCGTTCGGGCAAAAGTTGCGAAATGAAATCTTCTGTGATAAGATAGTTCTTTTCGTCAAATTTTTGGACAATTTCGGTGGGGTAGTTCAGCGGCGCAGTTACAGCTTTCCCGAATGATGGACCGCCTTCTTTTGTGAAAGCATCGAGTCGCGGGAATCCGAACAACATTGTTTCGTTTGCGTGAATGCAAACTTTGTTGCAAATGTGTGCGCTTGAATCGTAGCCGGTGGGTGCATCCGCTGCAATGATAGGGAGACCGCTATTGTTGATTGCCTGTACCGCGCTTGCAAATTCTGGACGCAGTTCACCTTTGGCTCCGTTACCGAGCATGCAATCGACAATGAGTTTGAATCCATCGTGCAAAAGAAGCGATGCTTGGTTGGGGTCTTCTAAAATTTTTTTGAAGTCAAAAAGTGAACCGCCGGCTTGCAGAAAATCGTCTAGTGCTAACTTGGCTTCATTCTTGAATTTTATTTCGTTGGCGAGGCTGAAAACGGAACTCTTGATTCCTGCCTGCAACAGATGCTTCGCAAGTACAAGACCGTCTCCGCCGTTGTTCCCTCCGCCAATAAATACAGCGATTGGCTCAAGAGATTTGGCTTGAACGAATTTGAACAATGCAAGCCCGGCTTCTTGCATTAACGTGTATCCGCTTTGGATTATGTCCGTTTCGGATGATTCGCTCGAAATCTTATTTGCTAAAAATTCCTTTGAAGCGGCGTCGAGGCCGCGCATTCCTTCTGTCGAAAGGATTGGTTGCAAATTTAAAGACTGGAGCGAACGCATTTTATTTTATTCTAGGTTAAATGAACCAGTAGTTGATGCCGAACTTGAACATCATTGTGTGGGCACCTTTCAGATTGATGGTGGACCAATAGCTGTTGCTCTTGTTCTTTTCTTCTTTTATGCTGTTCATTTCGCCTTCGTACTTCACATCGGGGAATACTTCGGTGAATCCCATGTACCAGCGAAAATTGATACTTAGGTTGTCCAAAATATAGTAGCCTGCGCCAAAGTTGAGGCCGAATTCGGCAGCGGCTTGTTGAATATGTTCAAAGGTGTTCTTGTGGCCGTCGTAAGTGTATTCGCTGCTTAAGTTGATTGAAATCTGCGGTGCGACTTCGAGGAAGAATCCTCCTCCAAAAATACCGCGAATGAAAAATGCAAAGTCTAAGAAATATTGATCGTAGCCTCTTTCGACTTCGTCTTCATCGTGGCTTAAGTTAAAAAAGCGGAATAAGATTTCAGGTGAAAACTGGAGTCCATCGACCATGCCGAATCGAGCTGCAATGCCGAATTCACCGCCAAAGCCCGTGGGCGGTTCCATACCGTCGGACTTAAGATCTTTGAATCCCCAGAAATTGCCGTAAATGAAAGCGGCTCTTGCGCCAATGCCTACGGAAGATTTCTTTGGAGCAAAGACGACGGGCTGTTCGTCTATTGGCATTGCGGAGTTGTCGTTTGTACTGTTGTTTGTGCTATCAATGGCGCTTGTATTGCTCGTAACGGAGGAGTTTGTTGCGTTGTTGGCAGGTGCAATTGTGGTCGTTGCGTTGTTTGAAACTTCGGACTGAACCGCGTTTTGGGCTTCGGGTTGAGCTTCCTGAAAGACTTCGTGAACGTTTTGTGGGTTTATACTGTCTATATATGAGGGCGCTTGGGGCCATTCGTTCGATTCGTTCTGTTGTGCAACAGAAAATGTTGTGGCGCAGAGGACGGTCAAAAGGCCTGCTGCAAATTTCTTCATAAAAACTCCTTTTTTTTGAACAATTACTAATTGTTACATCCCTACTTGTAATGAAAATATAATAATCAAAGGTGTCTCGTTTGGGCGCAGTAGGCTCCAAATGGTCTGAAATTTGATGCGTAACTCTTGACTAATTGTATGAAAATATGTATATATGAATTG
>Ga0310696_10011486_pt1 | contig 10108 bp, 6 predicted proteins | sample AusTroGonzalo_MG_4_FD_203885 | JGI IMG/M metagenome (GOLD analysis project Ga0310696, IMG submission 203885) | Bovine rumen microbial communities from tropical cattle in Woodstock, Queensland, Australia - Gonzalo_02 (v2) (version 2) | ecosystem: Host-associated > Mammals > Digestive system >... | reverse complement strand
CACATATGTAACGAAAAACTGTACTACCGTTCTATGTAGCCGTTTTCGTCCCAGAGTTTGTGCCAGTTGTCGCCGCAGCCGTCCCACAAGAAAACCTGTCCTTTTATAAGGCGGCAGTTTCTGTCGTCGTCCGCGATGGCTTTCATCTCCGCTTCCGTAAGCGGATCTTCCATAAGGCACTCCAAGTTAGAAACGATATTCCGCTCTTTCGTAGAGAACGGAATCGGCACATGACCGCGCTGATTCGCCCATTTAAGGCAGATTGCTGCCGGGTGGCAGTTGTGGGCGGCTGCGGCGGCCTTAACAGACGGCATCTCCATATCAACAACGTCGTCCTCGGTCGTGTCACGCTCCGGTCTGTTCGGTGAGCCGAGCGGACAATATCCGATGATTCCGATGCCCTGCGACTTTACGTAGTCGTAGAACTCTTTTTGCTGGAACGAAGGATGAAGCTCCATCTCGTTGAAAGACGGCTTTATGCGACAATCGCGCAAAACGAGCTCCAGCTTTGGCTTTGTCATGTTGCTCACGCCCAAATGCTTTATAAGCCCTGCGTCCACAAGCTTCTCAAGCTCGTGCCACAGTGTCATGAACTCCTCGTGGATGTACGGACGTGCGGAAGCCGCGCGGCTCGTAACGTCACAGTGTGCTTCATGCGCGTTCGGGAACGGCCAGTGGACAAGATACAAATCGAGGTAATCAAGTCCCAGGTCGGAAAGCGACTTTTTGAAAGTCTCGGTACAAACGCCGGGCGCATGCTTGTCGTTCCAGAGCTTGCTCGTAATCCAAAGCTCATCGCGGCGCAATGCCGGAAGCCCGTCAATTTTGCCGCTCATGGCGCGGTTCAAAACCTGACCAATCTCTTTTTCGTTGCCATAGACCGCGGCGCAATCGATGTGGCGGTAGCCTGCCTTAAGAGCAAGCTCCACGGAGACGGAAACAACGTCAGCATCGGCGTGGTCGCTTCCGAACGTGCCGAAACCGATTGCTGGTATTCCGAACTCCATTTTCTTATCGAATAGTATGCTTTTCATTTTTCATTCCTTCTTATATCAGGAGGGGGGAAGAATCCCCCTGGCTCCCAAGTCCTCGCGCACTTCGTGCGTTCCGGTCTTGTCCGCCACCCCCTCTCTCGTTTTTACAGCTTGATGAACTTGCCGAGGCATGTCGCGCCAAGCCCTTTGTACGAGCCGTCGAACTTGATTTCGACCGATTTGCTCAAATCCATATCGTCGGTGCACTCAACGCTTTCCGGGTACACGCTGATAACGCTGTCGCGCCGCACGAAAACAGGAAGTCTTGCGAGCGGACTCTTCACGTTCTTAAGCCAGCGTCCTTCCGATTCGATGTTCTCGCCCGTCCAAAAATCGACCCAGTTGCCTTTAGGCACGTATACATCCCTTACGCCCTCGCTGTTCATCACAGGCGCGACAAGGAAATCGTCGCCGAAGTAATACTCATCGTCTATGTTCCAGCACATCGGGTCATCAGCATGGTGGAAAATCAGCGCGCGAAGAACTGGATATCCTGTCTCTGTCGCTTCCTTTCCCTGCTCCACGATATACGGGATGAGCGAGTACCGTAGCTTAAGCCATTCGCGCACGGTGTCCGCCACAGCCGGATATTCGTAAGGCTCGCGTGAATATGAACCATGGTAGCGCAAATGCGACGTGAACACACCGAACTGCGTCCAGCGCACGTACAAATCGTCGGCAGGCTTGCTGTTCATAAAGCTCGGCAATCCGTGGAAACCGGGAACATCGTGGCTCCAAAAGCCGAAGCCCGAAAGCCCGGCATGAAGTCCGCCGCGAAGCGCACCCGCCATTCCGTCCCAAGTGCTCGCACAATCGCCGCTCCAGTGAACAGGATATCTTTGGCAGCCGATCCATCCGGCACGCGCCCAAATAAGCGCATTTTTGCCTTTTACGCGGCGGCTAACCTCGAACGCTGCCTTCTGGTAAAGGAGCGAATACATGTTGTGAAGCTTTTTGTAAGGCATTCCATAGTAGTCGGCTTTAGGATCGATAACTTCGCCAAAATCGGTTTTAATCGCGGAAACTCCGCGTTTCAAAAGCCCCTCAAGAAGTCCCTGATACCATTCAACAGCTTTGGGGTTCGTAAAATCGATGTTACCGTCAAACTCTACGTCGCTGAAATTCGATCCTAAAGCCTCTTGTTTCGCTTTCGGCGGCGCGAAATATCTGTTTTCTTTAGCTGTCTCGTAATATTTCGTGTCGCGCGCGATGCTCGGAAGCTGCCACAGGCAAATCTTCACGCCGTTTTTCTTCATCTCTGCAAGGTAGCCGTCCGGGTCTGGGAAACGCTCGTCACTGAACGTCCACTCGCATTTCCAGTCCGTCTTGAACCAGCCTGTGTCAAGGTGAAGCACGTCGAGCGGAAAGTGACCGTCGCGCATTTTCTTTACAACGGTGCGTGTCTCGTCGGCAGAGAAATACGTCATCTTTGCCATCCAAGTGCCGTATGACCACATCGGCACATCGGACGGGAAGCCCGTAAGACGGCGGTAGTTTCTGACAATTTCCTCGACGCTGCCACCACCAATTATGAAGATGTCAAGCGCATCGTCCTCAATAAGCCCCTGCGCTGCACGGGTAGAAATGTCCGCAAGCGAAAGACGGACATGAGAGGATGTCATTATAAGAACGCCGTAACCTCGGCTAGATATATAGAAAGGAACGTTCTTGTACGCGCGGCGGCTGTTGTTTCCAAGACCGTCGGTATTTTCAAGGACGAACGTTTTTCCAGCAAGGTTCATTCCGGCGAAACGCTCACCTGTTCCGGCATATTTTTCGCCGGGAAGCGACTTTAGCGAATAGAGCCACCTGTCTGTCGCGCCGTCTCTTTCGACGTATCCAAGGCTGAACGATTCGTTCTGGTGCGGGAAGAAAGTGTCGTACCCGGCGAACGGGACTTCCGTCTTGCCGTCAGGATAGACGGAGGCTTCAAAAACAAGCGGCGGCTCCGGCTGAAGGTCGCTCCAAATCTCGCGTTTTTCCTGCTTTGTGTTTATAAAAGCGCGTTTTGCGCCTGTCGAGTCTTTTATTGCCCAGCCCTCTTCAGAGCAGTTATTTGCGGCGTTTGCGGTTACGAGCTCCACGCTGAGCGGAGTTTGCTTCAAGTCTGCCGCGAATGAAAGCATCGGGTTCGCCGCGTCATCGGGCAGCGCGCCATCAGCGCCACCACCAGTCGTGATGCGCATTATCCTGTCGCCGTAAGCCCGGAAAACAACGTCTTTTATGGCAGGAGCCTCGTCTTTGTCCGGGTACAGGAACATGTTTCCAAGAACCTGATGAACGAACGGAACTTTTACGACGACCGCGCCACAAGAACCAGCCCCATTCGCGCCAGAAGCCGCATTGCCGCAGCACCCCGCGTCTTTCGCACTTCCCGCGCCGTTTGGACTCGGCGCAATATCCGCAACCTCGGCGGAAACAGGGAGCCCCGCACGGAAGATTTTGTCGCGGACAGCATCAGGCGCGTCCTGATCGAGCATATCAAATACAAATCGATTCGTTTGCTTCATAAAATTATCCCTTTACGGCTCCGCTGTACGAACCCATCGTTATCTGCTTCTGGAAGAACAGGAACAGGACGATCGGCACAGACGCGGCGCACAAAATCGCCGCCATAAGGATTGGGTCCTTAAGTCCGTACTGACCTTTGAGCATACCGAGCGAGTGCGTTATGGTACGCATGTCGGCGTTCTGCAAAAGCAGCATGGAGAACGGCAGCTCGTTCCACATCGACTGCGTACCGATTATCGTAATTACGATGATCATTGGCTGCGCGATAGGAACCATAATGCGGAAAAGCATCTGGTAAAGCTTTGCGCCGTCAAGCCTTGCGGACTCCACAAGCGACATAGGCACCGTAGAATAGTACGTCGTCATTATGTACGTGCCGAACGGACTGAAATACGCGACCCACACAAGAATAAGACCAAAATAGTTGTTCACGAGCTTCAGACTGCGGCAGATCTGGAAAATCTGCATTGAAAGCAGCATCTGCGGGAATATCATAAGGAACAGAACGCTCAGGAACAGAGGAAGTCTTCCCGGAAAGCGGAGACGGCCGAAAGCAAATCCAGCCGAGACGCATATAAATAGATAGAAAACGAGTCCCGCCGGAATTACGAGAAGCGTGTTCATGAAATATTTGAGCATATTTCCGTTCTTCCAAACGTATGAATAGTTGTCCAACGTAAGCTTTGACGGAAAACCAAGCTTGTTCGTGACGTATTCCTCAGGAGTCTTAACGCTCGTCATAACGGCGAACACTATCGGATAAAGCGCGACGAACGCACAGATTCCAAGGAACGTATACATGATAATTTTCAAAGTTCTGTCGTAACGATTGTTCATTCTGCTTCCCTCTTCATAAGCTTTACCTGGAAAACTGCGATTATCGCGCAGAACACGAACAGGACGCTCGCCCACGCGCTCGCATAGCCCATCTTGAATGCGACAAAGCCCGAAGTGTAGATTCCGTATTCAAGCGTGAACGTCGCGAATCCCGGACCGCCGTTCGTAAACGTGTAGATAAAGGAGAACGCTCTTGCAAGAACTTCGATGAACGAAAGAACGACCCAGAACTCAATCGAGAAGCGGATTGACGGAAGCGTTACATTGAAGAAAGTCTTCCACCACTTCGCGCCGTCAATCTTAGCCGCATCATAAAGCGACTCATCGATACTACTCATTGCGGCAAGGAAGAAGATACAGCCGAAACCGAGACGCAGCCAAACGCCGTACACAAAGCCGAGCGAGTTTATCGCGAGACTTGGGCTCATAAGCCAGTCTTTTGCAAGATTCTGAAGCCCCAGCGCATTCAGAATATTATTCAAAGGTCCTGTCTTTCTGAAAACGATGTTGCAGATTGAACCCATGATTACATAACCAAGGATGTTCGGAAGGTACAGCGCGGCGCGGAAAAAAGGCCAGCCTTTAAGTCCTTCGCGAAGAACGGCGGACACGACAAGAGGAAGTATAACTCCCAGCGGAATATATAAAAGCAGAATGCCGGTATTCTTTATAGAACCCCAGAATTTTTCATCCTTGAACATTTCTGCATAATTTTCTAATCCAATGAATTCCGGTTTTTTAATTCCGTTCCATTTGAAAAAACTCATTACTATGTTTGCAATTACCGGATAAAGTATGAACACAGCCAGAAGTATGAGCAGCGGGGTTATCAGCATATACGGCTCAAACAACTCTGTATTTTTTTTAGAAAGTTTTCTTTTCATTTATTTCCCCGTAAAAAAAATGGATGCCCGGGGCACAAAACCGGACATCCATATTATATCACCAGATTATCTTGCAGCTCTAGCGTTTACGAGCATTGACTGGCACTTAGTGATGAACTCATCAATCGTAATCTCACCTGTTACGAAAGCTTCTGTACAGTATCTGTCGAAGTTGCTGTTAGCATCCTCGTTCGTAAGGATGTTCGTAACATCAAGAGCTGAGTTTCTTGAAAGAATCTCACCAACGATAGGATAACCAAGGCTGTTGATGTCAGCTTTCTTGTTTACGCCGAGAGCGCCTGTAATACCCATGAAGATTCCAGGACCTTCGCCTGAGCCATAAGCCTGAAGAACCTTAGCAGCAGCATCTGGGTTCTTTGACCATGACATGATTGAATATCCGATACCGCATGGCTGAAGAACCTGAATGTTCTTGTTTGATGCGTTCGTGAAGTTTACTGTCGGGTAGTAACCTACGTTGTCCTTTCCAAGAGCGTCGCAGAATGTCTTCCAGTTGTTTACGTCAGAAAGAAGACCGATGAACATAGCACCCTTTCCAGCAGCGAAGTTGTCGCCAGCGTCTGTGAAGTATACTGTTGAAGTAGCTTCGTCATCGATGTAGTTGCTCATAAGCTCTTTCATGATTTCACAAGCTTCTTTGAACTGAGCGTTGCCAATGAAATCAACGTTCTTTGCAAGGTCAGCAACTTTGTCACCGTAGATGTTAGCGATGAAGCAGCGGAAAAGGAAGTCAACTGTGTAAGGACCACCAGAGAAACCGCCTACGATAGGAGCGATTCCAGCAGCTTTGAGAGCTTTACAGTTAGCGATGAATTCTTCTGCTGTTGCAGGAACTTTGTCAGGATCAATTCCGGCTTTCTTAAGAAGAGCCTTGTTTGTATAGATACCGAATCCCTGTGTTGTAAGAGGAACCATGTGAACTGGCTTTGAACCGTCTCCACCCTCTGAGCAGAATGCCCAGTTGTCCTCAGCAATTTCGCTTCTCCAAGAAGCTATGTATTTGTCGAGCGGGAGTGTGAAATCATCGAATTCATATGCCTGAACACCACCATGGAACATGACGATATCCGGACCTTCACCAGCCTGAACAGCAGCACGAACGAGCTGATAGTAGTTGTCACCATCTGGCTGAGCAACGTGGTTGATCTTGATATCCGGGTTGTTTTTCTCGATAAGAGCGTCAATCTGCTCCATAGCAACCTTTGACGCACCGGAACCACACTTGAAATCCCAGATCGTTACTGTCTTGACACTTGACGCAGACTCTTTTTTTCCACCTGCCCAAACCGCTGGAACGAGCATAAAAATTACGCACATTACCAAAACAATCTTTTTCATTTAATCCTCCTAGAAAGTCTCCCTTGTTGGACTCTCATTTGAAATTAATTTACCTAAACGTTAAAAACAAAATATCAAACTTTTTTGTTTAACCGTTTAACCTAATCATAAACCCTGTTTTTTACATTTGTCAAGAAAAAAATCAGTGTTTTTCCCGATTTTTTTTCTTGACCTGCAGCATCGCTTGACAAACCGCAAAAAAAACGTTTTGCCTGCGAGCCAGGGCAACCCATGTCCGTTCCCCTTGAACAAGCTCTGGCTCAGCTGCTTTCACGCTCCTCCAGATGCGTCTGGATTATCTCGTGAGACGGCTGCATCCTGCGTTTTTCTATTACATCAACAAGAAGCTCCGCCGCCTTTGATCCGAGCGTATATGCGTTCATGTCTATACTTGTTATTGTCGGGTTATGAACCCTCGTAATCATTGTATTACCAGCACTTACTACTGCCATTTTATGCGGAACATTGATTTTTTGCTCACGGAGCGCACGGAGCACACCTACAGCGATCGTGTCGTTAAAAGTCACAACAGCCGTCGCATCCGTTTTTTTCCGCAATATCTCCATAAAAGCACGGTAGCCTTCTTCCTCGACCATCGGAACATTCACGATATAACTCTTATCGTACTCAAGGCCGTTATCAAGGAAAGCCTGCTTGTAGCCGACCTTCCTGTTCTCGCTCTGGGCATACTCCGCGAGTCCGTTTACAAGAATTATTTTCTTATGTCCCTTAGAGATAAGATAATTAACAGCGGCATAATATCCAGCTGTAATATCAGAATCAACAAAGTATGTCTCGCCAGCATCGCTTTCCGGAGTACCGATAATCACATACGGAATATTCCGTTCTTTTACATGCTCAATGTAAGCGTCATCAACCCTTGGGTTCATTATCAGCGCGCCGTCTATAGGCTGCGTAAGGCTGAAATCCGGGTTGCTTCCACCGTTCTCATCAAGATAATCGGCATACAGCATGAGTTGATATCTTTTGTCATGCAGAACGTCAAGAATGCCCGCCAAAATGTTATTGAAAAAGTAGTCTTCCCTGATATTCTGCGTTGGGGAAGCATAAAGTCCTACAGTCCAGTTCTTGCTGCTGGCAAGGTTTCTGGCTGTTACGTTCGGTCTGTAGTCAAGCTCTTTTATGACTTGGAAAATTCTTTCCTTGACCTCCGGACTTATCTTTTTCTTTCCTGACAAAGCATAGGAAACCGTAGCTGCCGACACTCCGACTTTCTGCGCAACAGTTTCAATTGTCACCTTTTTCATCAAAAAATCCTAACTTATCTTATATTCTAACTAAAGGAGTCACCGATAACATCCGTCACAGGGGGCTCTTATCTTTGTTTACTAAAGTGTAGTCCTAGATTTTCAATCCGTCAATCGTTAATTAACTAAATTTCAACAAATTTAGTTAATTTTTTTAACCCAGAATCTGTAAAAAGACAAAAAAAACGCAGGCCACATTAAATGCAGCCTGCGTTTTATTCGGCAATGCGCGCCTTTATTCGGCGGAAAGGTAGTACATTGTGCTGACGAAATCGCCGGGCGTACGATGAACTAAGATGCCGGCATTCATCAGCGTGCTGCCGCTGAAGGTGCGCCCGTCGCATTCAAGGTATTCCGCGTCGGCTGCAGCTCCGTCTTTAAGAACGTCCTCCGACATACGCACAACCTCAATTTTGTAGCGCGCATCGGGCAAAAGACCCTCAAAACGCAGGCGACGGCTTCTGCGCGAAGGCTCCGTAATCACCTGCACCACCGTGACGAGCGACGTTTTTTTGTCCTTCGACACGACCTGCCAGCTGTCCCAGCGGCGGTTCTCCGCGTATGATTTAAGACGGTAGTAGTCGCCTTCGCGCATCAAAGAGCCGAACCGGTGATAAAGCGCGATCTGGTGCGGAACAGCCGCTTTGTCTTCGTCCGAAAGCTTCGTAATATCGAGCTCATAGCCGAATGTCCCTGCGAGGGCGACTGCCGCCCTCGTCGCGAACGGAGTCGTTCTTCTTGTAACGTGGTTCGGGCATACGGAAACATGCGCGCCCATGCAGGAAAGCGGATAAACGATGGCTGTTCCTTCCTGAACTGCAAGCCGCTCTATCGCATCGGTGTCGTCGGAGCACCAAATCTGCGGGCTGAAGTATATCATAGCGGGATCAAAGCGGGCGCCGCCTGCGGAGCAGTTCTCCAAAAGAAGATCGGGGAAGTCCGTAACGAGTTTTCCCTGCAAGCGGTACATTCCCAAAACATAGCGGTGAAGCACCTCGCCCTGCCTGTCCGGTGGCAGAGCCGCGCTTCCAACTTCGCTCAACGCGCGGTTCATATCCCACTTAACATAATCTATCTTGGCTTCCCGGATAACGCCGGAAATCATTTCGTAAATATAATCGCAAACTTCAGGGCGGCTGTAGTCAAGGACAAGCTGATTTCTGGCGAGAGACCGGCGGCGACCGGGAACTGAAATCGCCCAGTCTGGATGCGCGCGGTAAAGCTCCGAATCGGGAGAAACCATCTCCGGCTCGAACCATACGCCGAACTTCATGCCCATCTTGTGAACTTCATCGGAAAGCCTGACAAGCCCGCCGGGAAGCTTTTTCTCGTTCACGAACCAGTCGCCGAGCGACGTGTTGTCATCATCGCGCTTGCCGAACCAGCCGTCATCAAGGACGAAGAGCTCAACTCCACGCGCGGCGGCTTCTTTCGCAATGCCAAGAAGCTTTTCCGTATCAAAGTCGAAGTAGGCGGCTTCCCAGCTGTTAAGAAGCACAGGTCTGTCCATAAACTTATATTTGCTTCGTATCAGGTTGTTCCTGAAAAGGTCGTGGTACGTCCGGCTCATTCCGCCGATACCTTCGGACGAGAACGCATGAACGACTTCTGGAGCGGAAAAGCTTTCGCCTGCCCCAAGCTTCCAGCAGAAATTGTCGGTTCCGATTCCCGCAGTGACTCTTACGGTGTCGCTGCTGTCGAGCGCGGCTTCTATCTCAAAATTGCCCGAATAAACAAGGCTTATTCCGTACACGTTGCCCTGCTTTTGATCTGCAGAGCGTTCGGCAACCGCCATGAACGGGTTTTCCTGATGTCCAGGCTCGCCCCGGCGTGACCCGACTCTGTACGAGCCGTAGCCTACAGGAGTGCGCTGAACATTGCGCTCCCTAGCCCACGCACCGTGAAGCGTTATAACATCCAGAGCAGGATCATTCTCAAACGAAAGGCTTGAAGAAAGGAATTTCGTAAGATAAATCGGTTCAGCCCCAGTGTTTTTCACACAGGCGCTTTTAACTATTACATCAAGATTTTCAAAAACCGTATAGAAAAGGCGGATTTCAACCGCAGCGTCTTTATCCGCAAGGACAATTTCAAGAGTAGAGCATTCTTTTTCGCTCGCGAACACCGCAGGCATTCCGGCTCCCGCTGGCATTCCTTCTAGCTCAGGTTTTCCCGGAATAATACGATGCGAGACATACACAGGATTTACCGCAGT